>QWCB01004524.1_pt1 | contig 12263 bp, 7 predicted proteins | sample 1972511 | NCBI WGS metagenome assembly QWCB01 (sample SAMN09866719, study PRJNA288562) | Human gut metagenome isolate term5_stool, whole genome shotgun sequencing... | isolation source: gut | host: Homo sapiens | place: USA: California
ATAGCGGGCCAAACAGTAGCCACCGCCAATGAGCCAGCAATAAATGATGGCCGCCAAGAGGAACGGTTTGAAGCCGGCTTTCTTGAATTTCTCAATACTCGTCTCTGCACCCAGAGCCGTCATGGCCATCGTCAGAAGGAAGGTGTCGAGAGTGGTGATGAAACTTACCACGGAAGCTGGCAGAAGGTCGAGGCTATTGAAGCAAATGACGAGCAGGAACATAATGGCGAACCACGGAACCTGAATTTTGGTTTTCTCTCCGCTGCCGTCTTCGCGGTTCTCGACGTCCCTTGCCACGAAGAAAGCTATGACAAGCAGCACCGGCACCAGCATCATGACACGTATCATCTTGACGATGATGGCACTGTCGCTGATCTCCGGACCCATGGCATTGCCTGCTCCGACCACGTGGGCCACCTCATGGATGGTCGAACCGGCAAAGATGCCCATTTGATCGGCTGGCATATCGAAGATGCCGGCTCTGTAAAGAATCGGATAAAGGAACATGGAGAGTGTGCCGAAGATGACCACTGTGGCCACCGACACGGCTGTCTTATAAGGTTTTGGACGAATAGCGCCATCGACACCCATCACCGCCGCCGCGCCGCAGATAGCACTTCCGCAGGCCGTCAGCAGTGCAATGCTCCGGTCCATCTTGAGGAGTCGGCCCACAAACACCCCAAGAAGGATGGTCACTATCACCACAATGGCATCGATGATGATAGCCGGCAGTCCGACAGCGGTGATGTCCTGGAAAGTGAGCTTGAACCCATAGAGAATGATACCTATGCGCAAGATTCTCTTCGAGCAGAAAACGATGCCCGGTGTCCATGTTTCGGGCAAGTTATTACGCAGACTGTTGGCATAGAGCATGCCAAGAATAATACCAATAATCATCGGTGAGAAAGAGATCGCTTTCATCATATCGACCTCTCCGATGTAGAATGCGGCGCAAGCGAAGAGCGCCATCAGAAGAATACCATGGAGCATGCTGCTCCGTTCGTTAGTTAGTTTCATTTTTCTATTGTTGTTTTTTTAGTCGTTTCCAGACCACAGACGTTCCTCGACTGACAGCCAATCCGACTTTTCGGCTGCAAAGGTAATAATATTCCGACAGTTTTGTCAAAAGATGGCACACATAAATTTACATAGCAAGATGCCATTGCCTATTCTACTACGGAAAAAACAAGGACTGAGTGAACCATCATCCCCAATGGGCATTAGTCCATAATTTCACAAGGATATAGCGTCTATATGGCCTCTCGTCAGGCTCTAATGGACCATTGGGGGAGAATGATGTGGTAGCAGCTACCCTGTGATAGGCCCAACCTACGACAGGCCAACCTCAAACGCTCACCGCCGACATGTGCTCCCAGACATGGGGACATGAAAGAGATGGCGGAAAACTGGCCATTGGGCAAGTCACGGCGGAGCGGAAAGACATGAAAAATCGTGACAATCGGACGTTTTTGGCATTCACTTGTAACTTGCTGACAATGTGCGCATTACGTTTCACGTTGAAAAAGGTGAGCTTTCGCCACACAAAAGCTCACCTTTCACCGCCCCGAAGCTCACCTTTTACACTCCGTTTGGTCAGCGATGACAGACGGTTGTGAACTTTTCTTGACAAAAACCGCCCCCTCGCCACCCTTCGAAGCTGCCGACACACAGCATCAGACAGCACAAAAAAGCAACGCACAGCCAGTTGAAAGAACCGCCACGACAATGATATTTTCAAGCCTACTCTTAATTTATCAAAATCCTTCGCTCAAATCCGAATTTATATTATTATCTTTGCAGCATTAAATTCGACATAACTTCTCCGCTGCAACTGACGGCGGACAAAATTCAAAATGTATAGATGAAAAAGTTTAGACTGGTGGACAATGTGATGGGATGGCTTGCTTTCCTGATTGCAGCCGTTGTCTATTGCTCCACGATTGAACCGACAGCCAGCTTCTGGGACTGTCCAGAATTCATTACAACAGGCTACAGACTCGAAGTGGGGCACCCTCCTGGGGCACCGTTCTTTGCGCTGACGGCAAATCTCTTCTCACAGTTCGTCAGCGATCCGTCACAAGTGGCACGCATGGTCAACACCATGAGCGCACTGCTTTCAGCGACCTGTATCATGTTTCTCTTCTGGACCATCTCGCATCTCGCCCGCAAACTCATCGTCCGCGACGGTGAAACCATTGAACTGGGCAAACTCATCGCCATCGAAGGCTCGGCATTGGTCGGCGCACTGGTCTATACATTCAGCGACACCTTCTGGTTCTCGGCCGTCGAAGGCGAGGTCTATGCCTACTCATCGGCATTCACGGCAGTGGTGTTCTGGCTCATCCTCAAATGGGAGGACAATGCCGACAAGCCACACGCTGACCGCTGGCTCGTGCTCATCACCTACATGACGGGACTTTCCATCGGTGTGCACCTGCTCAACCTGCTCTGCATACCGGCCATCGTGCTGGTCTTTTACTACCACAAGTTCCCCGATGCCAACCTTCGCGGCTCTCTGCTGGCGCTATTCGTGTCGATCGTGCTCGTGGCAGCCGTGCTCTATGGCGTCGTTCCAGGCATCATCACCGTCGGAGGATGGTTCGAACTGCTCTTCACCAACACCTTAGGCATGCCGTTCAACACAGGTACAATATTATATATCCTACTGCTCATCGGCTCGTTCGTGTGGGCCATCTACGAAACCTACAAGAACAGCAACGGCAAACGTGAGAACATAGCCTTCCTTATTGCCTTCGCACTCATCGGAATCCCATTCTACGGCTACGGATGGAGCGCATTCATCATCGGAATCATCATCATCGGCGTGCTCTACTTCGTGCTGAACATGAAGAAAGACAAGGTGGCACTCGTCTCATCACGAGTGAAGAACACCGCACTGCTCTGCATGCTGATGCTCATCATCGGCTACTCCTCCTACGCACTCATCGTTATCCGCTCGACAGCCAACCCACCGATGGACCAAAACTCACCGGAGGATATCTTTACCTTAGGCAACTACCTCAGCCGCAACCAGTACGGCGACTATCCGCTACTCTACGGACAGGCCTACACAAGCGAACCAGCCGTCGCAGCTGACGGAATGCACTACGATTTCAAAGAGGGCGCACCCATCTACCAACAAAAGGAAAAGGCAACGAAAGGAGAGAAAGACTCCTACTTCATCGTACGCCACAAATCCACACAGCTATTCGAGCAAAATATGTTCTTCCCCAGAATGTACGACGCAGCCCATGCCTCACACTACGAGCAGTGGATGGGAGGCATTGAGGGACACGACGTCGATGGAGTCAAAATGCCCACACAGCTGGAGAACATCAAATTCTTCCTCTCCTATCAGTGCAACTTCATGTACTGGCGCTATTTCATGTGGAATTTCGTAGGAAGGCAGAACGACATGCAAGGCAACGGCGAACCCGAACACGGCAACTGGATCACCGGAATATCATTCATCGACAACATGCTCTACGGCGATCAGAACATGATGCCCGACGAACTGAAAGCCAACAAGGGACACAACGTCTTCTACGGGCTACCCCTGTTGCTCGGACTCCTCGGCCTCTTCTGGCAGGCCTTCAGAGGAAAGCGGGGCATACAGCAATGTTGGGTGGTGCTCTTCCTATTCATCATGACAGGATTGGCCATCGTCGTCTATCTCAACCAGACACCCGGACAACCCCGTGAGCGCGACTACGCCTACGCTGGCTCATTCTACGCCTTCACAATCTGGTGCGGTCTCGGCGTGACAGCCATCTACGACTGGCTCAAGAAGCGCAAATTATCAGGCACTCTCGCAGCAGCCGTCGCATCATTGGCCTGCCTGCTCATCCCCATACAGATGGCATCACAGACGTGGGATGACCACGACCGCTCCGGTCGCTACACCGCCCGCGACTTTGGGCAGAACTATCTCAACTCGTTGCAGGAGAAAGGCTACCCCATTGTGTTCACCAACGGCGACAACGACACATTCCCGCTGTGGTATAATCAGGACGTTGAGGGCGTCAGAACTGACGCACGTGTCTGCAATCTCTCCTATTTGCAGACCGATTGGTACGTTGACCAGATGCGTCGGCCAGCTTTCGACTCGCCAAGCGTGCCCATCTCGTGGCCGAGAATCGACTATGTGAGCGGCACCAATGAGGTAGTGCAGGTCGATCCGTCATACAAGGAAGTGGTATTGGACTTCTACAAGCAAGACCCAGTGGCCGCACGGCAGCAATTCGGCGACGATCCGTTCGAGCTGAAGAACGTGCTGAAGTACTGGGTGCGCTCCAAAGACCCGAACAACCACATCATACCGACCGACACTATCTACATGACCATCGACAAAGAGGCCGTCCGCAAGAGCGGAATGATGCTGCCAACCGACTCCATTCCTGACCGCATGGCCATCTCTCTCGCAGGAAAGCAAGCACTCTACAAGAACGATCTGATGATGCTTGAGATGATAGCGAACACCAATTGGACACGTCCGCTCTATGTAGCCATCACCGTCGGTTCGGAAAACTTCATGAATCTCGGCGACAACTTCATCCAAGAAGGCCTCGTCAACCGCATTACGCCGTTCTATACCAAACAAGGCAAGAACTTTGACTCAGAGAAGACCTACAATCTCGTGATGAACAAGTTCAAGTGGGGTGGCCTATCAACCAAAGGTCTCTACCTCGACGAAACAGTGATGCGCATGTGTTACACCCACAGACGTGAGGTCGGACAGCTCGCACTTCACCTACTGGCCGAAGGAAAGAAAGCGAAGGCGCTGAATGTGCTGAAAAAAATAGAGAAGGAGATTCCCTATTACAACGTCCCTATCAACTATATGAGCGGCTCTGCCGACATAGCGAGGGCCTATTCGATGCTCAACCAGAAGGCGAAGGCAAAGCAAATCTACGATGAACTGTGGAAAAACTCAAGCCAGTACGTCAGATACTACCTGAGCCTTGATGAGCGTGGGTTCAGCATGAGTCAGAACTCATGCTACATGCACATGCAGATGATGGCCAACTTGATAGCCTCCAACTACGACAACGACAAGACATGGGCCAAGAAACATGAAAAGGAACTCGAAAGTTTCATCCGCACCTATCGGATGAGGGGTGGCCAAGCAAACTGACAACGAGCAGCCCTGTTGACGGCATCGGCAAGCGACCATCGCAGCAGCATGCAGGCGCCGCCAACAGGGACTTTCCTATCACAGTCAATCGGCACGGTGAACCGCCACCGGTTGGACGCCTATTTTCACTTAAAAGCTCCTCACCGGCCGACCAATGTGTGAGGCATCTCCTTTCGGCGCACACCCATCAGCCCGACAAAGGTTTGTGGAAACGACCAGCTGACAGACGCTTTTTGAACCAACAGACCAACGAATGTTTATAGAACAACCCGACAGATGGATGAGATGGCTCTATCCCCATGCCTTGTGGAGGATGGATCCCAACGAGCACGCTGTCTATCTGACATTCGACGACGGGCCGATTCCTGAGGCAACTCCCTTCATTCTCGACACACTCGACCAGTATGGGGCAAAGGCTACCTTCTTCATGGTGGGCGACAACGTGCACAAACATCCCGAAATCTATGAGGAAGTGGTCAGGCGAGGCCATCTTGTTGGCAACCACACCTACCACCATTTGGGGTCGTTCAAGCACTGGGCGCTGACCTATGCGGCTGATGTCACCGAGGCTGACAACCTCATTCACTCCCATTTCTTCCGCCCACCACACGGTTGGTTGCGCCATACGGTCTATCAGTGGGTGAAGAAGCGATACCGCGTTGTCATGTGGGACCTCGTCACTCGTGACTATTCGAAGTGGATGACGGGAGAGGATGTGCTGAACAACGTGAAGCGTTATGCGCGCAACGGTTCCATTATCACCTTCCACGACTCATTGAAGAGCATCGACAAGCTCCACTACGCACTGCCGAAGGCTCTGGAATGGCTGAAGGAAGAGGGATATGAGTTCAAGGTTTTCAAAATCGGAGACTGACGGAATGACGACCATCCGATACCGACAACCGCACGATTGACAAAATGAGAAGATGGCAGACGACAACAGGCACACAACAACAGCGAGCCGACAGGACAGCAAAAGTCCGCAAAAGGCTCAGCTTCAACTCAACGACATCAAAGCCGAGGCACAACGTCTCGGCTTTTTCGCTTGTGGAGCGGCCCGTGCCGAGGCCGTCGATGCCAAGACTGCGGCCACCGTCAGGTCATGGCTCGACAAGGGAAGCCAAGCCAACATGGCTTACATGGCCAACTACACTGAGAAAAGGCTCGACCCACGGCTGCTCGTCCCTGGAGTGAAGACCATCCTGTCACTGGCCATGAACTATGCGCCGGCCCGCCCAATGCCCGATGGGGAATACCAACTGGCGGCCTATGCCTATGGACAGGACTATCACGAGCTGATGAAGGACAGACTGAGAGAACTGGCAGGCAGCCTCATCCCCCACCCTTTGGAAACGGGCGAGCCAGCGACCGAGGGCGAAATACGCATCTTCGTTGACACGGCACCTGTGCTTGAGCGCTACTGGGCTTGGAAAGCGGGCATCGGCTGGATAGGAAAGAACCACCAGCTCATCATCCCCCGTGCAGGCTCGATGTTCTTTCTGGGTGAGATTTTCCTCCCCTTCGAACTCGATGCCTACGACAAGCCGATGGCGAACCACTGCGGCGGCTGCCACCGGTGCATCGACGCCTGTCCCACCCATGCCCTCACCGAGGAAATTGGCTTTGATGCCGCCCGATGCCTGTCCTACCAACTCATCGAGAACCGTGGCGAACTGTCGGACGAGGCACGAAGCAACATGGGCGATACCATCTACGGTTGCGACCGCTGTCAGCAGGCTTGTCCGTGGAATCGCTTTGCAATGCCCAACACGGAGCCAGCTTTGCAGCCCAAACCTGAACTACTCAGAATGACAAAGGACGACTGGCATGCGCTGACCGTTGAGCAATACCGTGCGCTGTTCAAGGGATCGGCCGTGAAAAGGGCAAAATATGAGGGACTGAAGAGGAATATCGACGCGACGAAACCACGCGAAAAACACTGACACGACACCACGGACATCCTGTCCTGTGGAACGAATCATCGAAAAGAAAATGAGAAAATGATTGAAGGAAGCAAATCGCCCGACACCCGGCCTCACACTTCTTCCACCTCGGTGTTGGGCACCTCGTAGTCCTTGAGCATCTTGTCGAGACTCTTGAACGTGTAGGCAGCCTTGTCGTTGATATAGGAAGTGGCGAACCGCTGCCTGAGGTCGATGAGTTTCTGCATGGCCTCCGGATAAGTCTCGGCCGTGATTCTGTCGGCCATCTGTTTGGCATTCATCGGCGTGAAGTCGAAATACTGCACCAGCATCTGTTGAAATTGGCGGCGCTGCATGTCGTTCATCTGCTCCAGTTGGGCCTTCATCTTGTCCTTGGCACGGTAGATAATGAACACCAGCTCATCGGGTTCGCCGCCCCGTTGCCCACGGTCGTACTTCTTTTCGTACTCGAAATAGCAGTCGCAGAAGCCCTTGTCGGCCAGTTCCTTCAGCTCTTGCTTGGCCGGATCGAGCACTCGTCGGCAGAAATCGGAAAACTTCTTGTAGTTATTCTCCAGCCTCAGCATCTTGCGGAACTCGTAAGTCTTGATGACCGTCCGCCCCTTGTCTATCCACGACTCGATGAACATGTAGATGCGTTGGGTGTAACGGTTCTTGCAAGCAAAGACAATCTGCTTTCCAAGCCTGTGATAACCGAAGTCGAGCGACACGAGTCGCTCAGCCACTGATCGGTCGAGCTTCAATATGGCGTACTTGTTGTACGAGCGATCCTCTGGGATATACACGTCGCAAAGGTTGGTAGCTTTCGTGTATTTGCGCCCCTCGGTGGTCTTGTAGGGAATCTCCACGGGAATCGAAGCTAACATCTTGAGCGAGTTTCGCAGCTGCGGATAGTGGTTAGGGTCAACCCCCAGTTCCTTGAACGGCAACTTGATGGGCATCCGTCCGTCCTCATCCAGCTCGTTGGTCTGGAAGAGTGCCAACTGCGGCGACCGCTTGTTGTTGAGTATTCCGTGAAGGATGTTCTGCAGACTCTCGACAATCGACACGAGAATGCGCACCTGAATGAGCGAATAGTCATGGCGCATCATCGTCACGGCTATGGGTTGCAGCAGCCATGTCTCCTCCTCGATGGGAATCAGCTCGTCGGAAATGCCCCTCTTCACGGGAGCTTTCTGCGCCTTCGCACCTCTCTTGCGTGTTGTCTTGATGGCTGTTGATGCAGCCTTCCTCTTTTTATCACCGGTCGTTGCCATAAATTGGGAGTATGATTTTTCAGGATATGCGGCGGAAACGTTGCCGGAGCAACTCCTCGTAGCCACCTACTTATTCTGCAAAGATAATCAAAGTTTTTCAGATAAATGCGAATTTGGCGACTATTTTCCATTCTTTTGTCGCAACACGTCAGCGACGGTTGGCGAAACCTCACCTTTCACCGCCCAAAAGGTAAGCTTTCACACGACGAAAGGTCAGCTTTCACTACGTCTTTGCTATCGCGCTGGTTTTCAACTGATTACAAAACCACTTAATCGAGATGTGGCAATATGTCGGCAAAGCTGTTGACTGTCAGCAGCCTTTCGTGGGCATATTCCTCCGCAACCTCGTGCTGCCATACTGCATGATGGGGAATGTGGATGGCATATCCGCCGAGTTGCAGCACGGGACTGATGTCGGAGCGGAACGAGTTGCCCACCATCAGCAGCTCGTTAATCTGGCAGCCGAACCGACGGCACAGCCGACGATAAGCCTCCGGTGTCTTGTCGGAAACTATCACGACGTCATCGAAATAGCGTTCCAGACGTGAGCGGTGCAACTTGTTCTCCTGATCGAGCAACTCGCCTTTGGTGAACACCACCATTTTGTATCTGCCCGTCTTACGGAGCTGCCCCAGCGTGGCCTCAACCCCTACCAGTGGCTCTCCCGGTAGTTCGAGAAGCGACCTTCCCAGCTGCGTTATCCGTGCTATGTCGGTAGCCGCAATCGTGCCGTTGCTCACGGTTATTGCGTTCTCGACGAGCGAAAGCACGAAGGCCTTGCACCCATAGCCGAGCAAGGGCATATTGGCGGTCTCGACGGCGAAGAGCGCCTCCGATATAGCCGTTGCGCTGCCGTAGGCCGACAGTATCTGACAGTATTCCCGCTCCACAGCGTCGAAATAAGTTTGGCAGTCCCAGAGCGTGTCGTCGGCATCGAAGGCCAACAGTCTGATTATCTCTTTGAGTTTCATGGCTGCAAATGTACAAAACATTTTACGACGATGCAAAAAAAGCCCCGTCAGGTTTTGGTCCGACAGGGGTGTCTCTTCACGTGTGGCAGTTGAGCCGCCACCGTGCTACATCTTGCTCGTCATCCTGCTGCCACGTGTGAAGAGTGCCACAAGGAAGCGTATGGATTCGAGCAGTCGTACGAAATTGAAATGTCTCATGTCTATTTTTGTTTGTGAGCAATCCTCAGTTGTAAGATGAATATTAATCTGTCACAAAGTTATCACTTGTTTGTTAAGAAGTGGTTAACGGACTGTAAATTGCCGTTGACAAAGATATGAACATCGTGTGAAGACGTAGCATAAAAAAAAGGCATCACCTCCAGAAGCGGGAGGTGATGTCTTGAATACCGGATGGTGTGATGCGGAACATGCGTTGGTTGGTACGGCGACTGTCGAGTCGATGGATGGCGAGATTGTGGTCCGCCCTGTGTACCAACCGACTTTCAGTTGTGGGTGTTTCGCACGTATATAGCTGGCCACCGCATCGACAGCCTCTGGCTCGGCGTCGCCCCCCATCAATCCAACGCAGGTGAGTCGCACATGCCCCACATCGCGTAGGAAATCTTCGATGGAGCGAGGGGTCAGCGGCTGTCCGACGTCCTTCCACAAATACGAGCTGTGGCAGCCCGGACAGTGGCAAGGACAGTTGGAAAGGTTGATGGCCAGTGTCACCTCATCGGGGAATTCCTGAAAGACGATGTCGGTATTGACGTACTTAAGCATGCTCGACGGTGACTTCTTCCTTGCACTTCACATCGACGTCGAATTTCGCCGGGGTAGCATAGTAGCGGTGACTCGCCTCTACTTGTCGTGCCGCCGAGAAGTTGCTGACGCGCTTCATGTAGCCGATGATTCGCGTGAGGTAGTCAACGTTGGTCGAATGGCAGTGTGGACACTCCTTGAGATTGCGCTTATCGATGTGTCCGCATTCATTGCAGATGGTGTTGGGGATGTTGAACGTGAAGTAGTTGCAGCCCTCTTGTGCGGCCACTCTGAAGAGTTGTCGGTACTGTGGTTGAGTGAGGTGCTCGTCGAGGTTCATGTGCAGCGCCGAACCGCCTGTGAGATGCTCGATGTAGGGTGCCCCATGAAGGCGGAACTTGTCGAGTATGGTGAGCGAGTCGTCCTCAACGCGGTAGAAATAGCTGTTGTAGCAGTCGCGCGGAACGAAGTATCCGTCGGCCTTGTCCCACTTAGCGTGCTTCACTCCTACGTTCTCGGCTGGTATCATCTCGCAGTTGAACATGGCTTCCTTGGTGCGATATGCCTTGTTATATTTCTCAATGAGACCGAGTACGCCCTGAACGAATTCCTTGTAGGTGTCGTTTGGCGTGATGTCGATGCCCATAAACTCGGCTGACTCCACAAGTCCGTTGATGCCGATGGTGAGGTACTGGCGATCGATGTTGATGTATCCGGCGTCGAACAGTGGCAGCATGCCGCTCCGGAGCAGGTCCTTGAGGTTCTCGTTGTACGCCAGTTGCACTTTGTGGCAGAGGTCAATGATGTGCGACAGGTATTCCTTGTAGTCGAGTTGGTGGTTGACGGCATACTGTATGCAGCGGTTCAGGTTGATGGTCAGCACGCTCTTCGACCCCGTTGACACTCCTCCGGCGCCCAGGGTGTAGGAGAATCCGTTGTCTTGAATCTCGTTTCGCAGACGGCAGCATGAGCTCAGCGAGTCGGCATTGTCGCTCATGTAGGTGAAGAAGCTGTGTCCGTCGGCATACATCTGTGCGGCGAAATCGGCCCATTCGGCATCGCGGCACTCGCCGTTGTCGGCCAACAGTGCCATGGTCTCTACGGGGAAGGTCAGCACGGCTTTGGTACGCTCTTGGTTAAACCAGCGCATGAATCGCTTTTGCAGCCACGACACACCCTCCCAATCGGGCTGTGAGCCGTCGGGGAAGTAGAAATTGCCGAAGAGTGACTCAAAATAGTACTTGTCGTAGTAGGAGATGTTCCAGAACACGGCTTGATAGTTGCGGGCGCCGGTGGGCTGGTTGAGCGAATAGACGATTTGTTCGAAGTAGTCGGTGATGATCTTGTCGATGGTGCGCTTCTTCAAACTCAGGTCGGCTGCTTGGTCGGGGTGCTTCCAGTAGTCTTTGCCGTACTCCAATTGGATGAAGTAATTCATGTACATGAGGAACTCAGGGGTAGCGCATGCGCCAGCGAGCATGCTCGAAACCATGAACACCATGTTGATGAATCCGCCGCAGAAGCTTTTCAGATTGGTGGGAGCCGTGGAGTTGCCGCCGATGGATGTCGTGCCGCCGATGAGCCACGGGTACATGGTTATTGAGGCACAGTAGTTGGCGAGGTTGGTCTCGTCGTTCTTATATATAAAGTGGTGGTTCAGCAAGTCGAGGTATTCGTTGGAGAGTTCTTTGCCATACATCTTCTTGATGCGGTCGGTGAGCAAACGGCGGTTGAGTCTGATGAAGCCTTGCTTGGGCAACTCGCCGATGAGTGTTGCGATGTTCTTGTGCTCCACGTTGGCATTGGCGTCGAACTTTGAGCCTGTCGCTGCGTTCTCGGCCTTGCAATAGTCGGTCAGAAAGCGCATTTTCTCAAGCACCTCACGATCTTCGGTGTGTTGCTGACGATAGACGATGAAGCTCTTGGCAACGTTGTAGTAGCCTTCCTTCATCAGTGCTTCTTCCACTTGGTTCTGAATGTCTTCCACCTTGATGTCATTGTGGATGTCGAGGTCAGCCAACACTTTCGATACCGTACCCAAGTCAGTGGGTTCGTTGACACTTTCGAATGCCTTGACAATGGCATTCATGATTTTGTCGAGCGAAAAACGCTCCTTTGTTCCGTCACGCTTGGTGATTGTAAAGTTTTTGATTTCCATTGTTTAGTTTAAATATCTTTATTAGAGTAAACAAAGTCCGGAGTAAGGGTCGAATTGGTT
>QWCB01013746.1_pt1 | contig 12258 bp, 10 predicted proteins | sample 1972511 | NCBI WGS metagenome assembly QWCB01 (sample SAMN09866719, study PRJNA288562) | Human gut metagenome isolate term5_stool, whole genome shotgun sequencing... | isolation source: gut | host: Homo sapiens | place: USA: California
TCATACGTCGTTGATGACAGAGACGACTCTATAATATAAGGTACAGTGTGGAGGCACAGTAGTTATGTCGCTCCACACTGTATCTTATGTTTGGGTCGTGACTAGACTCTATAGTTACATCTTATCAAACAAAGCACAGTTTACACCGCTTTATGAATCATTCATTTATATCCAAACTACTAGCTGTGGGTGTCGTAGCCCTCTCTTGGGTTGGAGGACTTGTAGCACAGCAGTCCTTTGGAGGCGTACCAGCTGGCTTCACAGCCTCCACGACAGAGCTACGCTCGGCGGGGAGTACGCCTGTCATTCGTGTTCTCCCCGAGTTCAACGTCCAGGACTTCAGGACCGCACACCAGTGGAACAAGGGGCAGGTACAGTTCAAGCGTCTTACCATCGGTCGTGTCTTAGAGACCTCTATCGACTTCTCTCGTCAGGCTCAAGCTACCGAGCTGGAGTCTGGTAAGGTAATCTACCGCCTGCGTATCTCCTCTCCAGGAGCTCAGGCTATGACACTACTCTATGACGACTTCTTTATCCCCAACGATGGAGGTCGTCTCTACATCTATACGCCTGATCGCTCTGCGCTCTTAGGAGCTTACACCTATGAGACCCACCCCAAGCATGGAGGCTTCGCCAATGAGCCACTAAATGGTGATGAGGTCATTATGGAGTATGAGCCAGGACGTACGGGGGCGATGCCTACGCTACTCGTCTCTGGTGTTGGTTACATCTACGATGCTAGGGTAGACAACAAGACCAACAAGCTCCGTCGCCATTTCGACCCAGGTGAGGATGAGAGTGGTGATCCAATCGCTCAGATTGGCATCAACTGCCCTGAGGGTGCTGAGTGGCAAGCCGAGAAGACGGGTGTCTGCCAGCTCATTATGTATGATGAGGAAGGCGTAGGACTCTGTTCGGGTAACTTGATGAACAATACCAATCTAGACTTCAAACCTCTGATCCTCTCTGCGGCACACTGTATCTCACTGACCACCAAGCAGGAGGTAGCGCAGGAGTATCTAGACAAGTGGACCTTTGTCTTCCACTATGAGAAGCCTACTTGTAGCAATGGCTCTGTAGCGCTCAATCGTGGTAAGTCTATCGTAGGGTGTGATGTGCGCACGTTCCTTCCCTTCCTGGGTATGAGTGATGGTCTGCTCCTCGAGGCACATACACAGGTGCCTGAGAACTATCGCGTCTACTACAACGGTTGGGATCGCTGGTCTGTACTTCCCAAGACCCCAGCTGTAGGTATACACCACCCGATGGGTGATGCTAAGAAGATCTCTATCGCAGATGGTCCTATTTCAATAGGTCAATGGGATACAGGCGATGGTGAGGCAGGTGCTGAGAAGGCTCACTTCGTATTCCAGTATACAAAGGGTGCTACCGAGGGGGGATCCTCTGGCTCTTCACTCTTTAGTGCTGAGCACCTAGTCGTCGGTACGCTGACTGGTGGTCGTACAGAGGGTGATGACTTCTACGGACGTCTCAAGTTCCGTGGCGCAATGGCCTGAAGCCTCTACAGCCTGTGTCTGACTTCAAGGTACAGGTGACCAATACGGAGGTTCATCTCTCTTGGGCAGCTATTGACAAGAACACGATCCCTGCTGAGTGGAAGGTCTTCTATCGCATCTATCGCAATGGAGCCTTTATCACAGAGATTACAGACAATAAGTACACCGAGTCTCGTGAGGTAGCTCTCGGAGACAAGGCTCGTGAGGGCTCTGTCGTCTATGGTGTACAGGTACGTTACGACTACGGTGGCAAGACGCTACCCGACGATGGTCATAACGAGGGCGCAGCATACACCTCAGGTGAGTCTGATCTCATCGAACAGGGCGCTTACTGGGGCAATGCTGTACACACGATGCCTGCTACCGCTAAGGCTAGCAGCAAGGGTGTCCTCGTCTCTTGGCATGATCCCGCTAACCTACAGGAGGTCTCTCTCTTCGGTTATCCCGACAAGATGGAGTTCATATCTTACAAGCATCCTAAGGCTGAGCTAAAAGGTCGTTACACTACGCCAAACCGCTACAATCTGACGGTTCGTGTCGCTAGTGATCGCTTTGTCGGTGAGGCTACTCCTACGCTCTATGCCGTACGTCTCGTACCTGACTCTCTGATCAATGTCCCTGACAATAAAGATGCTCAGCGCTACACGATCATACTGCGCAATGGTACTGAGCGCAATGACAAGGTGGGCGGTGTTGCTGGTATTACCTATGAGCAGATGTTCAATGTACCACAAGACTGGAAACCAGGTGAGTGGGTGACCGTACTCCTAGACAAGCCCTTCAGGATTAATCCTATGAATGATCTCTTCATCGGCTATGGTATCACGAACAATGACAACGCTGCTGGTGTCGTCTGTGTCAAGAACACCAACGACGCTTTACGTCCTTACGTAGACGCCTTCCTACTCTCTGGTCAAAGGGCAGTGCCATACCCCGAGAGCAACTACAAGGGTTCTACAGTACCTGAGGAGTATCACGCTATGCGCTTTGTCTTCGCTCCCTCTGAGAACGTAGAGAAGCACAATGACTTCACTTGCTTTGCCAAGGGTAAGGTACCCGTACCATTCCCCAAGGTCAAGAGCTATAAGCTCCTCAAGAACGGGAAGGTCATCGCTGAAGGTATCACTGCCAATGAGTACCAAGATGCTACGGGCAATACGACCGACAGCTACACTGTAGAGGTCATTTACAAGGATGCAGGTGCTTATGCTCCTGTAGGTGTCAGCGAGGTAGAGCGTGGTCTCGAGCCTGTCGCTTATCCTACGCAGCTTGACGCTACGGCGCAGCTATATGTGGAGAACAGTGCTGAGGTGCTGACGCTCCGTATTCTAACCGTCGATGGTACTAACGTGATGCAGATCGATCAGCCAGGACGCGTCGTAGATCTCTCTACACTGTCTGCTGGTCAGTACGTTGTCGTGATGCAGACGGCAGCGGGTACCTTCACACAGTACATCACCAAGTAAAGTCACTTCACGAGACCATAGTGTCATAGGACATACGGTCTCATCATGGGTCTAGCGCGACCCAACAGACTAGGCGCGCACCCATAATCTATAGATAGGAGCGTGGTAAGGACAGAGATCCTTATCACGCTCCTTACTTATTGTCGGATGGCAATCTCTTCTCCTAGATTCCGCAAATTGGGTAACCCTATGAGACAAAAAACTGTACGGACGCATAGCTAGTGCCGAGTCGGAGGGCGTCCGTCCCCGTTTGGGGTTACAGAGTCAACACCTTGGCATCAATACTCGTCTCGCATTGACACAACCGATGCCCTCCGACTCGACACTTTCGTTCGAGCGTTCCTACACTGGGCTACTCCGCTTGCTTCGCCTGAACGTAGGTGAGGTGGTACGGCGCAGTCGCGATGCTACGGAGGAGGTAGCCTGAGAGGAGGGTAGGGCGATCGTCCCCTTCGTCAGCATAGACGGTGTAACGGACAATTGGACCATTTCCTTCGTCACTATAGAGCTCACTAGAGACACTTGCTTCGGGTGAAGAGACAATGTAGTTGGTCGCGAGGTCTCGCTCGACATGGAGCGGGTGAGCTTTGTAGGCAGCCTCTTTGAGCCCCCATACCGTGTAGAGCCATTCGCGTGCTTTGAGTAGCTCTTCGCTTGCCACAAGATGTTCATAGTGGGTCAGCTCCATCGGAGACATAAACCTCGGAGCTATACGTGCCAACTTATCACTGGCGATCTGTAGATCTACGCCGATACCGTACTGCCCCTCGCAGATGGCTAGAGCCACATAGCTACCGCTGTGGGATATGGAGATACTATAGTCATGATCAGGCGAGATAAGGTAGGGCGCACCAGAGGGGTGGTGCTTTAGCTGCCAGAGCGTACCTTTGGGTACGACCTCGTCGAGTAGCTGGCGCGTTAGCGAGCGGTAGGTAGATAGGCTGGGTGCGACGTCAGATGGCAGCTCAGCGATGTAAAGTGTCCCCCCTAGTGGCAGGTCTAGCTGTGAGTAGGTCACGCCTGAGTCTCAGTCTGACTATCGGACTGAGTATCCGACTGCTCCTTGGGATGCAGACGCATCTTGAGTTGCATGATACGGTGGCGTTCCATACGTGTCACGATGAAGTCAATGTCCGATATTGTTATCTGCTGACCCACCTGAGGGATCTCCTGTAGCACCTCAAGGAATAACCCTCCGACTGTGTCGACCTCCTCGTAGTGCGGTGCAAAGTACTCAGGCTCTACATCGAGCAGCTTGCAGAGATCTATCAGCGACATTCCCCCATCGATCAGATAGACTCCATCGGCAAGACGTACGTAGGGTGGATCCTCATCGTCATACTCATCGACAATTTCCCCGACGATCTCCTCGAGGATGTCCTCCAGCGTGATCAGTCCCGAGGTACCGCCAAACTCATCAATTACGATCGCCATATGGATACGCTCCTGTTGTAACTCCTCCAGCAGGGTGTCGATCTTCTTATTTTCAGGTACGAAGTAAGCTTGCCGGATGATCTTTTGCTACAGCACCCCTCGGATCGTATCCTGCGACCCATCATAGACTGGCAGTCGTGAGTAGCCCGTATCGACCGCATAGCTCAGCGTCTGATGATAAGCCCAGTGGTAGTTGACACCGACCATATCGACACGAGGCACCATAATCTCGTCGGCCGTCTTGTGGTAAAACTTGACAATCTCATGGATCATCTCCGTCTCCTTATTGTCCCCCTCGGTAGTCAGAGCAACAGCCTCCGAGAGATCGTCGACAGAGAGCTCGTGCCCCTTTTTCGCATTAGAGCCGAGGAGCTTAGAGGTTTTGATCAACCCCTTGGAGCACCAAGCGATCCCTTTGTAAAGACCAGATACGACAGGAGCCGTCATACGTATGAAGGAGAGCGGGTGGCGCTGAGCGTAGATCTTAGGGATGATCTCGCCAAAGAGTAAGAGCAAGAAGGTGATGAGGACCGTCTGAATGATGAAGCCGGCAGCCGGATTGGCCGAGAAGTCCCAATGCTCCCCTACAAACCACGCACAAAGGATCGTGATCGCCACGTTGACCGCATTATTGCCGATCAGAATGGTGGCTAGTAGCTGCTCCGAGTGCGATAAGAGTCGGAGTAGTCGTGGGTCGTTCGGGTGCTCCTGCTCTTTGATCTGCTGTACCTCTTGCGGGTTGAGCGAAAAGAACGAAGAGGCTTAATAAGAAGGCATCACCCATTGCTGCTACTGTTGTGACTTATGCTGTTGTCCTTGTGAGCTACTTCCACTGGGGTCAGGCTCCTCGGTAGCCTGACGAGTCACATCTCGCTCCCTATTGGCGCTCTGCTTGGGACGATCCACAAAGGTGACCTTGTCCGCCCAGATCTCTGTACGTGCCTGCGCCTGTCCCTGGCGATCTGTGTAGCTGTTGTAGCGTATCTCACCCTCCACGAGTAGATGAGACCCCTTGCGTACCCAACGCTCGACAAACTGTGCCAGCGTACCAAAGATTACCACCGTGTGCCACTCCGTGCGGTCAGGGATCTGCGTGCCATCACGTCTCGTGTAGCCTGGTACAGAGGTCGCTAGGCGTAGCGATGCTTGACAGCTACCCCGACGCGAATAGTGTACGCTGGGGTCGCCGCCTACGAAGCCTATCAGGATCGCTTTGTTGTAGTACATAGACCGAGCAGGAAGGGTGGACTAGTGGTGACCTTATATACGAACGAGAGAGACTTGTCTTACGTATGAGCAAGGCAAGCCCTCAACGATAGCCATGGGGCTGTATACTAGATCAGGAGTCCGCGCCAAGTCAGGCACTGAGGGATAAGTTACTCCTTGATAGTCGTAATCCGCTTATTGAGGAAGATGTGTAGGAGAAATCCCGCAATCATCACGATACAACCGATGAGATTGAACACATTCCCCCCCTTATCCAGCAGAGCGGGTATGATGAGTATGAGAGCCCCGACGAGGACTATCAGACTACCTATAGGATTGAAACTTTTCATATACTTATGATTACTATCTAAGGTGATACTTGACTAAGGAGTACGAGCCACCCCGCAAAGGGGCAACACACCCTCGTGCTACAAAGGTAATACAAAATCAAGAGATAGCATACGCAAAGATGAACCCGCACATTCCACTGACAAGTTAGTCAGACATTCCCGATCGTTTCGATTGATTCTGATTTTATCCGAGGAATTTCTCAAATAGTTCCCGAGGAAATTCCGATTTCCTCGGAGGAAAGAAAAAATTCTTCGGAAGTTTCATTTCATTCCTCCGAAGTTTCATTTCATTCCTCCGAAGAATTTTTCATCTCCTCCGTGGAGAATGACAAATATCCCTCTAGCGACTTACACTTCACCTTAGCAAACCTGATTATAATGTATCGGCAGATGCAAAGGTTAGAGCAAGAGTCCCGTTTCGTGAGAAGGTAGTACCTTTGCTCTCGTGCTGGACTCCCTATGAGCCTCAGCCGACCCACCCAATCGAATCAGATGAATCAGCCTCCACTTCCCGCACCGAAGCACCTCCTCCAGAGACTCTGCTCTATGGTCAGAGGTAATAGACTAGTCCTAGAGAACTTCCTCTCTCTCGGATTGATCAACGTGCTGAACTCCTCCTTTCATCTGATCATCTACCCGATCCTAATTCATCGTGTCGGTGCCGAGGCGTACGGGGCGTATGTTTATGCCTTTTCGATCATCACCTACTTTACCACGTTGGTGACCTACGGCTTAGATATGATTGGTACCCGCTACCTAGCTCGCTACGACAAGGAGGGCGATCTAGCGGGCAAGTCCGACATCACTTCGCAGATACTCTCTAGTCGCCTTTACCTGCTCCTCCTCTCCTTCCTACTCTTCCTGCCCATCGTGCTATGGATCGGAGCATTGGCGGCTTACCGCACGCTCCTCTGGGCGAGCTTTCTCTCTGTCGTAGCCTGTGTCATCATGCCCAACTGGTACTTCATTGGCATCCAGCGCACACGCATCTACCTTTACATACAGATCGCCACGAAGGTGCTCCTAGCCGTTGCCATCATCCTCTGGGTACTCACGCCCGACCATATGGCTCGCTACGTCTTACTGGCTTCGGCGAGCAATATACTCTCGGCGGGGATCGCCTTCGGTTATATCTTATGGCGCGAAAAGCTCTCGCTCCGCCTCGTCTCACTGCGCAAAAGCTTCGCCCTCCTGCGAGAGGCTACGCCACTCTTCCTTTCCTATCTGGTGATGACGGTCAAGTCGGCAGGGCTTAACCTCGTCATCGGCTCGCTCTTTGGCATGACCTCCCTGACGGGCTACGACTTCTCGATGAAGATCGTCAGCGTCGTCATGTACATCACCAAGCAGCTCAATGTGGCGCTCTTCCCCTCGGTCAGCACCAGCTATACGACAGAGCGCATACGGAGGATCCTGCGTGGCGAACTGCTAATGGGCGTTGCCTGCATGGGTGCCCTCATGCTCGCTGCCAAGCCGATCATCTGGATCATGGGCAATGGTCCGATAGAGGATCTCATCCTACCCGTCTTCCTGCTGATGACGACACTGATCCCGATATGGCTCATCTCGGGCTTCTTCATCGAACTGGTCCTCACCGCCAATGGGCGCAACCGTGAGGTCTTCATCAACCAACTCCTTTCGCTCGCCGTCATCGCGCTTGGAGCCTTGATCGCTGTGCTCCTACAGGTGCAGCTGACCGTCTTCGTCGTCATCGTCATCCTCTCGGGGCTCATCGAGATCGCCTTCCTCTACGCCACCGGTCGCCGCCGCGCCCTCATCTGATGCTGCGCGTTACGACTTTATCAAAACAAAGGTCCTTCGTCTCATAGTCAGTATCATATTAGCTCGTAAAAAGAAACAGCCTCCACAAGCGTTTCCGCTCATAGAGGCTGTCATCGTATTAGTGCCGACTGCAAATCGCTCTCCTATTTCAATTCACGCACCCCGTGTGGGGTGCGACACGATACTTATCACCTGGAACTACTTCCTGGCAGTTTCAATTCACGCACCCTGTGTGGGGTGCGACTGGAACAGACAAATATGCGAACCGCAGAGGCCGGGTTTCAATTCACGCACCCCGTGTGGGGTGCGACGCAAGTTATCAACATCGGATACAGTCATATGACGGTTTCAATTCACACACCCCGTGCGGGGTGCGACTCCTTAGACTCCAAATGGTAAGGAACAGACATAAAAGTTTCAATTCACACACCCCGTGCGGGGTGCGACCCCCGCAAAGTGGGGTGAACAAAACCGACAATAGTTTCAATTCACACACCCCGTGCGGGGTGCGACATTAAGATGAATCCTTACATCATCATCAACTTTGTTTCAATTCACACACCCCGTGCGGGGTGCGACACCTCTTTTGAGGTGGGGGCAATGGCAATAGCCGTTTCAATTCACACACCCCGTGCGGGGTGCGACCTTTGGAGTATCTTATACTATTATATAGTATGTGGTTTCAATTCACACACCCCGTGCGGGGTGCGACCTTGTTAGGCAATTGATGGATGGTCAGGCTCTTAAGTTTCAATTCACACACCCCGTGCGGGGTGCGACAGTGCACGGATGCACTTGTCGGTTCTTTCCATGGGCGTTTCAATTCACACACCCCGTGCGGGGTGCGACGTCGTGGTGGGGATAGCCGTGTAGAGCTCCTGGAGTTTCAATTCACACACCCCGTGCGGGGTGCGACACCCTCCGCAGGTCTGCTCTCGGCAAACTCGTTGTTTCAATTCACACACCCCGTGCGGGGTGCGACATCATCAGACATCCTCTCGACAACTGCTATCGACGTTTCAATTCACACACCCCGTGCGGGGTGCGACAGACGGACCCCGCGCCTGAGGCAACAAAGCAAGAGGTTTCAATTCACACACCCCGTGCGGGGTGCGACCCCAGCAAGGCAGTATCATTGTATGTAAGAGTACAGTTTCAATTCACACACCCCGTGCGGGGTGCGACTCGGTGCCCAATATCGTATTATATCACGAGGTGTAGTTTCAATTCACACACCCCGTGCGGGGTGCATTCAACAGCATCAAAATAAACTAGATGAGTTTCAATTCACACACCCCGTGCGGGGTGCGACTTTAGCATCGTGGAGATTACGATAGTTATAGACGAGTTTCAATTCACACACCCCGTGCGGGGTGCGACCGTCATGGTGTAGCCTGTTTGATAGTTCTTCGTAGTTTCAATTCACACACCCCGTGCGGGGTGCGACATCCGTAGTAACAGAAACAAAGGTTGTTGTACGTGTTTCAATTCACACACCCCGTGCGGGGTGCGACAAAGAGGTTACTGGTATGCAGACTCAGTCTAACGAGTTTCAATTCACACACCCCGTGCGGGGTGCGACTCATTGTACGTAAGAGTCACAAAAAACGCACTTTGTGTTTCAATTCACACACCCCGTGCGGGGTGCGACCTTTGGATACTCCTGATCTTACTAAGTATGATTTCGTTTCAATTCACACACCCCGTGCGGGGTGCGACATCTACCGGCTTATCTACAACACGTTGCAAAGTACGTTTCAATTCACACACCCCGTGCGGGGTGCGACCACTGTATATTACCATAAGACCAAGTATCAGATATTGTTTCAATTCACACACCCCGTGCGGGGTGCGACAGCATAGGATAAATCTCCCATAGTAACATCAACGTTTCAATTCACACACCCCGTGCGGGGTGCGACCTTGTCTGATCGCGCGTCTGACGCTAATCTAACTGGTTTCAATTCACACACCCCGTGCGGGGTGCGACAGTAGCAATATCTTTATTAGACTGAGTAGTAACATGTTTCAATTCACACACCCCGTGCGGGGTGCGACAGCCAATCCAAAGTACTCTAGCAAAGGTTTCTCTAGTTTCAATTCACACACCCCGTGCGGGGTGCGACAAGAGAGACAATCATCATCCCAGCCAGAGATTACGTTTCAATTCACACACCCCGTGCGGGGTGCGACACCTTTCCAATTATTGGAAGCGTCATACCGTATATTGTTTCAATTCACACACCCCGTGCGGGGTGCGACTAAGGCTCATATTAAGTTAGGATATGATATTGATGTTTCAATTCACACACCCCGTGCGGGGTGCGACAAAACGATAATCATCATAACGAGGTACATATCCGTTTCAATTCACACACCCCGTGCGGGGTGCGACACAAAAAATTCTCAATCTCAGTAATACCATTACGTTTCAATTCACACACCCCGTGCGGGGTGCGACTGCGATGCTCAAAGGTACGCATAAATAGAGGATTAGACGATGACCCATTGCGAACAGAAAACTAATGGTGGGCGTATCGGTGCGTTGGCGGTGATTGCGAGGCGGTATGTTCTTGAATCTCAACGCATGCGAATAGTGTGCCTTTTCACTGATCGCTTGGTATTCGCAGAGGAGTACAAAAGCGAACGAGTCGGACCGCTATATGAGCAGCACGCCCTCGGGGTCTACACCCTTAGTCTTGCCAATGGTGGTGATCTTAGACTGGTAGTTGGTGCCGAGGTGGTAGATGCGCAGGGAGTCGCTCGATAGGTCGATCGTGTCTGTGAGTGCAGCCTCTAGCTCCACCCTTTGGGCGGGAGAGACTAGGCATTCGAAGACCGAATTCTGGACGCGCTGGCCATAGTTTTGGCATATCTTCGCCACTTGGCGAAGGCGCTTAGCTCCGTCGGGCGAGGCGGTATTCACATCGTAGGTAATAAGTAGGTACATCAGCTTTGGATTAGGAAGACAGGGTAGTCGTCGAGGTCTCCTCGGAGGCATCGGGCTAGGAGCAACGCCTGAGCATAGGGGAGCAGTCCTATGGGTATGCGCTCCTGAAGGAAAGGGTGCATAATCTCCTCTCGCTTGCGTTGCTGCCAAGCGGCTAGGAGTTCTTTGCGGGGCTCGTCTCTGAGGATGTATCCGTTTTCGCCCTGAGTGATGAAGTCAGAGGGTGCGACCTGTCGCTTGTTGATGACGGTCAGGACGAAGCGATCCACGAGGTAGGCGCGTAGCTCCTCCATAAGGTCTAGGGCTAGGCTCGCTCTGCCTGGTCTGTCCGTATGGAGGAAGCCCACGTATGGGTCCAGCCCTACGGTCTCGAGTGCTGCCGTGACCTCGTGGGCGAGGATGGTATAGAAGAACGAGAGCAACGCATTGGTCTCATCGCGAGGCGGGCGTCGCGACCGCCCCTCGAAGGTGAACTCCGGTCGCCGTATGAGGTGGTGAAAGAGAGCAAAGTATTGCTGTGCAGCTAAGCCCTCTACACCCATAACGGTCATGCGGTCTCGCTTGTAGGCTAAGCTTTTCTGCAAAGTCTTGAGTTGGCTGAGTGCCTCCTGAAAGGTTGCCTCCACGCTCTCTGTCGGGTGGTAATCTCTCATATATCTGCTCAGCACCGACCGCTGGTTGGCTATCTTAGCAGAGATGAATAGAGCGGCGAAGTGCGCTGCAGCTGGTTCGTCGTCAGCGATGCGGTACTGCGTGCGTCTCAGGAGGACATTGCCCCTCGTGGGTCCCTCTAGCGAACCGATATAGCGACCTGTGGGTGTGAGGAATGTGAGCTTGACACCCTCCTGCACGCAGAGCTGCATCAGCCCTGGCGAAGCACCCATATAGGAGAAGGTGATGATTCCCTCGAGGTTGTGTATCGGTATGCGAAAGGTCTCCTCTCCATCTACGCGCGCCACGACATTGGTGCCGTCCTTGAGCAGGTAGACATTGGGTGTAAGGATATAGAGGGTGTTGAGTAGCTTTCTCATGAGGTGAGTATGTCGTGATGCTTTAGGTAGCTCTTTGCCGATCGGTGTGATGCGATACGAGGCATGCACTCATCGAGGAGAGAGCAGGAGCGACACTGACGGGTGTAGTGCGCTGGTATAGGCGTGCGCTGCGCAAAGGCCTCGTGCATCTTACGGGACACTTCGTAGCACGCTGCCCGCAGGGTCTCGTCCATCTCGACCTGTAGGCGATGACGTGTCTCTCCATAGTAGAGTGCTCCACAGGAAATAGAGACTTGGTACATCTCCTCAAGAGCTATGACCTGAGCGCAGAGCTGCAGTTTGTCAGCGAGGTGAGTCTTAGGCTTGCCACGTTTGTACTCGACGGGTGTCGCCTGCCACGCCCCTGGGTACTTAGGGTGTCGGAAAGGACTCAGGCTATGATCCCGTAGCGGGGTCAGCTCAACCGCATCGGACAGCCCGTATAGTCCCAAAGAGTAGGAGACGAGCGGCACCCGCCTCATAGTGATCGTGTCCCCCACACGAGCACTCAGCTCCGGCTGA
>QWCB01003802.1_pt1 | contig 12257 bp, 7 predicted proteins | sample 1972511 | NCBI WGS metagenome assembly QWCB01 (sample SAMN09866719, study PRJNA288562) | Human gut metagenome isolate term5_stool, whole genome shotgun sequencing... | isolation source: gut | host: Homo sapiens | place: USA: California
ACTGATGCCTTGCGACACATTACGTTCACAATAAATGAGCATGGCAAACAGGAAAATAAAGAAGGTTACGCCGCAAAAGAGAATGCCTTGGCGCATCTCTTTGTTAAGGATAAACTCATTTTCCTTACGCGGTTTGTCTTTCATCACCTCGCGTGAAGGAGGCAAAGAGGCCAATGCCATGGCCGCAAAGGTATCCATCAAGAGGTTCACCCATAATATCTGTGTCACCGTAAGCGGCATCTCCACACCGATGAAAGCCCCTCCAAGAACAAGAAGTAGCGCAGTGATGTTGACAATAAGCTGGAAAAACAGGAAACGTTGGATGTTCTTATACAGCGAACGCCCCCACATCACGGCATGCGCGATTGAGCCAAACGAGTCGTCGAGCAACGTCATGTCGCTGGCTTCCTTGGCCACACTGGTTCCCGACCCTAATGACAAACCCACATGAGCATAATGCAATGCGGGCGCATCATTGGTTCCATCGCCCGTCACAGCCACCACTTCTTTGCGCTTTTGCAGCATTTCCACAAGTCGTTGTTTATCGGATGGACGCGCACGCGACATCACTTTGATGGTATGAGCGCGCTCGTATGCCTCTTCATCCGACAGCGCATTCCACTCTGGACCAGTCAGTGCGGCTTCCAAAGGCGTATCATCATGCCAGACACCTATCTGCCTTGCTATCTCAATAGCGGTGGCTTGCGTATCCCCCGTCACGACCTTCACCTCGATACCCGCTTGTTGGCATTGGTTAACAGCATTTGGAACATCCTCGCGAACAGGATCACTAATCGCAGCAACGCACTGCAAAGAGAGATTTTGCAAGTGATTCTTTATTTGGATATTGGATAGCGCATCCGCTTCAAGTTGCTTGCAAGCGAACGCCAAAGTGCGCATGGCCTTGTGCTGATAGCCCAACAAAGTAGACTGATAGGATTCTTTTTCGGCTTCAGATAAGGTGCAGAAGTTCATCACAATCTCAGGCGCTCCTTTCACGAAGAGATACTTCCTGCCACCCAGCTCTGCAACGGTTGCCATGAACTTGTTTTCTGTCGAGAATGGTAACTGTGCAATTGTGGTAGCATTGTTACGAATGGTTTGATAGTCAACACCATGTTTTTGCAGCCATGTCAGCAGGGCTATCTCCGTTGGATTACCGATTCCAGCGCCATCTTCTCCCAACTCAGCCGTTGTATTGAGGGCGATAGACTGAGCCAGCGCATCATGTTCAGACACATCCGTAACGATTGAAGAGCCAGCCATCTCCATGACCGTCATCTTGTTTTCCGTCAAGGTACCCGTTTTATCGGTACAGATTACTGTCACCGCCCCCATCGTCTCACACGCATGCAGCTTTCTAACAAGGTTGTTGCTCTTCAACATCCTGCGCATGTTCAGCGCCAAACTCAAGGTTACGGCCATGGGAAGTCCTTCGGGTACGGCCATCACTATCAGCGTTACAGCCATCATGAAGTACTGCAACACCACCTCGGCCATCTTGAAATAATCAGTGCCCTGCCATACAGCGTCATTGACAAGGATGTCGTGTATGAGGAAGATGATGAAGGCAGCAACAGCCACTACCGACCCAACCACCGAGATAAGTTTGGCCAATTTGGCTAATTGGGCGTCCAAAGGCGTTTGGGTATGCGTTATTTCACTCGAGTTACGAGCCACCTTACCAATCTCCGTGGCGTCGCCAACCGCTGTAACAACGGCGGCCCCTCGGCCATTCATGACCATCGTACTGCGCAAGACCATGTCATGAGGGTAGGTTTTTTCATGTGCTTCATCATCCTCGTCATCGTCCACATCAATACCCTTTGAGCAGATGGGTTCGCCCGTCAACGACGACTCGTCTATCAACAAATCCACGCCCTTGACGAGTTTTCCGTCGGCAGGTATCTCGTCACCCACCTCAATAACCATCAAATCGCCCACTACCACATCCTTTCGAGGAATCTCCACGACATGTCCATTGCGTCGAACCTTCACCAACGACTCTTCATTCAGCGCATTGATAATATTGAATTTCTTGGCTGCATCCCGCTCAAAGTAAAAGCCAACACTGGTTGCAAAGAAGATAGCAACAAAGATACCAATGGTCTCTATAAAGTTCTGCTCGACGAAAGCCAACACCAAAGAGACAGCAGCGGCAACCAAAAGCACTTGAATGATGGGGTCGCGATACTTGTCCAAATACAACTTCCACAATGAGGTTGTGGGGGGTGGCTTCAGTATGTTTTTGCCAAATTTTATCCTGTTAGCCGCCACCTCTTCGTCTGTCAAGCCTGTATGATGGTCTCTTGCGTTTTTAATTTCTTGCGTACTCATAATTTGTGCAAAGTTACTTGAATTCAAGAGCATAGCAAAATAAAAGCAATAATTCCTCTTGGCTCATTTTACTAATAATTGTAAAAAGATGCTACAACTTCTTCTTTCTACCAACTATTCGGATTAAAATATGTAACTTTGAAGCATCATTATTTATTCTTATATTGTTTTAACTAGAAAAATGAAAAAACTAAACGTACTTATACTAACCCTATTTGTCTATACAGCCGCCATGGCTCAATGGAAACCTGTTGGCGACAAGATCAAAACCGACTGGGCCAACAAGGTAAACCCCAACAATGTGTTGCCCGAGTACCCCCGCCCTATCATGGAAAGAGGCCAATGGCAAAACCTCAATGGACTATGGAACTATGCCATTCGCAACCGTGGAGCTGCCGGAACGAATATCAACGACGGCAAAATTTTGGTGCCTTTCGCCATCGAGTCGAGCCTTTCAGGAGTGCAGAAGACCGTGGGCAAGGACAAAGAACTGTGGTACGAGCGTACCTTCAGTGTGCCGGCTGCCTGGTCAGGCAAGAACATTCAGCTGCATTTTGGTGCGGTTGATTGGAAAGCCGACGTGTTCCTCAACGACATCAAGATAGGCTCTCACAAGGGTGGTTTCTCCGCTTTCAGCTTTGACATCACGCCGTATTTGAAGAGCGGACAGCAAAAGTTGGTCGTGAGGGTATGGGATCCAACGACTGACGGACACCAACCCGTAGGAAAACAACGTACCAAACCAGAAGGAATCTGGTACACACCCGTCACCGGCATCTGGCAAACCGTATGGTTGGAGCCTGTCAACAAGAAGCACATTGCAGCCGTTTACAACACCCCCAACATTGATGAAAGCAAGTTGACGGTATGCACAAAGACAGAAGGAACCCTGCAGGGCGACGTGATTAGTGTTGTGATGAAAGACGGCAACAAGATTGTTGCTAGGGGAAAGGCCATCGCCGGTCAGGAAGTGGAACTGTTTGTACAGAACCAAAAGCTATGGACACCAGACGCTCCGTTCTTGTATGACCTGGAAATCTCCCTCCTTTCGGGTGGTAAAACCGTCGATGTAGTGAAGAGCTACAGTGCCATGCGCAAGATTTCATCGGTGCGTGATGGGGCTGGTGTGTGGCGTATGCAGCTCAACAACAAGAACCTTTTCCAATATGGCCCACTCGACCAAGGTTACTGGCCTGACGGTCTTTTCACGGCTCCCACAGAAGAAGCCATGGTGTACGATATCAAAAAGACCAAGGACATGGGCTTCAACATGATTCGCAAGCACATGAAGGTGGAGCCGGCACGTTGGTACACGGCCTGTGACAAGCTGGGTATTCTGGTATGGCAGGACATGCCAATGGGCGACATTCAGCACGGACCCGACTGGCAGAATCATGAGTACTATCAGGAAACAGGCCGCCTGGCCCGCCGTTCAGCTGAATCGGAAGAAAACTTCAAGCATGAGTGGAAAGCCATCATCGACCAGTTCTACTCCTATCCTTCCATCGTTGTGTGGACGCCTTTCAATGAGGCTTGGGGACAATTTAAAACTGAAGAGATTACTGCATTTACGAAAGCGCTCGATTCTACCCGTCTCATTAACTCGGCCAGTGGTGGCAACCACTTCAAGACGGGCGACATTCTGGACCTTCACAATTATCCTGGACCGATGATGTACCTCTACGACTTCAACCGCACGACAGTGCTTGGCGAGTTTGGTGGACTGGGACTGCCGCTGAAAGGACACCTCTGGCAGGCTGACCGCAACTGGGGTTATGTACAATTCAAGAACAGCAAAGAGGTTACAGACCGCTACGTTGAGTTGCTGGAAGAACTCAAACCCATGATTCGCCAGGGCTTCTCTGCAGCTGTATATACACAAACAACCGACGTTGAAGGTGAGGTGAACGGACTGATGACCTACGACAGAAAGGTGATTAAGCTGGACGAAAATCGAGTGAGAAAGGCCAATCTAGAGCTGTACAAACTTTATAAATAACCAAGATTCCTATGAGAAAAACTATTAAAATCACATTCATTACTTCCATCATCGTCGTGCTACTGGCCCTCGTTGGTGGCAGTATATACATGATTGAATACTCGTTGAGGCGCCCTTACCCCATCAACGTGTCCTACAAAGACCGATTTGCGCACGTCATCAATGACAACCCAGAGATTAAACCCTGGATAGACAGTCTGACCCAAGGCAACCTCATCCATGACACCCTGGTAGCGATGCAAGACAATGAGCAGCATCATGCCGTTTTCGTCTATGCGCCACAACCCACCCGCAAGACGGCTGTTGTGCTGCATGGTTACCACGACTCTCATACGGGCATGATGCAGATAGCCCACATCTATGCCCAAATGGGCTACAATGTGCTGCTGCCCGACCACCATGCCCATGGTTGGAGTGAAGGCGAAATGGTACAAATGGGATGGAAAGAGCGCCACGACGTGCTGCGCTGGATGGCCATTGCCGACTCGCTTTTCAGCGATTCAACCGGCCATTCCGAGCAAGTGGTCCACGGTATCTCCATGGGAGCCGCACTCACCATGTGCGTTTCGGGTGAAGACACCCCCGACTATGTCAAGTGCTTTGTGGAAGATTGTGGTTACACCAGCGTGTGGGACGAGTTCAAAAACGAACTAAAAACACAGTTTGGGCTACCACCCTTCCCCCTACTCTACACGGCCAGCGCACTGAACAAGCTGCTGTACGAATGGTCGTTTAGGGAGGCTTCACCCTTGAAGCAGGTGGCCAAATGCAAAAAGCCCATGCTCTTCATCCATGGCGACCGCGACACTTATGTGCGAACCGATATGGTTTATCCGCTTTACAAGGCCAAATCTCAACCGAAACAGTTGTGGATAGCCAAGGGTTCTAAACACGCTGAAAGCTACCGGGACCATCGGCAAGAATATACAGAAGTTGTCAAGAAATTTGTCAGTCGATACATTCCTTGATATAAGCTGCATACCCCTCTCTATCCAAGGTTGACAAAGGGTTCAACAACAGCATTGACTTTGAAGGCCAAAGTCAATGCTATTACTTTTGTATGCCAAAATTCCTGTTGGTTCTAGGGCACATCATTAACGCTAAGGCAGATTCGTTGTGGATGTTTTGTTAATTGGTGTAGCACTTGTTGTGCGTAGGGATAGAGCGAAGAAAAAGCTTAGATGACTGTATAAATCAGTGTCTTGCTTTTGAAAATTTAATGATGTGTCACCATTTGATGTGGTAGGTTTTGATACCAAACCGAGGAATTTCAAGGGGAATGTCGGTTGCGTTGTTTTTGTATTTGGAAAAGATGTTCTTGCTCGTTCCACCCCTGAGATCAATCAACGTGATATCATCGTCCGATTGTTGACCCATCGATTCGTCGATGTCTTTGTTCGCTAACGCTATTTTCTGGGGTCGTACACCGCAACGCTCACACGTGAATCGGCGCAACCATAGTACAGATACCACTTGCCTTGGTGGGGAACTAGCCCCCTCGATGAACACCGTTCCTGCGGGATATTGACCGCTTTTTTCGAAATCGGCCTCTGGGATGAAGAAGGGGATGTCTAACCGGTCGATGAGCTTCGTAGGATCTTTCGGGTCGAAAAGTGCCTGACCGGCACAATAAGAATTGGCTGTGTAACGCGTGTCACCGTTGCTGCCAGCCAGATTTTTGCCGTTGTAAAAGAGCAAAATGCCATGCTTCGTCATAATGGCAGGTGGTCCGCATTCGGTGAGCTGACTGTCAAATTTCTTCTTCCTAGGCAGCATCACCTTCAACAATTCGTTGTGCTGGTCGAGCAGGGGCGTCCAGTTTACCAGGTCTGTCGATGTGGCTACGTTCACAAACTGCTCACCCCAGTACATCCAATACTTGCCATTGATTTTTGCAATCACTTGCTTACCGTTTTTCATCTTGGTAATCAGCGAGGCCGACTTCGAGAAAGTGTTGGCGAAACGTCCACCGTATGCTTTTCCAAAAGCCAAACCATGTTTGTCCCAAGTTACCAGGTCGCGAGAGGTGGCTATGCCAATACGCGCCAATTTTCGATTCCATTGGGTATATGCCATCACATAAAGACCATCTTCGGTCATCGCTACACGAGGGTCTTCACATCCACCCGGCGTTTCGTTCGCAGCCTGGTTATCGTTGCTAGGGAACAGTACCGGCGCACCGTGACGCTGAAAATGCAGCCCATCGGTCGACGATGCAAGACCTATCCGTGAGGTTCTTGACCCAATTCCTACAGCCGAATTGTCTTCAGCACGATACAAAACTACAATCTTACCGTTCATCAAGGTTGCAGCTGGGTTAAAGGTGTCGCTGGCTTCCCAGGCCACCGTTTTTTGCCGCATGGGGCAATAAAACACAGAATGAGCGTTAGGCGAGATGATTGGATTGGTGTTGGCAGATCTTACAAACCCTGTCCAAGCCCATTTATACTCTTTGCCAGCCAACTTTTGGGCCATGGCAGGTGACGTGACGGTTATGCACAAAAAGAGCAAGAGAAGGTGTAGTTTACTAGTTGTTGTCATGATTTTTATTGGGTTTAAAGGTTTTTGTGTGCTGTGATAGTGCAAAGATAAACAAAATAATCTAACTGTGAAGAAAGATGAAACGTGAAAATATACCTTTTAAAGACTTAGAGAAAAATAACTTTCTTCGATTTGTTTTTAGTTCCCAGTTTTTCAAAGTATTTTATATACAAAAACGTTCATTATTTTTACCTATTTATGGCCTTAATACGGCACTTGCAAACTTTCAATCTAGAAAAAAACGATAGGCAACGAGGAAGCATGCTCTCCGTTATTTTGTAAAAGAAATCGAATTTTTGCACAAAAACCATTCGTTAATGCTTTCAGAAGCAACATTTTCGCAGGCAAACTCCATGGGGTTGTGTGGTAAAAGCATATCTATCGCATGCTAAAAGCAATGCTATTGGCACAACAAGACTTAAAAATTGCGTTACAAGCAGACAGGAAGTGTCGTAAAATACTGATAGCCTATGATTTGCAAAAGTCGATCATATTTGGCGTATTTGCAACCACAAGCCTTGCTGTTGGGTAATACACCAAGGATAAAATGGCTTGTTGTAAAGAAAATTCGTTATCATTTTCCACGATAACAATGGTGACGTCGATGGCTTTTTGATTATAATCTTAATTTCTAACCGTATTTCAAAAAGTTTTTGTTACTTTACAAGTAAATCTTGAAATCATTCGTCCATCAATCTAACCAACCAACATGAAACATCTACTTATTTTACTACTCTTGGCATGTACGGTGTCGGTTCATGCGAAAGTTAAATTACAGCCCATGTTCAGTGACAACATGGTGTTGCAGCAACAAACTGATGCGCCTATCTGGGGAGAAGCTGCACCAGGAAAAACCGTTAAGGTGAAAACCTCTTGGAACAATAAAACTTATTCGGCGAAAGCCAATGCCAATGGTCGTTGGAATGTCAAAGTACAGACACCAAAGGCTGGCGGTCCTTACCAAATCATCGTGTTTGACGGCCAACCCGTGACCTTGAAGAACGTGATGATAGGTGAGGTGTGGCTGTGTACAGGACAGTCGAACATGGAAATGCCAGTCGATGGGTGGGGAAAAATCAAAAACTATCAGCAAGAAATTGTTGAGGCTCAAAACCATCCCAACATTCGTTTGCTGAACATCAAGCGAGCAACGAGTTCTAGTCCACTAAGCCATGTGGAGGCCGTGAATGATGGTTGGAAAGTTTGTTCGTCACAGAGCATCCACGAATTCTCGGCCGCCGGATATTTCTTTGGGCGCAACCTTCAGAAATACCGCAATGTACCCATCGGCTTGATAGAAACCTGCTGGGGTGGAACAGTGGCAGAGACATGGACCAGTAAGGAGGCTTTGTCCATGATGCCTGACTTCCAGAACGCGCTTGAAGCCGTAAGTAAAATGCCAGCCGATCAAGCTGGTAGACAGGCAGCGTACGACCGAGAATTGGACAAGTGGTGGACTCAGCTCAATGAGGCTGACCAGGGATATACACAATCAAAGCCAGTTTGGGCCGCAGCATCGTTGTCTGATGAGCAGTGGCGCGACGCACAAGTACCTGGATTTTTTGAACAAAACGGCTATCCGGGCTTCGATGGTGTGGTGTGGTACCGCAAGGTTATTGAGATTCCCGCTAAATGGCAAGGTAAGAAACTCACTCTTTCTTTAGGTGCAATAGACGACAACAATGTCACTTACTTTAACGGAGTAGAGGTCGGACGCACACAGGGATGGAACTTGCCGCGCAAGTATACCGTCCCGGCTAAGCTCGTCACGAAGGGTAAAGCCGTCATTGCGGTGCGCATCATCGATACCGGTGGCGATGGAGGTATGCACGGTGAGGCGCATGACATGAAGTTGTCGGGACCACGAAACGAAGAGATTTCACTGGCAGGGATTTGGACAAGTCGTGCATCCGTCGACATCAAGGACATTGCTCCAATGCCGGTGAATACTGCGAATGCCCCCAATGTGGTTACCTTCTTGTATAATGCAATGCTCAATCCATTGATTCCATACGCTGTCAAGGGCGCCATTTGGTACCAAGGTGAAGCAAATGCCGACCGTGCTTATCAGTATCGTGAGTTGCTCCCGTTGATGATTACGGACTGGAGGAATAAGTGGGGGTATGACTTTACGTTCTACATCGTTCAGTTGGCCAACTTCATGCAGGTGAAACACCAGCCGTCTGAGTCGGCTTGGGCAGAGCTTCGTGAAGCGCAAGCCATGACCCTGCGCACGGCAAACACGGGCTTGGCATGTGCCATAGATATTGGTGAGGCGAATGACATTCATCCTAAAAACAAGCAAGAGGTAGGCCGCCGGTTGGCTTTGGCTGCACTGGCCAATACCTATTGCATGAAGCTGCCTTATTCGGGGCCTGTGTATCGTTCACATGTCGTTGAGGGAAATAAAATAAGAATCTATTTTAATCATGTGGAGAATGGCCTGAAAAGCAAGGCGGGTGATAAGCTACAAGGCTTTGCGGTGGCAGGACTTGACCACAAGTTCCACTGGGCTGACGCTACGATTGACGACAACAGCGTGGTGGTTCACTGTCCTGAAGTTGCCTTTCCGGTTGCAGTAAGATACGCCTGGGCAGACAATCCTGTCTGCAATTTGTATAACACTGCAGATCTTCCTGCTGTGCCATTCCGCACAGATGACTGGCCTGGAGTAACGTTTCACATAGGAAAACACCGATGAAACCTTCATTTTTGAAGTCTAACAACGCGGTCATCGGCATCAAAACGGATATGTTCACTTTCGATGAAATGGTGCAAAGTGCCATCTTCTATGAGCTGTTTCGTCGTCCCGGTGTGCAGTTTTCGTTGATCATCCAGCAGCCATATCTCGTCTGTTATCTGTAAAGCCAGTTCGATATCATGGATGGATAAGAACACGGTCTTATCCAACTCATGTGCCAATTTGGACAACAGACGCAACGTGTCCACCTTACTTTGGAAATCAAGAAAGGCCGTTGGCTCGTCTAAGATGATGATGGGCGTTTGTTGTGCCAGGGCTTTTGCTATCATCACCTTTTGCCGTTCACCATCGCTTAGGCTCGAAATGTTCCTTTCAGCCAACTGCTCGATGCCCACCAGTTGCATGGCATTCGAGACAATTTTGTGGTCTTCGTCCGACAAAACGCCCCAAAACCCCGTGTAGGGTGTGCGCCCCAACCCCACCAATTCGGTAGCGGTAAGGTTCCGAATGTCCATTCTTTCCGTGAGAACCACACTGATTTTTTCGGCCAATTCTTGGTGAGATAGCCGTTCCAAGGGCGTTCCTAGTATATATATATCGCCCGCTATGGGTGGTATAAAGCCCGCCAGTGTACGCAAAAGAGTAGATTTTCCCACACCATTTCGCCCCAGCAAACAGGTCAACCGACCGCTGTTCAGAGTAGCGTTGATATCCGATACGACCACATGTTTGCCGTATCCGATGGACAAATTGTATAATTGAATGGTCTGCATGTCTGTTGCAAAGATAGCGATTTACGCAAAATATAACGTTCGTAGCTCGTCAATTCTTGCTAAAAAGCGTATCTTTGTCCGTACTTATGTCACCACAATCGGCCATTACAGAACTCAAACGCCAGAAGTTGTTACTCCAATTGGAGTACGCAACCGAGAAGGATGCTTTCCGTAAGCAGACGGAGATGATGGGTATAGCCCGAAAGGTTAAGCGCGGTGATGCATGGTTTCCCGTCCGTGTGGGCAAGAGTTTTTACAACTCGCTCAATCAGTTGGCGGTCGAAGTGTTTCGTACTGCCGATGAAGAGATTAGTCACAATTTTGAATACGGACGCCCGGTTGCCTTCTTTCAGATGGTTCAGAAGGCAGGAAGACACGATGAAATGGGCAAAAACAATGCTTCCGTTGCTTCTAAATCACTTTCTTATTTCCCCGTAACGGGCATGGTGAGCTATGCCGACAACGACCGAATGGTGGTCACGTTGCCTGACAATGGTATGGTTACCTCCATCCAAACGGCCGAACAGGTGGGTGTGCAATTGTTTTTTGACGAGACTTCTTATCGGTTGATGTTCGATGCCTTAGACCGCGTGATGAATGCCAAAGACAACCGATTGGCCTATCTTCGCAACCTTTTTTATTCGACTTCGCAGATTGCCGAGTGCTTTTCTTTTGATGACATTCGGTTTCCTTGGCTCAATGACCTGCAAGCAGAAGCCGTAAACAAGGTGTTGAAAGCCAAGGATGTGATGGTGGTTCATGGTCCTCCGGGTACTGGAAAGACCACCACACTCGTGGAGGCAATCTACGAAACCCTCAAGCGTGAGGTTTACCTACGAACGAAGATTCGAATCACATCCCGACTATCCGCAATTGTGGGCCATACGCAAAACCCTTCGTCAACTCAAACAGCATCTTAAGGCAACCGGTTCTGGTTTTCATCAAAAGGTGGAACGCCTCCAAGAGCGGGCAACCGAATTGGAGATACGCATCAAAGCACAGCTTTTTGGGGAAGCAAGGGTCATCGCTTCCACCTTAACAGGTGCCGCAAACCGTCTTCTGGTGGGTCAAAAGTATCAAACATTGTTCATTGATGAGGCCGCACAGGCATTAGAAGCTGCCTGCTGGATAGCCATTCGGAAGGTTCACCGCGTGGTGTTGGCTGGCGACCACTGTCAGTTGCCACCGACAATCAAAAGCATTGCTGCCTTAAAGGGTGGTCTGGACAAGACGCTGATGCAACGCATTGTAGAGAATAAACCAGAAGTAGTGACGATGCTTGGCATGCAATATCGCATGAATGATCAGATTATGCGCTTCTCGAGCGACTGGTTTTATCACGGAAAAGTGCAGAGTGCGCCAGCTATTAAGTATCGGGGAATCTTGGATTATGATGTTCCCATCCAGTGGATAGATACCGCCGAACAGGCAGAAAACGCCCATTTCATCGAAGCATCTGCATCGGATGCACCGACATTTCAAGAACGTTTTGTGGGTGAAAACTTTGGCAGAATCAATGAAGATGAGGCTGAATTAACCCTCAGCACCCTGGAACAGTATTTCAATAAGATTGGTAAACAGCGGCTATTGGACGAAGCTGTCGACGTAGGTATCATCTCTCCGTATCGCGCACAGGTGCAGTATTTGCGTCGATTGGTGAAAAAGCGTCCCTTTTTCAAGCCCTTCCGTCATCTCATCAGTGTGAACACGGTTGATGGTTTTCAAGGACAGGAACGAGATGTGATTCTCATTTCGCTGGTCAGGGCAAACGAAGATGGACAGATAGGCTTTCTTCGTGACCTGCGACGGATGAACGTTGCCATGACCCGAGCCCGCATGAAACTCATCATCTTAGGACATGTTCCCACGCTGGTGCGCCATCCTTTCTATAAAAAACTGTATGACT
>QWCB01003362.1_pt1 | contig 12249 bp, 15 predicted proteins | sample 1972511 | NCBI WGS metagenome assembly QWCB01 (sample SAMN09866719, study PRJNA288562) | Human gut metagenome isolate term5_stool, whole genome shotgun sequencing... | isolation source: gut | host: Homo sapiens | place: USA: California
TAGGAGCTATAGTGTGACTACTGCTCGGTCCGTGACCGATCTTGTAGATTTGCTTGATAGAGTCCATCATAGTTGTTAGGCGTGTAGTCTAGTTGACGGCTCAAAGATACGAAAAAAGGGGGCATCAGTCCCACTTAGTCGGTTTGACCTATTTACTCCTCGGCACAGGCAGATGTTTAAGACAAGCTCTTTTGCTATCGCTACGCCTTAATGCTGGCGAGGTACTGGCCGTAGGTGCTGCCTCGTTGCTGATCGGCAGCGGCTTGCAACTGAGCGAGTGTGATCCAGCCCTGATGAAAGGCTATCTCCTCCAGACAGGCGATCACCAGTCCCTGACGCTTCTGTATGACACTGACATAGTTGGTCGCCTCCATGAGCGCCTCATGGGTACCCGTATCGAGCCATGCGAAGCCACGTCCGAGGGATATGACGGAGAGCTGCTGTTGTTGCAGATAGTAGTCGTTGACCGCTGTGATCTCTAGCTCCCCACGCTTCGATGGGGTAATGCTTTGCGCCACTTGGACCACATCATTTGGATAGAAATAAAGGCCCACGACCGCTAGATTGCTTTTGGGGTGCTGAGGCTTCTCCTCTATGTCTGTAGGCTTGCCACTGGCATCTAGAGCGACAACACCATAGCGTGTCGGATCAGAGACAGGATAGCCGAAGATCGTGGCGAGGCGATGCTGGGTAACGTTGTCCCGAGCAGCGGCTAGTTGTGTGGCAAAGCTGGATCCGTGAAAGAGATTGTCGCCCAGGACCATACAGACATCGTCCGTACCGATGAACTCCCGGCCTATGATAAAAGCTTGCGCCAAGCCCTCGGGACGAGGCTGCTCGGCATACGTTAGCTCAATACCGTAAGCGGATCCATCGCCTAGGAGGCGCTCGAAGCTCGGCAGATCTTGCGGGGTGCTGATGATCAAGATCTCACGAATGCCCGCTAGCATGAGCGTAGAGAGCGGATAGTAGATCATCGGCTTGTCGTAGACAGGTAGGAGTTGCTTGCTGACTGACTTGGTCAGTGGGTAGAGTCTGCTACCCGTACCGCCTGCTAGTATGATACCCTTCATAGAGTCATAGATTAAAGTGTAGAAACGTAGTGCCGGACCTCAGCAAGCGAAGCCTCCCGGTGTAGCACGACCCCATCGGACGAGAGGACATATAGGACAGGCGTGACAGCTAGGTCATAAAGCGACTCCTCGAGGAGACGCAGATCAGCATTGAAAGCGGGCGTGCCAAAGGGTGGCAGATCTGAGAGACCCTGCTCCCACTCGCTGCGCTCGTAGACGAGCGACACGTAGAGTATATCTACCTTGCCAGCTTGATAAGCACGCTGTAGTATCTGGTCGTGAGTCACCTCCTCTAGTAGATGCGTACAGCGATCACAGCCCGGGGTGTAGAAGATGACCACCTTAGGCTTGCTACGTAGTGCGTAGAGCGTTGTATCGGCAAAGGTGTACCCCTCAGCTGCTGGCTGTGCTAGGGTTATGGCAAAGTCCGAGGCGGGCGTGCCGACTCGGTTTTGCGACACGATAGAGAGCATGTCTTTGTAGACCACTTGGTCTACATACTCTACCTGTGGTGCTGTGGTGGCCCACTGCAGGGCTTGGATATAGAGGTTGTGATTCTTCAGCGGCGATCTGCTCTCATAAAGGTACTTGGTGTAGAGCCGTAGCGCCTCACTCAGCGCTTTGCCACGCATCAGCTTCAGTGGGCGGAGTAGATCCTCCTGCGTGACACTTCCTGCGGGCATGTTGCTATATACATATAGGTAGTCCACGAGTCCCTGCTCCATGGCTGCGGAGTCAACAAACTGCTCCATGGCGGCCTCTGGCCAGCGGTCGAAGAAGTGCTCCAACGCATAGTGTGCCCGCTGTAGTGGCTCCCGCACATTCTCGGGAATCTCTACCATCGGATAGGGCTGCGCTGTCACTTCGCTGACACGCGTCGTGTCCACAACTTCGAAGGAAGCCTCCAGCGGCACAGGGGTCTGAGCATGTTGCTTGCCAGTAGCGCTACATGAGAAGAGCGCTAGGGTGAGCAGTAGGGTCGTAGAGATCAGTTGTAGGAAGTGAGGCATATAGCTCTTTCTATGAATGGTAGTAAGTGGGTAAAAAAGAAACGCATCACGCCCTGAGAGAAAAAGGTCAAGTGCGTGATGCGTTTGGGGAGGAGAGACTACTTCAGCGTACCTGCCTTAGCCTCTTCGATCATCTTCTGGCTAGGTAGGATGAAGACTTCTACACGACGGTTCTTGCGCTTACCCTCAGCGGTTGCGTTCGTGTCTACAGGCTCATGGCTACCACGTCCCTCGTACTTCATACGTGTAGAGGAGACACCCTGACCCTCGAGGAAGTCGCGGACGCTCTTAGCGCGATCACGTGAGAGCGGATCATTGATACGATCATTGCCCGAGCTATCGGTGTGACCGATGATCTCTAGGACGGTGTCATGGTTCTTATTTAGGTTGTCCGCAAACTTACGCAGATCATTGCGTGAAGAGGAGCTTAGCGTGCTCGAGCTGGTGTTAAAGAGTAGACCGCTGTCGAAGACCACCTTGATAGCCTGTCCCTCGTTGACCGTCTCGACCTGCGTACCCTCCGGTAGTTGCTGCTCGAGCTCCTTCTTCTGCTTGTCCATGCGGTTGCCGATGAGTGCACCAGCAGCACCGCCTACGACAGCACCGATGGCTGCACCAGCGCCCGTATTGCCTGCAACCTTGCCGATACCAGCACCGAGGCCAGCACCGACAGCAGTACCAGCGCCAGCACCGAGTAGAGTTTGATTTAGCTCACCACAACTAGATAGTGAGAGAGCTACGGCTACGATGCCCGCTGTGATAGATAGTTTGTTCATGATTTCTGTGATATTTGAGTTAGTAAATGTGTTGTTAGTGTGTATGTATTTAAGCTTTGACCTTATGCCTTACTACTGAAGTAACGCATAAATTGTGAGCGCATGTAGAGCTCCTGGTCTGACTGCTTAGAGGCGTTGAGATTACCTCTAAACTCGTCGACAGATCTGTACCCATGCTGAGTCATCCACTGCGTGAGCTCCTCGAGCATCTTCGTCAGATAGGGGACCCCGTGCTGATAAAGTGCGGAGACAATCTGTACAGAGCTAGCCCCGACGAGGAGACTCTTGACGATGCCGGCGTAGTCCATCACACCGCCCGAGGATGAGACAGCGAGCTGAGGGAGCTTGCCAGTGAGGAGCCCCGTGTACTTCAGCGTGTTGTACAGCTCGTGGCCGGTTGAGATGACTGGCCCCTGGACGATCTCTAGGGTCTCTATATTGATGTCGGTCTGCCAGCTCTTGTTAAAGCAGGTCAAACCCTTGACACCACTCTTGACCAGCTCCTGTGCCAGGTAAAGAATATTGGTAAAGCGGTCTGAGATCTTGAAGACGACAGGTATCTGCACCGTACGGGTGATCGAGATAGCTAGATCTACCAGCTCCTTCTCTAGATCACTGCCACGCTGTGCGGGGTCCGTCTCGATGCGCATCACGTTGAGCTCGAGCGCGTCTGCGCCTGCCTCCTGTATACTTTTGGCAAAAGAGAGCCACTCGCCACCACGGTAGCAGTTGATACTGGCGATGACAGGGATATCAATAGCCTGCTTAGCCTCACGGATCAGGTCTAGATACTTATCTACCTCATGCTGGCGCGTGTAGTGGAGCATGTAGTCCAGCCCCTCAGGATAAGAGGTGGCCATCTTGGCCTCAGCCTGCAGAGCTGTCGCCTCTATCTGCTCCTCAAAGAGTGACTTAAGTATGACTGCGCCTGCGCCAGCCTGTGCTAGCGCCTTAACCTGCTGGAGTGAGGCTGTGAGACCCGAGCTGCCAGCTATGATTGGATTGCGGAGAGCGATGCCTCCGTAGTGTGATGTCAAGTCCACCATGCTATTTGTGCTATGTTACTACTCGCAAAGATACAAAATAAGCTTGATTGCGCCATCGTTTGGTCAATTCAAAAAGTTGTCGTACCTTTGCATCACCAGAACGCAGAAAAGACGGTGCCATAGCTCAGATGGTAGAGCAAAGGACTGAAAATCCTTGTGTCCCCGGTTCGATTCCTGGTGGCACCACTCTGATACGATTTTGAGACCTCGCGATGATTCATTGCGAGGTCTTTTTTTTACCCGTTTTCATCAACAGAGTTTCCACTGGATGAGACTTACTCCATAAGACAGACGAGCAGTCTAGTTGTCTCTCTGTGAAGACTTTCTAGTGAAGCTCGCCTCAACGATCACACCGCCACGGAGGAAATATCAAATTTCTTCGTGGCTCTTTTTTATTCTCCACGGAGGCGCGAAGTGATTCTTCGGACTTATGACTTGACTCTTCCGAAGTTTCATTTCATTCTTCTGAAGAAATAGTCTTTTCCCTCGAAGCTATTTCGGCATTTGCTCCGAGGAATTTCAGCTCTACGTACAGTCTTCCAGCAAATCTAAGTGAGAATTAGCCGAATTAGCCGTCTTAACTGAAGCTTTATTGGCTAGGTCTTGGGTAATCCGACATTTATCAGTACTTTTGTGAAAGCGTACCCTAATACTTCAACGATTAACTTATGACACATAGCACACAAAATAGATGGGGCTGGCTGATCGCCCTACTCGCTCTCTCCTTTGGGATCATATCTGCACAGCAGAGCACCACGTCTCAGCGGGTGACGGTCGCATTCTATAACTTGGAGAACCTCTTTGACACGATCGATCAGGAGAACAAAGATGAGGAGTTTCTTCCCGATGGGGCTAACCGCTGGACACCCGAGCGCTACCAGCACAAGCTCCGCAATATGTCTCACGTGATCTCACTCATCGGTGGCGATGGCCCTGCCATCATCGGGGTGGCCGAGATAGAGAATAGAGGTGTCCTCGAGGATTTGATCGCCCAGGAGTCGATACGGGACAAGCACTACGACATCGTACACTACGACTCGCCTGATCTACGAGGCATAGACTGCGCTATACTCTACCAGCCAGAGGTGTACAAGGTCTTTGCATCAGGCGCTAGAGCCGTGGAGATCCCTAATGAGCCGTGGATCAAGACACGAGATGTGGTCTACGCTTCGGGACTTCTCGATGGTGAGATCGTACATGTCCTCGTGGGGCACTGGCCCTCACGCAGTGGCGGGGAGGCGGTCTCTCTGCATCGTCGTATGGCGGCTGCTAAGACGATGCGTAGCGTTGCGGACTCGCTCTATACGCTCTTCCCAGGGAGTAAAGTGATCATGATGGGAGACTTCAACGATGACCCTATCAGTCCCAGTGTACGCGAAGGCCTCGGGGTGCAGAATCACCCAGAGCAGACGAAACCGGCTGACTACTACACTCCTATGCTACAGCTATATAATAAGGGTATGGGGACGCTCGCCTATCGTGACGTGTGGAATCTCTTTGACATCATCGTCGTCAATGGTGAGCTCATCGGTAGCAATCCTACCACCTGGCAGCTATATCGTGATCCCGAGACGACCGATATGGGCTTTATCTTCAAGCAGCCCTTCATGATCCAGCAGAGTGGCCAATACAAGGGGTACACGCTACGCACCTTCGTCGGCGGGCAGTGGCAAGGGGGTTACTCAGACCACTTCCCCGTGTATGTCTACCTAGTCAAGGGGGTAGCAACAAAGTAGCTCCGCATCGCTGTCGTAATAGACTTTATGTAGTTGCCTAGTAGCATGACCGAAGATGAACTGCAAGAGCAGATTATGAAGCCTGAGACACGTGCCGCTGCCTTTACGGAGGCGGTGCAGATGTATCAGGAGAAGCTCTACTGGTTGATCCGTCGCATCGTCAGACAGCATGACGATGCGGACGATGTGCTACAGGAGACCTTTCTGAAGGCGTGGCAAAATCTTGGCTCTTTCAGAGGAGAGGCGAAGCTTTACACTTGGATCTATCGTATCGCACTCTTTGAGGCGATCAACTATAACAAAAAGAAGAAGCGCATCACGGACAACGAATACGCTGTCACTGAAGACACTAGCTATCTCTTGGAGAGTGCTGTCGCAGATCCATACTTCGATGGAGACAAGGGCGAACTGATCTTACAGCAAGCCCTTGACACGCTTCCCCCAAAGCAACGACAGGTCTTCGAGATGCGTTACTTTGACGAGATGCCTTATCGGGAGATGGCTGCCATTACGGAGACTTCTGAGGGCGCACTCAAAGCTTCGTACCACCATGCTGTCAAGAAGATTCAGCAGTATGTCTCCGATTTGAATTAAACTTACCAAGCCTATCCGTATCCAATAAGGTGTAAGAGGAGACCTCCCTGCGAGGTCGCTTTAGACTACACATACTAACATCTCATGCCTACACCTTCAGAAGACTTAATCCGTCAGATCCCCCCGCTCTCGGAGCGACTAGAGCATTACCGTGTGCCTGAGGGGTACTTTGATGAGCTATCCACTCGTATCCTATCGCAGATACCGCTTGATGAGCCGGTGCCTGCGCCAGACGCTGTGGTGATGCCGAGCTCTCATCGCCGAGCTAAGCTATGGGTACGGCTACGTCCGTGGACTGCTGTCGCTGCAGTCGTGATCGCCGTGGTAGCTCTATGGGGCGTATGGCGGGGAGATGTCCAGGAGCCTCTTCGCTCTAACGATGAGGTGGCCAGCTCTGTCTATGATCTCAGCGTGACTCCCCTCACAGATGCTGAGTATGCAGACTACTTTTACGAGACTTGTGTAGATATCCTCCTGGATGACTATGCCATAGGAGAGACTATGGGGGCACTCTCTGAGGATGAGATATAAATGATGACAAACGCCTAGACACGATATGACACGACGTAAGCTTTACCAACTGCTATGGATGCTTCTTCCTATGCTACTCCTGCCCGACCTCCTCGTAGCGCAACAGTCTCGCGGTGAGACTGACTGTCGTAGGAGAGAGGAGCTAGTCAAGCTGCGCAAAGAGTTTTTCGCTCAGGAGCTAGGCCTTACAGCTGACGAAGCTACTTACCTAGATCGCACCCTGCGAGAGGCGGACAAGAAGCGTATACCGCTATGGCGTGAGCTCCGTGAGCAGTATGAGCTGACGAAGAGCGAGGCGCTATCAGAGGCGCAGGCTGCTAAGTGCCTTGCGCGTGAGCAACAGATCAAACTGCAGCTCGCTGAGATAGACGAGCAGACGATGTCTGAGCTCCGCAAGCAGATACCCGCACGCAAGCTAGTCAACTATCTACAAGTGCAGCGCGAGTTCGCTAGAAAGTATATCAAGCGCGACCAACTCTACCGCTCAGACCGACGGTAGCTCAGCAATTACAAGCACCGTCTTGTCTATTTGCTCACCTAGGCGCTTGTTTATTCAATTAAATGTCGTATCTTTGCACCACGATCGGCACGAGAAGGGAGTTTTCCCGTATCACGCCAATCAGAAGCTTCGGGGTGTAGCGCAGTCCGGTTAGCGCACCTGCTTTGGGAGCAGGGGGTCCCAGGTTCGAATCCTGGTACCCCGACTAAGAAGCTAAAACGACAATAGAGTGGCTCTGGTCATTCTATTGTCGTTTTTACTAATAGCCTAATAGACCGCAGAGGGCTATCACAAGATCAGATAGATGGCGACGGCGACGGGGAGCGGGCCGTCAATGGTATAGCGGACACGTGAGTCGTAGTCGTAACGCTTGTCACCGCTATAGATGCGGGTGCCATCCCACGTGGCGATAACTCGTGAATCGTAGTCGTAACGCTTGTCACCGCTGTAGAGGCGAGTGCCGTCCCACGTGGCGAGGACTCGTGAGTCGTAGTCGTAGCGCTTGTCACCGCAGTAGAGGCGAGAGCCATCCCACGTGGCGATAACTCGTGAGTCGTAGTCGTAGCGCTTGTCACCGCTGTAGAGGCGAGTGCCGTCCCAAGTGGCGATGACCCGAGAGTCGTAGTCGTAGCGCTTGTCTCCGCTATAGAGGCGAGTGCCGTCCCAAGTGGCGATGACGCGTGAGTCGTAGTCGTAACGCTTGTCACCACTGTAGATGTACGTCTGAGCGGAGAGCGTCAGGAGGCTACTGAGGAGTAGGGTTAGGAGTAAGATGGTTCGCTTCATATTCAGTATGCTAGAGGTTGATTTTCTTCATTAGGTTGTGGATAGAGGCGCTTTCTGCGATTATCCTTTTGCAGTATGCTCTTTCTCGCGCTTGTACCTTCGATTGATGATGGGCAGGAGCAGGATGGCGATGACTCCTACGAAGATAGTCCACAAAGTCTGTACAGCATGCACAATCAGTGCAAACTGCCCCGCCTCGGCTTCGCTCACGCCAAAAGCTGTAAGCGATATAATCACCGCGTAGTGCCACGGTCCTACCCCTGCAGGCGTAGGAACGGCAATCATCAAGGTCGAGATCACAAAGGAAGCAAAAGCGACCCGATGCCCCAGCTCAGCCGTAAAGGCAAAAGCGCCAAATGTGACGTAGAAGAAGTAGTAGTAAAAGGCCCACAAAAGGATTGTAAGCTCGAGGAACTGGCTCCAAGCACGCCACCCTCTCAGTGTCGAGGCAGCCTGCAGGACAGAGCGTAGCTTGCCTCTGACACGCTGCATGAAGCTACTCTTTCTAAAGCGATAGAGGACCAGCACGATAACAAATAGCACACCGCCTGCTATGATCCATGCGGTGGCGTAGTCTGATGAGAAGAGGCGCCCTAGCCCACCTCCGAGCGATAGTCCCCGTGAAGCTAAGATCTGGGACACAGCTCCCGTCTGAAACAGCATCATAGTGACTAGGAGTGCTAAGACGATGAGCGCATCTGACAGACGATCTATTAGGAGCGTGCCGACCGTTGCCGAGAACGCGTAGTCCTCTCGCTGCTTCATCTCCGTGCAGCGCCACACCTCGCCAGCACGTGGTATGACAAAGTTGACCGCATAGCTCCCCACTGTGATCAAGATCGGATTGATAGGACGGGCGGGCGGATTGTAGAGCGGTCCCATCAGCAGATGCCAGCGATAGCCTCGTACCACATTGCCTAGGAGCCCCAGAGGCAGAGACAAGAGCAGGTACTCGTAGCGCACGCCATGCTGCAACAAGCGTAGCGTGTCAGCGAGCTCTAGATGGCGATAGAGGTAAAACAATATCGCTAGACCTATGAGGAGTGGCAAGAAGTTCTTCAGCCACCACTGCCAAGAGTGTCGTACAGTCTTCACGCTTCAAAAGTACGAAAAAGAAGTTAGAGGGCAGAGATTAGAGGTTAGGGATTGCTCTCTAGAGGTTTCTAGTGGAGCACTGGCCGACGACCACCCATAACAGCGAAGGTCACCTACGCCTCACAAGGAGGAGTAGGTGACCTTCATCATGTTTTGTTCTTAGGTTATCTCAGATTCTGAGTGATTTAGAGAAGTTGGTGTTTACTTCTTGATCTGATCAGCAGTCTCCTGAGCCTTGTCAGTAGCAGCCTCTGCAGCCTCTGCAGTTGCATCAGCAGCAGCGTTAGCCTCGTCAGCAACTACCTGAGCTGCATCCTCGGTTGCCTGCTGTAGATCCTGAGCTGCTGCGTCAAGATTCTCCTGAGCGTTCTCTACATTCTGCTCAGCCTGCTGAGCGTCCTGGCTCTTGTTCTCCTTGTTGCAAGAAACAAGGCTTAAAGCTGCGATAGCAGCTACGAGTACAAATACCTTCTTCATATTAGCTTTAGTATAAGTGATTAGTAACTGGTGCAAAGGTACACATTATTTTTGAATGTGCAAGGGGGTAGGCTATCTAGAATTAGCCTTTTGAGTCCATTCCCTATCGAACAACCCGCTTCAAATGCTTTGTAAATGCGGTCAAATGGAACAAGATCACCAACTTGTAGAGAGCTACAATCAAGCTCTTAAATCTTATCGAGAGAGCTCTTTCTGAGCTTTCTCTGCCTCTTTCAGGAGCTTGTCCGTCTCCTTCAGAGCCTTGTCCATCTCTTTTTTGCTCATCTTCTGAGCAGCATCTGCAGACTTCTTGATGAGCTCTGCAGCCTGTTTGCTCTGCCTCTTTATTTCGTCTATAGTGGAGCTAGTCTCATCATCTAGGCCGTCCTGATCATCTAGATCGTCTAGATCATTCAGGTCATCTAGGTCTTCGGCCTCACCATCTAGGTCTGCATAGTCCTCCTCATCGTCCTGATCTGTTAGATCTTGAGTAGACTCCACCTCGTTATCTGAAGCGTAGGTGTCTTGATTCTTGTTTTCCTTGCTACAAGAGACAAGGCTTAGCGCTATCATAGCAGCTATGAGTACAAATAACTTCTTCATAGAACTACTTGTCGTGTAATTGGTTATTAACAAGAGCAAAGGTATCTATTATTTTTGAATACACAAAGGGCGGATCCTCTTGATTAAGTCATCAAGTGTATAATAAGCGTAGGAAACGCCCGGCAAATGACCCGTAGGCGTGATCTGATAGTCAGGGATTCCTGTGCTATTGTAGGCGAGTGCGACAAACTCGGTGCAGTAGATCGTAGTCGTATCCCTGAGGTCAAAGTGCGAGTCAAACCTCTTGGGATACCTCCCCCCAGGACTGTGTAGCGCTATGTACGCTCTTATCTTTTGCAAGCCTAAGCTATCTAGCTCTAAGGCAGGATAGATAGCGACCGCCTCCGACTCCATCAGGAAGCTGTCTAGTGGCTGGCGAAATATGCCGTCAACACCCAGATAGTCGTCCTGATAAGCGTGCCATACGACCCAGCGATGGCTAGTAGAGTCGAAATCAATAATACCGCAGTGGCTGTAGCGCTGCCCCTCGGAGGCCACCTTGCTAAAGAATGCTGAGAGCATCCCCTCGCCACGACGCAGTATGAGACTGCCAGGCCGCAGTGTCGTCGTGTCAATAGCTATAATCTCCTGCTCACGATGATGAGACGTGCAGGCGACAGAACCAGATAGAGCAAGCCCCAAGAGCAATAGGAGGAGAGACCTCACTAGCTCTTGGGGCTTGTGGTAGATAGACTTCATCATAAGATTAAGTCTAGAAGAGTGCGTGTCAGAGTGACAGTCGCCTCGGTTAGTCCATGAAATCAACAATCCGCCACTTCCTATTCACTCGTTTGAGCACAACTCTCTGTAGAAACATCTCGGAGCTTTTGTCAGCGTATGGTTCCGAGATTTCCACATAACAGATGATAGCATTGTCCATCTCCTTGGTCTGAGTGATGTTGTATACTACTTTGGACAAGTCAAACCCTTTACTGATCTCTTCTTCATCCTGAGAGGCTTGAGCCATAATGTCTACAAAAGCTTCTACTCTACTATCCCCTGCGTACTTTTTTGCTTCATCAAAGCGTTGGTCAAGTATAGCATCAAAGAACTTTCGAGTTACTTGCTCTGCTTGCTCTGTAGGAGTGCTACAAGAAATAAATGCCCACAGACTAGCGAATGTTAGGCTTAAAAGGATGACTCTTTTCATACGTTCAGTAGGATTGGAGGATTGTATAGTCTTTACTTAGCCGCTGTTACTTCATAGGAACTTCAACGATCTTCCACTCGTTGTTCACCTGGGTGAGGACCACCTTCTGAGTGAGAGTGTCTGGATCCTCTGAGGGTTCGATCGTCTCGACATAGCAAGTAATCGTATCTTGTCCCTCCGTACGGGTGATACGGCTCGTCATCTTAGATCTGGCTTCCTTTTCCGCTTCAGACTCTTCAGAGGCGAAGTAGTCCATAAGATTGACATACGCCTCAGCCTGCTCAGACGCTGTGTAGGTACGAGCCTTGTCGTAGTCGCCATCCTTGATCGCCTTGAAGAAGTTCATCGTGACCTGCTCCGCCTTTTTCTGGGGAGTAGAACAAGCTACAAACGCCAGCATGCTGACGAGTGCGAAACTGATTAAAGCTAGTTTCTTCATAATATATAAGTTCTTAAAGGTTAGTAGTTCCTATTTCCTTTGCAGTCTAAGAGGCTTATAGTTGCTTTTTAGGCTTGATGTGGTCGAGCTTCGAGGGCTGGGTCATGTGCTTGGGATCCATCACCTCGTCGAGATCCTTCTTGTCTAGGATACCATGCTCTAGGACTAGCTCGTAGATACCCTTGCCCGTCTCAAGAGCCTCCTTGGCAATCTTGGTCGAGTTCTTGTAGCCGATGATTGGATTGAGTGCGGTGACAATCGTGATGGAAGCCTCAATCTGCTGACGGCAACGCTCCTCGTTGGGCGTGATGCCTGTGATACAACGCTCGATGAGGGTCGTGATACCACGCATCATCAGGTCAGAGCTCTCGAAGCAGCACTGAGCCATGACAGGCTCCATAGCGTTGAGCTCCATCTGAGCAGCATCGCCAGCC
>QWCB01003365.1_pt1 | contig 12244 bp, 9 predicted proteins | sample 1972511 | NCBI WGS metagenome assembly QWCB01 (sample SAMN09866719, study PRJNA288562) | Human gut metagenome isolate term5_stool, whole genome shotgun sequencing... | isolation source: gut | host: Homo sapiens | place: USA: California
GCAGGAATACCGCGCCGCCCATCCGCTCAGCGAGGCGCTGCGCCCGCGCATCCCCGCCCCTGCCTTTACCTACTACGGCAAAGAGGTGTGGGAACAGGCGCTGGCGGCCATCCTCTGCGGCGAAAACCTGCTGCTGGCCGGCGGCAAGGCCACCGGCAAAAACGTGCTGGCCGAAAACCTTGCCGCCGCCTTTGGCCGCCCCGCATGGGACATCTCTTTTCATGTAAACATGGATGCCGCCTCCCTCATCGGCATGGATACCTTTGCGGGCGGGCAGGTGGTGTTCCGTCCCGGGCCGGTGTACCGCTGCGCACAGTGCGGCGGCTTTGGCGTGCTGGACGAGATCAACATGGCCAAAAACGAGGCGCTGGCGGTGCTGCACGCGGTGCTGGACTTCCGCCGCGCCATCGATGTACCCGGTTACGACCGCATCCCGCTGGCCGAGGAGACCCGCTTTATTGCCACCATGAACTACGGCTACGCGGGCACCCGGGAGCTGAACGAGGCGCTTACCTCCCGCTTTGCAGTGGTGCAGATGCCCACCATCACCCAAGATAATCTGGAAAAGCTGCTGCGGGCGCAGTTCCCGGATCTTACCGCAAAATATGTGCACCAGTTTGCACTGCTGTTTCTGGACCTGCAGAAAAAGTGCGACAGTGCCGAGATTTCCACCAAAGCGCTGGATCTGCGCGGTATGCTGGACGCGCTGCGGCTGATTCGGCGGGGCATCCCGGCCGGGGCGGCGCTGGATATGGGCATCACCAACAAGGCCTTTGACTCCTACGAGCAGGGGCTGATCCGGGACGTGATCGCCGCGCGCATCCCGGCCAAGCTGGATGCCGGAAAGCTGTTTGCCTGATGGACGCCCAAAGCTACACCGCGCAGGAGCGGCGTGCGGCCAATCAGGTCTGGGCCGCTGCCGGAGCCTACGGCTTTGAGCCGCTGTTTCTGGCCCATAACACAGACGGCACCATTGATTTTTACATGAACTGCATCGTAGGGCTGGTGCATAAATACTACGGTGATGCGCTGATCCGGGACATTTTTTCTGCTTGGGAGGGCGATGTGCGCCAGCCCATGCTGGACGATATGGCGTGGCTATATCTGGAAAACGCCGCATACCGGCTGGAGCTGCCCCGCCGCCCGGTGCTGGAGGCGCTGCGGTTTGCCCATGCGGACTACTTTTTTGCCATCCAGTACAAGCTTTCGCGGCAGGAGTGGATGGCGAAAAACCAGCTGGTGTACACCATGCAGGCTGCGCGCTGGCGCAAGGTGCTGGGACGCACAGCCCCGGTCATGACCCCTTACGAGAGCAGCCTTGCCGCCGCGCTGGAACCGGAGACCGTACCGGAACCAGCACAGCTCAAAAACGACCTGCTGGCGCTGTTTGCAAAATTTGCCCTGTTTGACGGCGAGGTACGTCAGAAGCCCGCGCTGCATCTGCAGCTGCAAGGCTTTTGGGCAAAGCTTGCCACCAAAACCATGCCCACCCAGATGATCAAGACCGACCGGGTGACGGTGGAGCATTCCGGTGCGGTGGATGCCACTGGCAGCGGGCTGGCGGTGGACAAGCGCCGGGCAAACATCACCCTGAAGCAACGCGCCGCGCAGGACCGCGCCTACATTGAAAGCTGCTTCGGGCGCTGCTTCTATCCGCCGGAGCAGCTGCGCAAGGCCGAGCAGGAGCTGTGCACCGGAGTGCATCTGGGCTGTCACTTGTGGTTCAGCGCCGGTGTGCCCAGCCCGGCGCAGGCGCCCACCCCGGAAGCGCGGCAGCTGGCACAGCAGGCCGAATTGCAGGCCGAACGCAACCGCGCCTACTACGCCAAAAATCAGGAGCTGCACCGCAGCGTGGTGCTGCGCCTTACCGAACAGATCCGCAACTGTATTCTGGTGCATCAGCAGCCCAACCAGCGGGTGGCACGCAGCGGCAACCTGTGCGCCGGGCGGGTGTGGCGCGCCCCTTACCTGAACGATAACAGGGTGTTTTTGTGCCCGGAGGAGGAAAACTGCCCCGCCTTTACGGTGGATCTGCTGCTGGACGCCTCCGCCTCCCGCCTGCACTGTCAGGAGGTGATTGCGGCGCAGGGTGTCATTCTGGCCGAAAGCTTGGCCAACTGCGGTATTCCGGTGCGGGTAAGCGCCTTTAGCAGCCTGCGGGGCTACACGGTACTGCGGGTGCTGAAAGGCTTTGCGGACAAGAACCGGCAGAACATCTTCCGGTACTTCGCCTCAGGCTGGAACCGAGACGGTCTGGCGCTGCGGGCAGCGGGTGATCTGATCCGGTACGCCCCCGGCCCTGCCCCGCGCCACCTGATGATCCTGCTGACCGATGCCAGCCCCAACGACAGCCGCCGCATTCCGCCCACAGCAGAGAACCCGCTGGGCTGCGCCTACGAGGACGCCGCCGGTGTTACCGATACCGCCGCGCAGGTGCGCACCTTGCAGCGGCAGGGTGTGCGGGTGTCTGCCGTTTTTATGGGCGAGGACAGCAGCGCCGGTGCCGCCACGCAGATCTACGGCAAAAATATGGCGCGCATCCGCGGCATGGATCAGCTTGCCCGCGCAGCCGGACGGCTGATCCAGAACGAGATCCGGGAGCTTGGCGATTGAAGAAATATAAAATGACCCCTGTGGGAGCAACTTCTGCCTTAGCCGGCATCTCCCGCAGGGGTCATTTTTCACAACCGCTTATCATAAAGCACAACCATGCTTTGAACTTCCGTTTGCTCTACGCCATAAGTTTTTGCAAAATTTTGTCGTTTCGAAGAAACTTGCAGTTGTTTTTTTCTCAAGAGTATGCTATACTACGTTCAGAGAAGTTTTATACAGCCTGTCGGCCCGATCACCCGGCTGGCACTTTTACAACGTTTCGCTGTTTGCTTTTTTAGGAAGGAGATCAATCATGGACGCTTCCCGTTATTTTGACGCCATGCACAACGCCATGTCCACCCTGCACGCCGGTGCACAGCTGCTGCTCACCATCCGTTTGCAGGACACCTGCGGCAACGATGCCTATCTTGAAGTAAAACAGCTGCCCGGGGAGCAGAGCGCCCTTGTGTGCTACTCCACCATGGGGCGGCGCTGCCTGAATTTTCAGCTGTTCCGCAAGGGCTGGCAGCTGTGCCACAATGCCGATGGGCAGCTGACCGGACGTTTTCCGTCCAGTGCCGACAGCCTGCTCAGCCAGACCGACTTCCGCGCCTACTGCCGGGAGGATCGGCTGGATGCCGCCCGCACCCAGCGCCTTGTGGAGGAACTGGGGCAGCGCGCCGGCACGAACTATGTTGGTATCATCCCGCAGAATGCCCGCACCGGCGCACAGATCACAGTCGAAAGTCACCTTGGCTGCGGTGCACGCTGGAGTTACTGGAGTCAGGACGCTTCCCCCTGCCTGCCGCTGGCCGCAATTTTGTACTGGCTGGCTGATTTTCTGGCCGGGAACGAGCGCCGCGCGTTGCAGTCTGACCCGCAGGCCGCTGCACTGGCTGCGCAGTGGCTGACAAAGGACACTGCTGTGTTCTTTTGCCCCTCCCCTGCCCTGACGGTATCCTCTGCAACCGGTCATAGTGCCCCTGCTGCACGGCGCACCCGCCCCGCCCCGGTGCCTGCCGCACGCAGCAAGAGCTGGCAGAGCGTTCTGGCTGCTATGGCTGCGGTGTAAGCAAGACATCGTTATTTCAGTATGGTTTACATACAAAAGACGAGTGCATCGGCAAAACCGTGCACTCGCCTTTTTTCTTATTATCAAACAGCAAAAAAGCACCCCGCCAGCCGTTTCCGGTCTGCGGGGTGCTTAGTGCTTATAGTTTACGGTTCAGCTTACGCTGCACAGCACAGGGAGGAAATCACTCCTCGATGTAGCCGTACTGGAAGTACCAGTAGCCGTAGGGGCTGTGCCAGACGCCCTTCAGAGAAGAGCTCTGCAGCCAGAAGTCGTTGTAGTAAGCAACGGGGATGCAGCCCATATCCTCCATCAGGATGTCCTCAGCCTTATGCAGCTGCGCAAAGTGCTCGGCAGGATCAGCAACCTTGGAAGCCTCCATAGCAGCATCGAAGTCAGGGTTGGAGTACTTACCATCATTGTTGCCGTTGTCGGTGCAGAACAGCTCGATCATGTTGGAAGGATCGTTGTAGTCCATGACCCAGCCGTTACGGGCAACATCGTACTCGCCGGCACGGCGAGCAGCGGTGAAGGCAGACCACTCCATCTTGCTGATGCTCAAAGTGATGCCCAGATCGCCCCAAGTCTGCTGCAGGTACTCTGCCAGAGGCACATGGTAGCCGGAATCGTTGGTGCTGTACTCGATGGTGGGGAAGCCCTCGCCATTGGGGTAGCCAGCGTCCTCCAGCAGCTTTTTAGCCTCGGCCATATTTGCCTCGTAGTCATCAGCAATGTAGGGAGAACCGCCGTTCGCGTTGTCGTAGAAGTAGCCCTGCTCGTCCACGATGCCGGGGCCAACCAAGTTGGATGCAGCAGAGTAGGTGCCCTGCATGATGGTGTTGCCAACATAGTCGCGGTCGATGGCCAGAGCCAGAGCCTTGCGGACCTTGGCATCCTTGAAGGCATCACGCTGCAGGTTCAGGCTGACGTAGTAGGTGCCCAGAATGGTGTCAACGTAGAAGTCGCCGCCGTCCTCTGCCTTGGTCAGGCTGGGGATCTCGTCGGTGGGCACGTCCTTGATCAGGACAGCCTCGCCGCTGTTGTAAGCAGCGTAGGAAGCGGAAGAGTCCTCCAGCAGCAGTAGAGTGATGCTGTCGGAAACGATCTTGGAGCTATCCCAGCCGCCAACGTAGTTGGGGTTCTTAGTCAGGACGATACGCTCGGAGGGAGTCCACTCGGTGATCATGTAGGGGCCGTTGGAGACGAAGGTCTCAGCGGAGGTGCACCATGCATCGCCGTTGGCCTCAACGGTAGCCTGCTGCACAGGGCTCATGGATGCGAATGCAGCCATCTTGTCGAAGTAGGAGCAGGGGTAGGACAGCACGATGGTCAGGGTCTTGCCGTCGTCGCTTGCCTTGACGTTCAGAGCATCGGGATCACCGGCCTGTGCTGCGTCAAAACCATCGATCATGCCCAGGCAGGTCTCCGCGTAGGGAGCTGCGGTGTCGGGGTTGACCATACGCTTGAAGCTGTACTCAAAGTCCTTAGCGGTCAGGTCAGTACCATCGCTCCACTTCAGGCCGTCACGCATGGTGAAGGTCCAAGTCAGGCCGTCCTCGCTTGCTTCCCAGCTCTCAGCCTGGCCACCAACAACTTCGTTGTTCTCGTTGATGATCAGCAGGGGCTCGAAGATGGTGATGATGGTGTTGGCGCCATCAACAGCGCTGTTCAAAGAGGGATCCAGAGTCTCGGGGTTGGGGCCGTACTGGACGGTGAAGCCAGCGGTGTTGACACTGCCGGTAGAAGAACCAGCAGCGGAAGAAGCAGAACCGGAGGTTGCGGTAGAACCGGACTTGCTGCCGCCACAGGCTGCCAGACCCAGAGCAGCGGCACCCACGCCTGCAACCTTGAGGAAATTACGACGAGAAATGCGTTTCATAATAATATCCTTCCCTTATATCAAATTTGAGTGTGCCAGGTTCCCCCAGCCGCCTCTATATTCGATCCGGTGCAAATGTACACCGGAGGAACACGAATGATTATAATGCGTTCTCATACCGGTTACAAGCCCAAAACTTGGACTGTAACCATTTTGTGACAACATTTCAGCACTAAGTTGAATTACTTTCACTTTTTACTGGTGTGAAGTGTTCTCACTTCACGCGGTCAAGGTGATGGCATGCTGCCCAGTGGCCGGTGGAGACCTCCTTGAACTCGGGCACCTCGTTGGCGCACTGCTCGTCTGCATAGGGGCAGCGGGTGCGGAAACGGCAGCCGGACGGCGGGTTCAGGGGGCTGGGCACATCGCCCTGCAGCACGATACGCTTGGACTGGCGGGCCGTAATGGGGTCTGCCACCGGAATTGCGGAGATCAGGCTGCGGGTGTAGGGGTGGATGCTGTGGGTGATCAGCTCGTAGCTGTCGGCCAGCTCCACCATCTTGCCCAGATACATCACGCCGATGCGGTTGGAGATGTGCTTCACAACGCTCAGGTCATGGGCGATGAACAGGTAGGTCAGACCCATCTCCTGCTGCAGATCCTCGAACATATTGACGACCTGAGCCTGAATGGAAACGTCCAGTGCGGAAACAGGCTCGTCACAAACGATGAACTCGGGGTTCACGGCCAGTGCACGGGCAATGCCCACGCGCTGACGCTGACCGCCGGAGAACTCGTGGCAGTAGCGGTTTGCGTGCTCGCTGTTCAGGCCAACGCGCTCCAGCAGAGCGATGATCTTATCGTGGCGGTCCTTTTCGTTCTCAGCCAGATGATGGATATCAATGCCCTCACCCACGATGTCGCCAATGGTCATGCGGGGATCCAGACTTGCGTAGGGATCCTGAAAAACGATCTGCATCCGGCGGCGATAGGGCAGCATATCCACTGCGATCTTGTTTTCCTTATCAAACAGCAGGTTGCCGTCGTAGTAGATCTTGCCGCCGGTGGGCTCGTACAGGCGCAGCAGGGTGCGGCCGGTAGTGGTCTTGCCACAGCCGGACTCGCCCACCAGACCAAGGGTCTCGCCCTTGCGGATGGCAAAGCTTACGTCATCCACAGCCTGAACATACTTGCGGTTCTTGCCCACACCGCCGGCGGGGAAATACTGCTGCAGGTGCTGGACTTCAACCAGCGTCTTGTGTTCACTCATTCTGCCTTTTCCCCTTTCTCAAATTCAGCCTTCTGCTGCAGCCAGCAGTAGGTATAGTGGGTATCGCTGAGCTCGGTGCGCGGAGGCATCTTGCTCAGACAGATCTTCATGCAGTTCTTGCAGCGGGGCGCAAAGGGGCAGCCGGCCGGCGGATTCAGCAGGTCCACAGGGGTACCCTCGATGGGCACAAGGCGCTCGTGCTCTGCGGTGTTCAGCTTGGGGATGGAGTTGATCAGGCCCTTGGTGTACTCGTGGCCCGGCTGATAGAAGATCTCGTCGGTAGTGCCGTACTCCACAATGTGGCCGGCGTACATCACGGCGATCTTCTCGCACATGGAAGCCACGACACCCAGATCGTGGGTGATCATAATGATGCTCATGCCCAGCTTCTTGCGCAGATCCTGCATCAATTCAAGGATCTGTGCCTGAATGGTCACGTCCAGTGCGGTGGTGGGCTCGTCGGCGATCAGCAGCTTGGGCTCACAGGCCAGTGCAATGGCGATCATCACGCGCTGGCGCATACCGCCGGACAGCTCGTGGGGGTACTGCTTCAGGCGCTTTTCAGGCTCATTGATGCCGACCAGCTCCAGCAGTTCCTTGGCGCGTGCCCATGCATCGGCCTTATTCTTATCGGTGTGCAGGCGGATGACCTCCACGATCTGGTTGCCGATGGTGTACACCGGGTTCAGGCTGGTCATGGGGTCCTGGAAGATGATGGAGACCTCGTTGCCGCGGATCTTGCGGAAGTCCTTCTCCTTCATGTTCTCGATCTCGTGGCCGTTGAACCACACCTTACCGCCCACCAGCTTACCGGGGTAAGCGGTCAGGCCCATAACGGAGTAGGCGGTGACCGACTTACCGGAGCCGGACTCACCTACAACGCCCAGAACATCGCCCTGATTCATGGTAAAGGAAACGCCGTTCAGTGCCTTTACTTCGCCCGCGGGGGTGAAGAAAGAAAGGCGCTCATCTTTGATATCAAGAATTTTCTCGCTCATTTCTGTTCACCTCATCAATTCTTCAGCTTCGGGTCAAAGGCATCGCGCAGGCCATCGCCGAACAGGTTGAACACAAGGATCATCACGCTGATCATCAGTGCGGGGGCGATCAGCAGATGGGGATAGGTGTTCATGCCCTTAACAGCATCGGTAGCCAGAGAACCCAGAGAGGGCAGCGGAGCTGCAACACCCAGACCGATGAAGCTCAGGTAGCTCTCGGTGAAGATGGAGGCCGGGATCTGCAGGGTGGTGGTAACAATCAGAGTACCAATGCAGTTGGTAAGCAGATGCTTTTTGATGATACGGCCACTGGATGCGCCCAGTGCGCGGGCAGCGGTAACATACTCGCTCTCCTTCAGGATCAGGATCTGGCTGCGGACGATACGCGCCATGCCGACCCAGTACAGCAGAGCAAAGATGATGAAGATGGAGATCATGTTGGGGCCCAGCGTCTGCATCCACTTAAAGCCAGGCTGTGTGGCCAGCTTATCCAGCGGATCTTTCAGAGCCATGCCCAGCAGGATGATCAGCAGAATATCGGGGATGGTGTACAGGATATCTGTAATACGCATCATGATATTGTCCACCCAGCCGCCGGCAAAAGCCGCAACCGCACCATAGGTGGCGCCGATGATCAGCACCAGCACAGAAGCGATCAGACCGACGGACAGGCTGACGCGGGTGCCCATCATGATACGCACAGCGAAGTCACGGCCCATACGGTCGGTGCCCAGAATGTGCGGGAACACCTTTTCGCCTGCATCGATACGTGCCTGCTCGGAAGCAGAGTACTCGAAAGGCTTCAGGTTGTTGCTGCCCTTCATCTGCTCGGAGTAGCTGTAAGGCCAGACGGCGGGCAGCAGGTAGGCAAAGATGGCAATGGCAATGATGAACACAAAGCTGACCATGGCGATCTTGTTCTTCTTCAGGCGGCGGATACCGTCCTTCCAGAAGTTGACGCTTTCGCGCATGACCACCAGGCTCTGCTTTTCTTCATTGCTGGCGGGCAGAAAATCCTCCGCATTGAGCTGCAGGCTGAGCGGATTCTTTTTAATGTTTTCCATGAAAATCGCTCCTTTCTCTTACTGCAGTTTGATGCGCGGGTCGATGATCTTATAAAGGATATCCACGATCACGTTTGCAATGATGACCATGCTGGACAGCAGGATGGTGGTGCCCATGATCATGGTGTAGTCACGGTTGGTGATAGCAGACACGAAATCGCGGCCCAGACCGGGCACGGAGAAGATCTTTTCCACCACAAAAGAACCGGTCATCAGGCTGGCCAGCATGGGGCCGACGTAGGTGATAACAGGCAGGATGGCGTTGCGCAGTGCGTGCTTGAACAGGATCATGAACTGGGACACGCCCTTTGCGCGGGCAGTGCGCATATAGTCCTGACCCATGACGTCCAGCAGGCTGGAGCGCATCAGACGGGTGATATAAGCCGAGGGATAGATGGCCAGTGCGGTAACCGGCATGATATAGGCGGCTGCGCTGTTCAGGCCAACGGTGGGCAGCACCTTCATGTTCATACCAAACTGGTACAAAAGCAGCACGCTGGAGATAAAGCTGGGGATCGCGATGCCGCAGGTAGCAAACACGATAATAACGTTATCCAGCCACTTGCCGCGGTTGTAAGCGGAAATGCAGCCCAGCGGGATGCCCACGCACAGAGCCACCACCACTGCAATGCCTGCCAGACGGCAGGACACCGGCAGTTTGCTGGCGATGATCTGGTTCACGGTACGGCCGCGCTGACGCAGGCTCAGACCCAGATCGCCGTGCAGAAGGCTCTCCATGTAGTTGACGTACTGCACACCCAGCGGCTTATCCAGGCCATACTTTTCGGCCAAAGCCTGCTGAGCAGCGGCGCTGATGGACTTTTCTGCCACGAACGGGCCACCGGGGACCAGGTTCATGACAAAAAAGGTAACCGTAGCCACAATGAAGATACTGAAGATACCCATTGCGACACGCTTGATGATGTACTTTGCCATCGTTTGATGCCACTCCAATCCTATCAATGAATTACTGTTTTTGCTCTCAGGCCGAGCCACACTTTCCCGCAGTCCGCCAGCCTCACACATAGCGGACGTCTGTCCTTGGCACGCGGACAGAAAAGCGAATAATAAAACGATGGCATCTTGCGGTTGCATAAACACCATCGTCCATACCCGAGAAACACTCTATCTATTATAAAGACAACCTCGATTTTTGTCAATTTACATGAAAAAAATTCACTTCATTACAGCAGAGCATGAGTGAAATCTTATACTTTATACAAATTTTCTGTTTATTTGTAGGTAAAAGTGCTACTTTTTAGTTCTTTCGGGCAACTGTTCCGTTGACACGTACAATCTGTTCTCCCCTATCAGTACAAAAGGCAGCGTCTCCGCTCCTGAGCCATCCATCCATAAGGGTGCTATTTTTCTCTATATCACAAGCAAAACCACCCGCAGCTCCCCTCTCCGGCACGGTCAATGCCCGGAAAAAGGTACTGCGGGTGGTCATGGGTCGTTTTGCGGGTCAGGAGTACAATTTTGCGGTCAGCTGGGAGTACATGGCGCTCTTTTGTGCCTTATAGGAAGCCATTGCCTGATCAGCCAAGGCAGTGCTCTGGCCGTTGGCGGTCAGCACAGTGCGCATCTGGCTGACGATGCTCTCCACTTCCTTATCGTAAGATGCCTGCATCGCATACAGTCTGCCGCTTCTCGCCAGTGCAATGGAGATTTTGCGCGCCTGTGTCTGCTGAGACTCCGGCAGCGCCTTGTATTCTGCCTTTGCCCCGGCAATGCAGCTGTTCAGCTCCGACTCAGCGCGCGCCTTGACACTGTACAGCTGCTTCAGCAGCGCCTTGACCTCCGTCTCGTAGGCAGCTTCCTGTTTACCGGAAGAGGACGCCGGTTTTTCTGCGGCAGAAGCAGTGCTGGAGCTGGATGTGCCGGTAGTGTTCTCCTTCTTGCCGGAAGAGGACGCATTGCTGCTCTCCGTCTGGGAGCCAGAGCTCCCCGAGGAAGCGGCAGAACCTGCTTCCTCCTGCGGAGCACTGGCCGCCGTCTCCTGTTCCCCGCCGCTGGATGCAGCAGCTTCGCCGGTCAGCTCCTCCAGCGTGATTTCGCCGCTGAGCAGCTTATCCAGATCATCATCCGTCAGGGTGAACTGTGTGCTGTCTGCCGGGGCATCCGGCAGGGTTTCAGGAATACCAGCTGCCATACTGTGGAGGTAGAACAGCACGCCAAGAACAGCTGCTGCCAGCAGAGCCACCAGCGCGCCCAGCACGATCAACACGATTTTCAGGACCTTATTTTTCTTCATACCAAAATCCGCTGCCCGGGCAGAATAATTCTCTGCCCGGGCAGTTTTCTCCTTACTTTAGGATCAGACCCACATGCCCAAAAACTTTTTGGGCTGATGCAGGGTCGCAGCGTCCAGTTCCTGATCGTGGAACAGTTCATCGCCGTTGCGCACGATGCGGGCAGCAGTTTCCCTGCCCAGCAGCTTTTCCAGCTGCTGCACTCCCTGTGCCATGCGGGGCGGGCGCTTGTCCGGGGAATGGGTGTCGGTGGAGATGACATGAACCAATCCCCACTGGATGAACTTACACAACTTTTTGCAGAGCTTAGGCTCCAGCAGTGCTCCTGCGTTGATCTGCGCATAGGCACCAGCGGCTACCCAGTCGTACAGCAGGGTGGGATCCTCCAGCACATAGGGGTAGCGCTCGATATGCGCGATCAGCGGCACGATGCCCTGCTGCTGCAGATTGTACAGGGTCTGCCGGATAAAATGCGGCTTGTGGGTGGTGGGGAATTCCAGCAGCAGATAAGCGGTGTTCCCCATGCACAGCGCCCGGGTGTCCAGCTCGCACAGGCCGGGCGAGAAGAACACCTCCGCCCCCAGCTTGAAGTCAAACTGCATGGGCTGTCCTTCCAGCGCGGCGGTCAGCTGTTCAAAGGCAGCCTGCCGCTTTGCCGTAAAGGCATCCACCGTGGTGCGTTCGCTGTTGAAGTGGCTGGTGAACGCAATATTGCGCACACCGTCCTCATATTCCCTGCGCAGCAGCTCCAGCGAGACTGCTGTATCCTTTGCGCCGTCATCCATGCCGGGCAGAATGTGACAATGCAGATCCGTCATAGCAGTGCTTCCTTATTCAGTAACATCAGCCTTCTGTTTTTCGTAGGCATAGTTGTAATTGTAGGCATAGCTGTATGCGTAGCTGGAGCCCTTGAGTGCCTTCTTCATGTCGTAGCGGGTCAGCACGCTGCCCAGCACCCGGACACCGGCATCCTGCAGCTTTTTCACTGCGCCGCGCACCGCATCGGCGGGGGCGTAGTCCGAGCGCACAACGAAAACCGCGCCGTCCACATAGCGGCCGATGACGGCTGCATCGGTGACCACGGACACCGGGGGTGCATCAAAGATGACCACATCGAACTTTTCCCGCAGGGTGTTGACCATGGCCTGCATCTGCGGCTGGCTCAGCATCTCGGAGG
>QWCB01005010.1_pt1 | contig 12237 bp, 8 predicted proteins | sample 1972511 | NCBI WGS metagenome assembly QWCB01 (sample SAMN09866719, study PRJNA288562) | Human gut metagenome isolate term5_stool, whole genome shotgun sequencing... | isolation source: gut | host: Homo sapiens | place: USA: California
ATTTAATAATTCTTTAAGGGGACTCAACCTTTCGTATATATGGAGGTGTTTTATTTGACCAACATTGTTTGGAAATGAAATAAATAGCATTCTTATAGCCTATTGGTTGTAGCCCTAACTATGTTTTGCAAAGTTACAAATTTAATTCAAAGCAAATACTAATAAGCACCCCAAAAAGAAATAATAATTTTATCTTTAAGCATAAAAACACAAAAAAGATAATAAATAATTTGGGTATTAACAAAAGTTAGCGTAACTTTGTATCCGAAAAATGCGCCTGTGGCGGAATTGGCAGACGCGCTAGACTTAGGATCTAGTGATTTATATCGTGCAGGTTCGATTCCTGTCAGGCGCACATTTTTTTATCATTTACGGATAACTCTCACCGATTTAATTCACTTTTAAGAATTATGACTTATTCTAATAAGGGCTTACTTGCATTGGTAATAACACTTTTTTTTTCACCAATGTTAGCTAAAACGTATGGTCAAAAAGTAGCACTATACTATAATAAGGTTGAAAATTTAAAGTTTGGCGACCGATTAAGTCTTCGTACAAATGTTATTGATTGGATTGTATTGACTCCTAACTTCGGTTTGGAATACATACTCGGCAATAAAAGTTGGAACAAGTGGACATTAAGCCTTGACGGTAAGGTAAATTGGAAGACACAACCCAAAGATTTAACTTATAATGTTTATGATATTTACGATGGAAAAGTGGCGTTGCGTAAATATTGGCATGGAAAAAATCCACGCCGTGTGTTCTATTGGGGTGTATATGGAGGTGCCAATAAGTTTGATATAAAGTTTTCGGAAACTGGAAAAAGAGGAAATGCTTTTACAGGCGGATTGATGTTTGGTACAGTTACACAACTTTATGGTTATCAAAATGGAGCAAGTCTTGATCTTGATTTGGGCATTAATGCTGGTGTGGTTTATGCAAAATATGATGAATATCACCGAGAGGTGCAAAATAATCAGCATATTTACAATATTACAACACCGCAAAACGGCTACAAATTAACATTTGACCCATTGGTTTATGCTGCCTCAACCGACATAGTACGTGTAGGATTGGTTTATCATTTTGGAATAAAAGTTGCCAACCGATACAAGAAACGCATTGTTGTTGATGAACAATATCGTTTAGAAAAAGCCAATGAGGCATATCGCAAAGACACCTTGCGTGAAGCAAAAGCAGAGCGAAAGAAAGCTAAAGAAATAGAAAGAAAACGCAATAAACGTTTGAAAGAATACGACAAAGCACAAAAACAAAAGGAAAAAGCTGCTGAGAAAGCAGCAAGAAGAAACGAGGAAGAAAAGAAAGGAAATAAGAAATGAAGAAAATAATTACCACTTTCTTGAGTTACATGGCAATGGTTGCTGCTCATGGACAAGCGATTTCGGTAAATACAGACGTGGCTATGGCTGCTTTACAAACCTATAATATAGGCGCTGAAATGACCATTGGCAATCGTTCTACTTTGGGATTAAGTGTCTTTACAAATAATAAACCTTATTGGAACAAAGAAGCAAAAGCTATAGGAGTACAACCAGAATATCGCTATTATTTTGGTGGTCGTCCTATGTATCACCACTTTGTGGGGGTGAGTGCATTGGCAATGGATTACGATGCGAAATGGAAAAATACTCGCCACGATGGTTTTGCAGTGGGAGCAGGATTGACTTTTGGTTATGTTGTTGCCTTGTCTAATCGTTGGACTATTGATGCTCATGCTGGTGTAGGCATGATTATATTTCATGAAAAGAAAATTACTGATGGATTTCCTGACCTAAAAACAACAGTAGGTTCTGTTGCAAGAGATGGTTTTAAAGGTACAATCTTGGCTCCAACAAAAATAGGAATAACCCTGTCGTACATAATTAGATAAGGAGAAGATATGAATATTAAAACAAAACGTTGCCTTATTCTTTTTGCAATATTACTATCTGTCATCGGAAAAGCTAATGCACAGGTACTGCATATTACTGGTAACATCTATAAAAACATGAAATCAGCTGAGGGTGGATATAGCAAAGTACCACTTTCAGTGCCCGTTTATATTTTCGATAATCGCAACGAAGCCAATAAACAAGCTGATAGCTTTCGTAAGAAAAGCAAAGATATAAGTCAAGAGGTTACTATCCGCAGCAACGCAACGGTCAATTCTGATTATGAAGGACACTTTGAAGCTGATATTTCAGCTAAGGGAGCTATCATGGTTATTAATGAGGGCGAAGTGAAAGTGGTAAACATCAGCTCTAAATTGCAATATGATATTGTATTTACAAGTAGAGAAAAAACCATTTTATTAAAAGGAACAACAGTCTTTGGTAAACGAAACGGATTGGATATTGTTGAAATGAAGCCAATTGACGATGGACCTAACTTACATTGGGACGTTACAGTGAAGTTGCCAGAGTGGTACACGAAAGAACATTCACGATTGATTTTCCAACCAATGGTAATTAATTGTGAGGAAGAAGATACCATTCAGTATCTTGAACCATTGGTTTATGAAGGCAAAAAATATCATAATAATCAAATAAGAAGAAAGAGTTTCGATTACAATCGCAACGATTCCTTGCACAATTATTTCATTGAAGACACCCCAACAACCACTGACGAGTTTACTTTTCATTGGGAAGTAACCTATCCAAAGCCTAATCCTAATAAAAGTTACAAGTGGGGTTCGGTATTGAGATTAGAAGATTATACACACATTTATTTTGAAGATAAATCGAAAAACGGTACTTGCAATACTCGAAAACCATGGAAATTATTAGATGTTTCAATGGCTATGAAGGAAATAAAACTAACGCCTGATTATTACGAACAGGCTCGTGCGCAGTTGAGAGAAGTGCCACGAGATTTGCAATTAACCTTCAATGTGGGTAGTGCGGAACTAACTCCCGATGCTTCAAACCAGCTGAATTTAGAACAATTAGTAAGAGAATTAAAATCATACGGTCGAGCATTGATGAATTTCACCGTACAAGGAACATCGTCGCCAGAGGGTAATGCTGCGTTTAATACTAAATTGGCGAATGCAAGAGCAAATAAAGCATTGCAAATCATTGGTAGTCAGATTTCAAGTGCAGGCTTAGAAGTAAAAGAACCATTGGTTTACACATGGTTTGATGTTGCCGATTCGCTCCAAGCACGAGGTTTGGAGGAAGAAGCAAATACAATAATGCAAGTGGAATAAAGGAGATGCAAGCCAATTCGGCAGTGCAAGAAATCATGCAAAACCAGCGTTTAATGCGTTGTACTTACACTTTAAGACAAAACAAAGTACTCGAACCGCAAGAAGCATTGTGGACTTACTATAACGATAGAGATTATCAAAAAGGTGGGAAAAGTGTTTTTTCAAATGGCGATTACTATAATTTGTTTACACAAATAAAAGATTCTACTGAATTGCGCAAATTAACTTATCGTGCTTGGGAGGAAATAAAAGTGCGCAGAACAGCCGCTTATAGTCCCTTTGCAGCCTATATTGCCAATCGTGTAGCTTGTTATGCAATTCAAACTGACTCAGTAGACCTTTCTATTCTTGCCCCTTTTGTAGATATGAAAGCAGGTTTAGAAGTTACACGCCCTATATCTTTCGACAATAATTACCGATATATGGTAAATAGAAAAGAAATTGTAGCTAATCAAGCCATTATGCTTTTCAAGTCAATGAAATTGGGCGAAGCCTATCATTTGGCAAGCAAATTGCCTGATACCAATGAGTTTAAAGAAATAAAGATGTTCATTGACCTTGAAACATTATTCTTTAAACAAGGCAAAACACCCGATGAGGAACGCAGAGCAAAGGAGGCTTTAAGCTATGTTCTTAATTCTAATCCAGAGAATTATGCGATATTGAATTTCGAATTGGCACCTGAGTTAGGTAAAACTTACGAGGAATTAGAACCATTAATTGATGCTTTGCCTGATAATAGTGCAAAAAAATGGTATATGAAAGGTATCATTGAAGCAGGGAAACCAGAGATGAGTGATGACGAATTTATGGAATTGACAGGAAAATATGGTCCAGATGTAGCTTTGAGAATGAGCGATACAAGCAATCCAGCCCACTTGGCTTATTTCCAACATAGTTTCGATATGAATCCACAATACAAAGGTTATTTCAATTCTGATGCGAATTTACCTGATGATATACGCAAAAGAAACCCATACGATGAAAAGAAAGCTGACCAATACAGGCAGAAATTCATAGATTTAATGGTTTTGGCAGGTAAAATGGAAGCACCAAAAAATGAGGAAAGCGGAGCTGAAGCGAACAATAATAATACATTTGAAGAAGAAAATAGCACCGAAATGACAAAGAATGCAACAAAGGAGGTTGAAAAATGAAAAGAATAACAACATTGTTCATTGCGCTTTGCAGTGTTTCAGCAACCTTTGCACAAATACCAACCACACTTCCGACCGACACTTTGGCAAGAGATTTGACCGATTTGGAGGAAAAAATGGTTGCTGCAGACATTACAACACAGAGCGATACAGCTTATTATGGATTCAAGAAACAACAAAGTTTCAATGCTTTAGATTATAGTTTAGACAAAAGACACCGTTATGCTGGCGACAAATGGGCAAGGGGACATTTCGGCAAACATACCTTTTTTCAATTTGGGGCTAACGCTATAATGTATCAACACAATAACGATTACGAGCTAACAACACAAGCAGGATTGCATTTTAAGGTTGGAAAAGACCTGAGTCCGATGAGTTCTTTGCGCATTGGAGTAGGGGGGGAGTTAGGTTATATCACCAGTAAGCCAAATGTAAGCTGGACAATGCGTGCTGATGCCGACTATCTTTTCAACTTTTCAAACTATCTTTTGGGCTATCGTCCTGACCGTCCTTTAAGTGTTTCTGGTATTCTTGGTTTTGGCATACAACAATCTCATCTTACAAAATATGCAGGTTCTGAAATAGTTAATGCTATGAAAGAAAAGGCATTTTCCTTTAATTTACATACAGGTTTGCAGTTTAAATTTCATGCTGGAGCCCATGCTGCAGTGGCTATAGAGCCTTATATCATGGCTGGAACAGAAGGAATGGATTTAGCAAAAGCAAGCAAATTCAATCATTTCGGTATTGGTTATGGGGTAAATCTTTCTTATATTTGGTATTTCTACAATAATATGTCGGCAGAAAATAATGCTGGCGATTTTAAAAAGCGTTTCGATTCACATAATCGTTTGTTTCTTAATGACCCAAATAAAGCCTCATGGCGTCGTCCATGGTTCTTCCAATATAGCATAGGACCAGCCTATTGGCAGCGCACACCATTAAAAACAAGCGAAACTTTAGGGTATAGCATTAGTGCAAGTTTAGGTCAATGGCTTTCTTCAGCGATTGGTGTGCGTGGTGGTGTTGTTATTTCTAACGCTCCATGGACTAAATCTGAAGAGACAATATCGTTGCTTGGCAAGTCTGGAATATTCTTCGATGCAATGGTAAATCCATTTGGTTTCACACGATACTATAATTGGGATACCCCATTTGGAATCAATTTCTTTGGTGGATATGAAATGGGACAGCTCCAAATGGTACATGCTGATATTGATGAAAAAACCTCTGGTAAATATGCAGGTTATCGTTTGGGCACTCAATTATGGGCAAAACTAACTAACGACCTCCGTCTTACATTTGAACCAAGTTATATTTTTACGGAACATTTCGACCGCAATGATGGGCGAGTACGTTATGACCAAATGGATTATAAGTTGGGTTTAACGATGCTTTTCCGTGGTAAATCACATCGTAATTACGATATGCTCCCTGCTAAAAACGACCTTCCTGAATATGGATTTTTTATGGGTGGAGGTTTCGGTTGGAACACTACTGTTAGTAAATGGAGATATGCAGAAAAAAATCGTGGCCTACTTTTAAATGCAAACGCTTTTATTGGCTACAATTTTAATATGTATCATGGTGCAAAAATCATGATGGATTATGTTGCAAATCCTATTTGGCAACGCAGCGGAAATCATGATTTTGAGAAATTCACTTATAAGAATACGTTTATTTCAGCCGACTATCAATTTAATCTTCTCAACGCTATGGCGGGCTATAAACCTGGACGTCGTTGGGGAGTAAATATCTATGCAGGACCTTCTTTGGTATTAAGCAAGACAGGAAAGAAAATAGATTTAGGTGGAAACTTTGGCGGTATGCTTTCTTATCGTGTCCTTCCTTATCTTTCATTGTTCTATAGTCATACGGTTTATTGGATGCCTGCTGAACATTATAATTCTGCCCAAATTTATACAACCCCAGGGGCGGTATCCAATGTACTTACCTTTGGTGCGCTTTATCATCTTGATGGATTCTTCAAAACAATAAAGAACTTGCCTTGGAAAAATGCTCCGTCAGCTGGACAATCACGCTTTTTCTTAGATTATGGATATGGTTACGCGCTCTATCCTATGTTGCCAAGCAAAGCGAAAGACTCGTGGGGAACAACCATGCAACTATCTTTGGGGTGGTGGTTAAACTCATTTTTGGGTGCAAGAGTGGGTTTAAATATGGCAAAAGGTATCGATATGACCACTACACATACTGAAAATAATCGAACAGAAGATGTGCATCACGCTATTGGTTTAGGTTCTATTGCAGGCGATATTCTATTAAATCCGTTCGGACTTAATAAGAATTACAATTGGAAATCGTTAGTTGGTGCAAACCTTTTAATGGGTTATCAAAATGGTTGGCTCGTAATGAACGATGCAGAACATACCATAAAAGGTTCTAAAATTACCGTGAGTGGCTTCCGTTTAGGTTTGCAATTATGGACACGATTGAGCCGTGATTTGCGTTTTACAATAGAACCAATGTATTCTACTTTGAATGCTCACAATAATATTTACATTAGCGAAGATGGGAAAAATCTTTATCGCACAGCCGAAAACACGGCTACTCCTTTGCGTTTAGGCAATACTTTTTCGGTGCGCTTCGGACTCTCTGTGCCACTTAATCGTATTGGCAGACACGAAGATGCCGATATGACCTCTTTTGCATCGAAGAACCCTCAACGCTTCTTTGCTGGCATTGGTGGTGGTTGGAACATACTTTTAACCAAACATCGCTTGGCGAATGATGGTGCAAAGATAAACTTTACCGCCTTTGCAGGCTATCGTTTAAATGAAGTTTCAGCTCTCCGTTTGGGTGCAAATTATATTATGGATAACAATAAGTATGCTTATATTGAAAAAGATAAAGCTTATTTTGAGGAAGATAAGAAGAATATTGCCTTTATAGCAGCTGACTTCCAACTCGACCTTTTGGCTTATTTTAGAGGTTATAACCCTAAACGTCAGTGGAATGTAAACCTATATGTTGGTCCTGCAATTGCTATTGAAACGAGCAAAGACCACAATAAAGATGGTGCTATTAATTTAGGTTTGACTGCGAAGCATCAACTCTCTCGTAATTTTTCGTTGTTTTACAACCACGATATATATCTTATGGGATTCTTAGGACAGCCTACTTTATTACCAGGAACTAATCTTGTTGGTAACGTAACCGCATTGAATTGTATCAATTTTGGTTTGATGTATAATTTTAATCTTCCACTATTCTAAGTAAAAGATAAACCAAAAAGAAGAAATGGATTCTCATTAATAAAACGTTGAGAACCCATTTCTTTTTTTATTTGATAAAATCCTCTCATTATAGAGTTTATCAATACTGAAACACTATTTATCAACTTTTGAACAATATATTGATGAAAGAAAGTGGTAAGGCTACATTGTCTAAATGCAAGGCATTGGCAAATAAAGGGGCTATTTCTTCATCTTTAAATCCTGCAATTCCGCAACCAATGCGTGTAACAAGAAATGTTTTTTCTGTGTGTTGGCATGCAAAATCTATAAATTGGTCAATATAAGGTTTTATTACTTCAACGCCACCGTGCATGGTTGGAACGGCATAACTTTGTCCTTGCATTCCAACTCCGTTTCCCCATTCTGCTCCAAACTTTTTTAATGCTATTCGGGCAGCACCGCCACCATGATAGCCTTGCAGGTTACTACCAAAAACAAATATCTCGTTGGGTTCAAGCGATGTGATATGACTGCTTGCAACCCTTACTACATTCATTGTTTTTAAATTGTCCATCGGTTTATTGATTTAAGATTATTGCCTTGAAAATATTATTTATTCGTCCTCATCGTCAGGGTCAGCCCATACCACTTGTACACCTGTTGCAAAATCTTGTGTACTTTTGCGGGTATGTGGGTTGCGTCGGCTGGCTGGAAGGAATTTGCATTTCACACCTTTTATATTCTTTTTTATATCGAAATCTTCACGATTTTCTACGGGGTCGCTCTCTACTGTAAGGTGGAAACGACCTAAACCGTCTAAAACAACAGTATTTCCTTGGCTAAGACTGTAACTTATTTCGTCTACCAAAGCCATAATAATGCCCGTAACCTCGCCTCGTGTGAATGAAGTGTTCTCTTGAATCGCTTCGGCAAGGTCTTGTGTCGATGTTGTACCACTGCTAACGACACGAGCATGCCATTTTCCACCACGATTTTCTTCTTTGAATTTGCTTTGTTGTAATCTGATACTTATTGCCATACAATATGATTTAAGATTTGAATGTCATTGCAAATTTACATATATATATTGCAATGAAAGAATAATTAATAAACTATTTGCACTTAAAATTTAATTTATTTTTCCGCTAAAAGTGAGAAAAATTAGAAAAAAGGAGTAGGCGTATATAAAAATATACTCACTACTCCTTTACTCAATTTTTTGATTTTAAGACTAATATTTTATTTTCAATCCTACATAATAGCAGCGTGGTAACTGCGGACCATAGATGTAATTGGCATCACGATTCCATCCTTTGTCAATATCACGTTGATAAACGTTGCCAATATTCTGTATACCCATGTTCAATTCAGCCTTTACTTGTTTGTAAATTTCAAAGTCGTAACTTGCTTTAAAACTTAAAGTAAGGAACGAAGGTGTATTAACGGCTATTGGTTTTGATACGCCTGACCCTGCGGCATGACCTATTAACATTTTGCCATTATAGTTTCCAGAAAGCGCAAACGATAGATTTTTTACAGGCGAACTTTGCATCGTGAAGTAGCCATATACATTAGGTGTACGTAAAAATTTCTTTTCTGCTGGTGCATTTTCGTCCCATTCTACTGCTTCTTTATATTCACTACGTTGCAAAGTGAGTCCACCTTGTATTTGAAACCACTTTACAAATGCAGCTTTCCCTTCAATATTCATACCCCATACCGATGCTTTATTGGCATTGAAACGCTCCATAATTCTAATATTGTTGTCGTCATGTTCGTTTAAAACACGTTGTGCGAAAACATTGTCCAAATGGGTATAAAACATTTCAACCAACAAATTGGCTTGCACATTGCCAAAGTTGTGATACATATCTGCCGATAAGCTGATACTATTTGAACGCTCTTCTTTCAAGTTTTTTGCCAAATAAGTCTTGATACGCTCGCCCCCTGCCATACTTGTATGGAGGTCTTCGTCGAATGTTTGTGGCGCACGGAATCCAGCAGCGTAGGTTAAACGTATGTTGAAATTGCGACTTGCATTAAAACGAATGTTGGCTCGTGGACTAAAAATCAAGTGGTTTATCAAGTTGTGCTTGTCGAAACGACCACCTAAGAGCAATCCCCATTTATCGTTTTTCCATTCGTTCTGCACAAACATACTACCTGTTCTAACCGTTTGGCGTGTAACAACATCATAGCCCAAAGCATGGTCTTTTAACGCATCGTAAGTATATTCAGCTCCTAAGGTAAGGGCAGCAGGCATGAAAAACAATTGTCCAAAATTATGAACAAACTGCATTCCACCCATGATATTCGTATCGTGGGTTTTGCTATATGCCTTCAATGCCTCCGCTTTACTTTCGTCAGAACCATCGCCTGTGCCGCCATAATAACTATCGCGCGACACGATTTGGAACGAAGTATAGGCAGTAAAATGATTCAAACCATTTGGTGTAAAGAGGTCGTAGCTGATAGAACCACCATTAATATTATGGTCTAACTTTTCTGCAATGTTGGATTCATGGGGTGGCAAGTGAAGATTGTTGCCACCACGACGAAACTCGTTGAGTGCATGGTATTGCAATTTAAGTTTAGAAAAATTGTTCAATCGCAAGAAAGCACCCAAACCAATGGTTTTATTAATAAGCTTTGGCAAATCGGTAAACCCATCATTATCACGGTCATAGCCACCACGATTTCTGCTTTGTCCATAGACCGAAAATCCTATTTTATTATCGCTCGACACAATGGAAGTGTTCAAAGTGGTGTTGTTATCAACCGTATGCCCACCTTGAAAAGCGGTAAAAGTATGGGCAAGTTCGGCAAAATTGCTGATAGGTTCTTTGGTTATGATGTTGATAGTACCACCTATTGCCGATGAACCATAGAGCGCTGAACCGCCACCACGCACCACTTCAACTCTCTCAATCATATTTGCTGGAATTTGCTCCAACCCATAAACGCCTTGCAAAGCCGAGAAAACAGGGCGTGAATCGATGAGTATTTGTGAATAGTGTCCGTCTAATCCATTGATTCTCACTTGCGAAAAACCACAATTGGCACAGTTGTCTTCTGTGCGAACCCCTGGTTGGAAGTTGAGTCCTTGTGCCAAACAAGTAGAATTGGTAAGGTTAAACATTCTACTGTCTATAACATTGACCAGCGTTGGAGCATTGCGGCGTAAGGAAAGACTACGATTGGAAGAAACTACTACTTCGTCTAACGAAATTTCATCGGTCGTTAAAGCAAAGTCGAGTGTAGTATTTGTATTTTCCTTTACCGTTATTTTTCGCGTTTCGGTGTGGTATCCTGTTGAGCGTATTTCAATAGTTTGCGCCCCTAAGGGGAGATTTTCTAAATGAAAATAGCCTTCCGCATTGGATACACTAACTATCATTGTTCCAACAACTTGTATCGTAACGTGCGACAAAGGGTCGCCTGTGGCTTTGTCAATAATATGTCCCACCACGTTAGCATTGGTTTTCAACTCTCCATTAGCACTTGCCATGAGTGGCAAGACCGACAATAACACTGCAAGAAGCCAGTGTTTGCCATGAATACATTTTGTGTAATGTCCTTTCATATCGTTTTTTTAGTTATTAATTCTTTGTACTGTGAACCTTTTGCATAAATACTATTGCCTTAGTCTGCAATTTTCCCTGCAAAACTGCATTTTTTTATGGGGGAATCATTTTTTGGAGCTTCCGCTTATTAGTTTGTAGCTTGCAGACAAATAAATCAATGAATTACGGTTGCAAAGGTAAAGGGGAAAAACGACTTGTGCAATACCTAAAATCGTTGATTTTTATTAAACTATTTAGACATTGTATAAATAATAAAATAACTTTTAAATCAATTAATCGATTGTTTTTCAATGTTTTACTCACTACCTAATAATTAGTAGTCTAATGTTTTCTTTAAAAAGAAGATAGAAATAAAATCCGCATTTCTTATTCTCTGATAACGCTTTATACAACAAAAAGAAAAGTAGAGAAATGGGTAAAATGTGAAAAATGACCCTGAAATTATCCGTATTATGTGAAATTTACCCCTAATTTTATGGGGTATTATGTGAAAAACGACACTAAAAATGGCGGTTTTATGTGAAAAAAGCACAAGAAAGCATGCCAAATTCCGTGAGAATGGTATATTTGCATTATCATAAAATGCGATTAAGATATGGAAAAACTCCTTAGAAGAAAGATAGATACTTATTTGGAAGCATGGAAAAATAACCCTGAACGAAAGCCACTTATTGTAAAAGGTGCTCGTCAGATAGGGAAAACTCGTTCCATAGAAGCCTTTGCAGCGCAGAATTATAAGCACGTTATCGAAATAAACTTTGTAGAACAAAAAAATATAGAGAAATTTTTGATGATAATTTTGAGGTTGATACCATTCTCAAAAACATCTCTTTGCTCAATCCTGCGTTTGAATTTGAGCCTAAGGAAACCATATTTTTCTTTGATGAGTTGCAAGCATGCCCTAATTGCGCCACATCGCTGAAGTTTTTTAAACTTGACGGACGTTTTGATGTTATTTGTTCTGGCTCGCTCATGGGTATACATTCCAAAGAAATAGAGTCGAATAGCGTTGGTTACAAAGAAGATTACGAAATGCACTCAATGGATTTCGAGGAGTTTCTATGGGCGGAGGGTTATGATGAGCATTT
>QWCB01003369.1_pt1 | contig 12230 bp, 10 predicted proteins | sample 1972511 | NCBI WGS metagenome assembly QWCB01 (sample SAMN09866719, study PRJNA288562) | Human gut metagenome isolate term5_stool, whole genome shotgun sequencing... | isolation source: gut | host: Homo sapiens | place: USA: California
AGCCATCTTTTTCGCATGACGAAGTATCCTCCACAAAAATTGAAAAGTCATGTTGAAGTGCAGGTGCGTTCTCTTGAACTTCCTTTCCACAGTCGTTACACTTAAAAGTTGAAACGCCACTTTTCTCGCATGTAGCAGTGCTTCCTATAAGAGTTCTGTTTGTATGCATACATTTCTTTTCGCATGATGTTGTGAACATCATACATTGGGCAAGTACGAGAATTATTACATAAAATTTTTTAAACATAAAATTCCTCTTTCTTTGTCAATACATAGTATGGGATATCTTTTCTACACACTGTTATCATCCATCTTTTTTGTAATCTTTTCAAGTTGATTTTTTATTGACTTCACATCCAAAAGAACACCGTTCCGCTGGGCTTCTTTTATTAGAGTTCTTATTACTTTTACATCATAAAGGAAACCGCAAAAAAGCTCCGAGAACTTCCATAAAAACATTCCGCTCATTATTCCTCCAAACATATAGCCGATTCCGGCACCAATGTTTGTGGCTACAAATGATACAATGGCTAGCACCATAGAGAGGATAACAATTAAGACTGAAATGATTTTACAGAAATTTAGGAAAGATTGTATGCGAAAGGCATCTATATCCTCCATTTTGAATTGCGGTTTATTCATATCAAAATTGTTGTTCATGCTTTTTCACCTTTCAACAATTGTTTTTAAATCCAAAATTTTCAGCCGTCATATAAGTATCGCTTTCTTTCAAAGCCGAGTCAAAGCACTTTACCAATGTATTGATCCGTTCTGCGGCATAGCGAACAACTGTGTTTTTTTCGGAACTTGAAAAAGAACAATAAGAATATGGCACGGTAGTTGTTTGGGCTGAAAAGGAGGATGCTGTAATCTCTCCTGCCAAAATACCGCCATTGGAACGTGTCACACGGTATTCGTAAGTTCCTTTTGCGTTTGAAATCGTCAGGATGGTAGAGATTGTTGTCCCACTCGATGTCTCTTTGGTCTCCAAATAGATATTATCCGATTTCGGGTAATAGGATATTTCAAAGGATGAGCCGGAGTAGACCGAATCGTCAACGGTTTCCAAATAGCATTCTTCTGACGAGTCGTAGCGCAGGGTTTTCACGTAGGAACATAGTGCATCAAAATAATCCAAGCCGCACGCCGAACAGCGCTCACTTCCAGAGTGTCGCGTGCAGGAAGTTGTTTTCGCCGGCGGTGACTTGGAGCAGGAAAATAACCCCAACATACAAATCAGGGCAAGCAGAATGCGGACGGTCTTTTTCATGGCATTTTCTCCTTTCAACTATAGGTGTAATTTCCACCCCAAATTTTTACACCTATTGTCATAATAGGTGTAAAAAAGACCGCTATTTTTTCATCTATCAAGCGCAGAATGAAAAAATATCGGGCAAAACAGAAACTTTTCAAGCAAATGATATTGCTTTTTTAGAGAATAAATGGTATAATAGTCTTGTAATCATTACACCTATTATGACAATTGATGTAAATTCACAGCAGTTTCCCGAGGCAATTCATCATGTCGTGTTTGTGAGGCATGAGACTGTGGACGTAGCGGTTCAGCGTGACCGTTGGGTTCTTATGTCCCAACAGCTCCGACAGGGTTTTGACATCCATTCCGCACTCCAGCGCCCGGGTTGCAAAGGTATGCCGCAGGGCATGGAAGCCACGGTGCGTGAGGTTCTGCTTTTTTAGCAGGAGCGCAAAGCTTGCCTGATAGGAGCGCACGGGAATGATTTTCTCTCCGCCGATCACATACCCGGTCGGATTTTTTTGTTTCATCTCGCGCAGAATCGGCATCAGCTGCTTCGGGAGCGGGATGACCCGATTGGAATGCTTGGTTTTCGGCGGTTCGATTCGGCGGTCATAATGACCGTCTTTTTTGCTGTCATGGCAGGATTTGCTGACGGTCAGTTCGCCTTTTGCAAAGTCAATGTCGCTCCACTCCAACGCGAGCAATTCGCCGATTCGCAGTCCCGTATACAGGCACAGGACGATGCCGCGCATTTTGATGCGTCTGTCAGTCAGCGCCGTCTGCTCCAGCTTCTTCTGCTCGGTGGCGGTGAAGCAGGCAATCTTTTTTCCTCCATGCGCGGTCGTCTGACCCGATCTGCGGTATATGCGGGGATATAGCCCATCTGATAAGCGGTTTTCATGGCGTTCTGCATGACCGCCAGAATCGAATTGACCGAGTTCGGGGACAGCCCCTTTCCGTCCCGCAGATTGCCGTGCGCGGACAGGTTGGAGGTAAATTTCTGCAATGCCGCTTGTGTGAGTTCGGACAACTCCAGACTGCCGAACGCAGGAATCAAATGTTGGGCTACAATCTCGTGGTATCGGGTATAGGTGCGCTCCTTCGCGGTTGGCTTGACTGTGCATTCCAGCCATTCTCCGAGCCATGTTGTCATGTTCATAAGGTTCTCCTTTCTACGAAAAAAGCCACACAAAATCGTGTGGCGGATGGATGATTGATTCATGGTAAGTATACCATAGGTTTGTAATATTTGCAAGTGCATTTTCAAAACTTGCCCATAGCGAATGGATAGAAAAGTCTTGATTTTTTACTGCTTATATGGTACAATGGTGTTGTGAAGAATTGCATACCTTTGCACGGCGAACAGAAGGAAAATATGAGAAAGGGGTTGAACATCCGAAGCAGTGCCACTGAATTTTTAATCTTTGGTCTGAAATAAATATTTTCTGATGGAGAATTGAATGAACCTTCAGTTATTCGGAATTCCCGAATAACTGCTTCAGACGCCAAATCCTATCATACCAACCACTACAATTCGGACGCGGTCATTTCCATAGGGCACCGCATCATTGATCAAAAGAATGTTTTGAAGTACATTTTTCAATCCATTCGCACGAATATTCGCTTGATTCGCAGAAAATTCGCTCTATTCGCTTTGCAAAAGCGAATTTTTGGAGCATATAAAGCGCAACACAATCGGAGGCGTGCAAGGATACTTGGAGCAGAAAAATGTTGCAGAAAATCCCTGCAAAAGAGGGCTATTTTCTGACCCCAATTCCGACCCCAACTGCCATATTTTACGGCTTTTTCCGCCATGAAAAATTCACAGAATCGAGTCCAACACGCAGCTGTACAAACATATAGAACGGATATGACGGATTGAAATCAACTTCTCGGAATTCAAATCTCTCCTTCTCCGCCAAAAGCCCGCCGTAATTCTTTTGAATTGCGGCGGGCTTTTTTTGTGCAGGTATCGCGGTACCGATACATCCAACCGATGCCGGTACGTTTTTCCCGCCTTTACCTTAACCTCTACTGTATCTCCTGCTCCAGCGACCGGAAGGTCGGCGTATCAAAAAAATCCACCAGCGAGATGCCCAATCCGTCGCAGAGCATCTTGATGGTGACGATCCCCGGATTCGTACTTTTTCCGTACAGAATGTTCTTGACAGTGGAAGGCGGTACGGCGGACTCGGTCGCCAGCCGATGCAGGGACATATTCTTTTGCCCGCATAACTGCAACAGGCGGTCACGGACGGCAGTATAGGTGTTCATCATGATAATATCCTTCTCCCTTGTAGAGTTTTGGACTAATTATAGCCCAACCCTCTTGACAACATGGGCTATATATGATACAATATGGGCTATAAATAGCCCACTCGCGTTCATAGTCTACACGGGCGTTTATAATTATACCAGGGAAAGGAAGGAAAACGTGATGAACCGAAACAAAAAGAGCAGCCGTCTTATCGGCTGCGTGCTGGCTGTGCTACTGGCGGCGGGGGTCTGCATCCCCATGACGGGGTGCAACAACGGAGATTCCGGGACCGTTGTGCAAGGTGAGAAAGGCGAAAAAGGAGAAAAGGGCGATCCCGGCATCCAGGGCGAGAAGGGAGAAAAAGGCGACAAAGGCGATCCCGGCGCCCAAGGTGAAAAGGGAGAAAAAGGCGACAAAGGCGATCCCGGCGCCCAAGGCGAAAAAGGGGAGCAGGGCGTCGCGGGCAGTGGTGTCCGGTCGGTGGAAAAGACCGGGAGCGACGGGCTGACTGACATCTACACCATCACCTTTGAGGATGGGAAAACCGCCACCTTTGCCGTGACCAACGGTGAAAAAGGCGAGGTTGGCGAAAAGGGTGACACCGGTGCGCAGGGAGAAAAAGGAGACACGGGCGCACAGGGCGAAAAAGGTGACAAAGGTGACAGGGGCGCGACCGGCGCCAAGGGCGACAAGGGAGACAAAGGTGCTACCGGAGCCAAAGGCGACAAGGGTGATAAGGGCGACCGTGGTGCGATCGGTGCCAAAGGCGACAAGGGAGACACGGGAGAAACCGGCGCCGTCGGGAACGGCATTCTTTCGGTGGTCAAGACCGGAACCAACGGCACGGTTGACACCTATACCATCACCTTTACGAACGGAACCAAGGCCACCTTCACCGTGACCAATGGAAAGAACGGCGCAAAGGGGGATAAGGGCGACAAGGGCGCAACCGGAGCCAAGGGTGACAAGGGCGACAAGGGTGCGACAGGCGCTGCGGGAGCCAAAGGGGACAAGGGTGACGCCGGCGAGTCCGCCTATGCCGCGTACTGCCGCGTCTACGGTTACAGCGGAAGCGAGGAGCAGTGGCTGCTGGATCTGGCGGCGGGCAGACTGACGCAGTACACCGTCACCTTTGATCTGAACGGCGGCACCGCCGGGGCAGGCTTTGCAAAGACGGTCAAGGTCACGGCAGGCATGACGCTGAATCTTACCGTTCCGACACGTGCCGGTTACACCTTTGCCGGTTGGTTTACCGGAAACGGCATCAACGACGGGCAGGTGACAAGCACTACACCCATCGGGCAGGACATGAACCTCATTGCGCACTGGCAGATCAACACGCTGACCGTCACCTTTGTCGGGAATGACGGCAGAACGCTGGCAACCCGCAAGGTGCAGTACGGAAAGCCCGCGGCGGCGCCGGACGCACCGCAGGTCAGCAAGATGAAATTCTCCGGATGGGACAAGGACTTTTCCAAGGTAAAGTCGGACATGACCATCAAGGCGCTGTACGTTGCGGACACCTACACCGTAACCTACAACACCGATGGCGGAACCGCACTCACGGCACAGGTGTATTACATGGGCGACACGCCGCGGCAGGCGACCGTTCCGAGCAAATACGGTTACTACTTCGTCGGCTGGTACCGTGACAGTGCCCATCAGCAGGTATACAGGTTCGACCGGCCGCTCAATGCGGACACCACCCTGTACGCCTACTTTTCCCAAATGCTCCCGCTGCGCACGGCGGATGACCTGCTCAAAATCAAATCGAATCCGTCCGCAAAATACTGCCTTGCAAACGACATCGACATGGAAGGGGCTGCGTGGACAGGCAGCTGTGCCTTCTCGGGTGTGCTGGACGGACAGGGTTTCAAAATTCATAACTTCACCATGACCGGAACCGGCGAAAATGTCGGTTTCTTTACAACAAACAGCGGAACAATCAAAAATATCACCTTTGAGGATTTCGTGTTTAGCGTGGGGCAGGCAAACGCACACAATGCGGGAACCGTAGCAGGCACAAACACCGGGAACATTGAAAACTGCAACGTTCTGGACTGCAGCCTTACATATACTCTGGCGCGATCCGCAACAGGCGGAACCGTCCAATCCCTTGTCGGAGGAATGGTCGGTACAAATAGCGGGACACTCGCAGGCAGCTCTTTTCAAGGGAAAATACTCGGAACGTCGGATGCTTACAATTCTTATTATGATAGTTATTTGTCTTATAAATATTCTATGACAAATGATATGAACGTGGGTGGTTTAGCCGGAAAAAACTCCAAAGAAAAATCTGTTATCAGCTCATGCCACAGCGATGTAGAATTGTCGTTTGCCGTTCTTGCATCAGGCGCCTATAGCGCAGCGCATTCTTATTTCAACTTTGGCGGTGCAGCCGCACTGAACGAAGGAACAATTACCGAATCCAAGAGTATCATAGCTATCGGAACCGCGAGTTCCGGAGGAAATCGGTTTAAGTGCATCCGGATCGGCGGAATATGCATGTCAAACGAAGCGGGATCTATCAGTAACTGTATGTCCACCGGTTCTATCAATATTCCTTCGATAAGTCTGAATAATATCGGTATCGGAGGCTTTGCCCTTGACGCAAAGAAAAGCGGCACAATCAAGAATTCCTATTCAAACGTCAATATTACGACACAGGCAAATGCAAGCGGATATTCCAACATCGGCGGCTTTGTCGGGTCCAACTTCGGCACAATCAACAACTGCTACAGCGCAGGAAATATTGAGAGCGCCTGTAAGGACAACATCGCCGGCTTCGTCGGTTTCAACCTCAACGGCGGCACCATTTCCAAGTGCTTCAGCACCGGAAGCGTCAAGCTGACCGGCGATGCGGGATCTGTCGGGTACTTCGTCGGCACTAAGGAAGCCGGATCTGTCACGAACAAGTGCTACTATTCCAACACCGTGACCGTCCGAAAGGGCTCCTCCACGGTCACGACGGCAAACAAGGACGGGGAAGTCAAGCCTCTCGCCGACCTGCAAAGCAAGGCATTCCTTATGGATACACTCAAATGGTCAAACGACATCTGGATCATTCGCACAGGCGATTATCCGTGCCTCGCGTGGGAATCCTGACGCCCCAAAACCTCCCCTGCGCTCTGCGCGGGGGAGGTTTTTACAGTCATTATTTTTTCTTTTTGTCCCGCTTCCAGTCCGGGATTGCAATCAGCACGAACGCGCAAAGTCCCAGCACGCCGCCGGTCAGCACGATGCATCCCTTGAGGAAAACAGAGTATTTCAGCACCCGTTTCCCGCTCTGCCCCGGCTCGTCGCCGCCCGTGGTTGCTTCCGCGCCGGATTCCGTAGACGTTTCCGCAGCGGATTCCGTAGAAGTTGCCGTTTCTTCCGCGTTGGGCATACCCGGCAGAGGTCGGCATTCGTCCCGCAGTGCCTCGCCCGGCAGGGTGTAGGTCAGGTTCCGGCTCTCCCCTGCCTTGCCCTCGTACAGGTATGCAAAGCGGTCATTGGGCGCGGTGTCGCCGAGATCCATGAATTCCATGACATTGCCGGACGTCGTGGAGTTGTCCGCCCACTTGAACAGGAAGGAGGTCAACTCGCCCGATACGCCCAGTGCCGCCTTGGACACGCGCACGGTCATGCGGTTGCCGGAAACGGTGTACAGCGCCTGCCCGACCGCCCTGCCGCGCCAGCCGTCCGCCAGCGACTCGATCGACACATAGTGGCTGTCGCGCGCCCGGTTGACGACGAAGTCATAGCCCTCCCAGCCGGTGGCGGACTTGCCGTCGGTGTTCAGGTACAGGTTCATCCAGTTCATGCCGTCGTCGGTCACGATATCATTGACGCAGGTCACGGTGAAGTACAGGTACTCCGCATCCTGCGACACCTTGGCGGTATCAAAATCGTTGCGCCCGGTGTTGTTGACGTACACAGTATTATTGAAGAAGCCCTGCTCATGCCGCAACGCCGCATCGCCCACTGTGTCGCGGTAGTCGGGACCGACACCTGCCCAGCCGGCAGCGTCCGTAATGTTTACGGTTCCCTGCCCGGTCGCGCCCGGCACGGCGGCGGTGCCCTTGTATTTGCGTATCATGGACACCATCTGGTAGTAGAAATTGTCCCCGAAGCCCACGGTATCGCCCTGACGCAGTCGCATCGGCTCGGCATCGCGGGAGTATTCGGTGTTGAACAGATCGACCATGTAGTAGCCCTGCCCGGTCTTGGTTCCGGCGAAGGTCGCCCGCTTGTCGCCGTCATGGTTGAATCCCGCTGTCCACTCGTTCCAGCCGGTTATCATGACCATGTCCGGATCCAGCTTCATGACTGCCTCGAACTGCGCCGCAAAGCCCGCGCCGGCACCGGAGTCCAGTGAGAATCCGAAATCGTCGTTGACCTGCGGGAAGACCGTGTTGGCGTAGGAGCGCCCCTTGTTGGTTGTGGGGTGGTGCCCGACGCACAGCGCCAGCTGCTCAAACTCGCCGTCCGCATTGGTGCCGGGGCCGCCGTTGACCAGCTGCACCTTCCCGTCCACAATGCGGTACTCCTGCAGCCAGCTCCACGAGCCGGGCTCATCGCGCCATGCCCAGCAGTTGCGCACGGTAAACTTTTCATCCAGAAACGCGCGCGTCTCCGCCGAGCAGTTCGTCCGGTTGGCAAGGATCAGCGGCTTGCCCTTGTACACATAGAACAGTTCGGAGTACTTCTCCCAGCCGGCGTCCGAGTAGATATTGCCGCGCAGGGACGCCATGTCCGCATCGGTTTTCTCGTTGGTAAACACGCAGATGTCCGGGGTGGCTATCCCCTCGTGCCGCATCTCCAGCCATGTGTCGCACAGAGCGACCAGCGCGTCCGGATAGGTCGCGCCGTTGGTCATGTCCAGAAAGATGAAGTCCACGCCTGCCGCCTCCAGCATATAGGCGTGCTTGCGGTATACCCACGTGTCGAGGTTCTTGTAGTACCCGAAGTAAGGCTCCGCCCAGTAGTAACCGCCGGAGGTCGTGGGGTCTGCAAGGTAGCTCTTCAGCCCGTCCAGCCCCAGTTCAAGATACTTTGCCGTGATATCCTGCGGCGTCTCGTGGTCATCCCCGCCCGTCCAGCAAAGGAAATAGAACAGCCCGACCTGCTTGCCCGCACGCACGCCGCCGGTTTCCCCGGCAGTCGGCGTAGTGCGGTCGCGGTCATCGGTGGCAACCCACGCGGCATAGTCCACCGTGTGGTCTCCGGTCAGAACCGTCTTGTTCCTGACGGTCGAGTGCGTGAAGGACAGGTCGTCCACACTGCCGCCGAAATCATCCGCCCACAGCGTGAAGTATCCCGCCGGATTCAGCCCGGTGGACACGGTGCTTCCAAGTGCTTTGCCATCCGCGCCGTACACGGTCAGCGCCCCGGATACGGCAGTGTAGCCGACTGAGCAGAGCACCGCGCCGTCACGGGTGAGCGTCAGGGTATCCACCCGATCCTCCAGCTTCACGGTCGCCTCTCCGGCAGGGATGCCGCCCGGCACCTGCACGGAAAAGCCGCTTTTCGGTTCGGATACGGTCACACCTTCCGGCGCGAAGGTGAACCACAGACCAAGCTGTCCGGCGGCGGCAGCTTTTTTCTGCAGGCGCGAACCGATCGCCAGTCTGCCGCCGGTCAGTGCCAGCCGGAAGGACAGATCGCCGCCCGCCAGCCCATAGTCATCGCCGAGAAACACCGCAGAACCGAAGGAAAACGTCTTGCCCGGCTTGCAGGACAGCTTGCCGTCCGCAAACACCATGTTGGTGCGCAGGCTGGCTGTCGCCAGCTTCGCGTCCTGCGAGTAAGTGAGGATATCGGTTCTTGTGAAGTCGTACAGGTAGGTTTCGGTAGAGCGCTCCAGCCACGGATAGTTGCGGTCGCTGTGCCCGACAGCCACCGGCTCCGGCGTGATCGCTCCGTCCGCAGAGACAGGCATCTGTATCGCGGACACTGCCAGTATGCAGGCAAGAAGAAGCGTCAGGGCGACGTGCCGGGCGGTATGTGCAGACTGTTTCATGGAATTACTCCTTTTCCTGCCGGCGTTTCTTTGCCGTGACGATGCCGCCTGTCACGCCGACTGCCACCAGCATGACGGCGACCATGATCCAGATGGCGAGACTGTCGTCAACCGTTTCCGTAATGATTCCGGCAGTTGTCCCGGCTTCGGTTCCGGTCTCCTCCTCCGTCTCCGATCCGGTGGAGGCGGGAACGGGTGCCGTTGTGACGTTCTCCGTAGCAGAAGCCGTGCTGTCGGGTTCGGTCTCCGAGACGGAGCCGGTGCTTTCCGGTTCTGTGTCCGTGACGGCTGCACCGGTCGTCTCCTGCGCAGTCTGCATCAGCACGCGCACATTGTCGATGCGCATATCCGCGACGCGGGTCGCCCAGCCGATGGTGGATTCCGTCGCGGAAACGTAGGTGTCGGACGCGGTCAGAATCTCGGCACCGTCCGCGCCGAGCATGGTCACGGTCTTGAACAGCATGATCGCGCGGTCAATGCCGTTCTGCGTCCACTTGCGTCCTGTCTCCTCGCTGAATTTCAGCGTGCAGACAAGGGTTCCGTCTGCCATGATCTGCGCATCGGTTCCGTTGTCGATAATGCGGAGCTCGATGCCCTTGCCGTAATCCGAACCTTCCGGCAGGGGGAAGGCGTGATATATGTTCGCGACCTTTGCGGGCTTGGAATTGTCAAACGCCTTGATGTTGACCGAGATGCGATCCTGGTACACGAACACCCAGATACCGGAGCGCCCGGTGGAGGTCTGGTTGTCCGGGTCTCCGCCATCCCCCTCGTAGTAGGCGCACTCGCACGCCGGCGCGCGGAAGAACACGCCCGCCTGATGTCCGCCCTGCATTTCGTACACCGTCATGGCGAACTCGTAGGGATCCCGGATTCCGGTTTTACTGTACACCTGTGTAAAAACATGGTTCTTCAGATACAGATTCCCGTTGCTCGGATCCTCCTCAACCCGGACATACCCGTCACCGATGGCATTGGCATCCACATGGAAGAAGGTTGCGAGTTTGGTTGCACTGGCATTGACATCGCCTTCGTACTCATCGAAGTTTTCCTCGAACACGACGGACAGCTCTGCCGCGCCCGGCAGAACGGTTGCCGCCGTTCCCAGCAGAAGCAGGGCGAGACACAGCGCCGGTATACGCATCCACTTGCTTTTCATAGGTACTCCATCCTTTGTGTATGTTGATTTATAGGTTTTCTCGGCAACCGACTGATCAGGTGCCTTTCTTGTTTACAGTATACCACACAGGGGCGGATGTGTCAATAGAAAGTGGAAAAAGCGACAGATTTATGACTGCAGGGGGCATTCGCGCGGCACTGGCATGACCTGCCGCCCGGTACCCGGCTGACGGTCGGGGAGAACGGAGCAAAAAGGCACATCCCGTACCGCAGGGGATGTGCCTCTTCACTGTATATCCGCATCGTGTCAGTTTTTCGTTTCCGCGCAGAAGATCACGCCAACAGCAGACAGAATGTTGTTCCCGCTCCCGATGTACAGGCGTGAGAAATCTGCCGCAGTTCCGGCAAAACGGATCTCGCGCAGCGCAGAAGCCCCCCGGAACGCGCCGTCCTCGATACGCTCCAGCGTACCGGGCAGGATCAGCGTTCCGGCATCGCGGGCAGGCGGATAGCAGAGAAGGCGCGTCATGTCCGAGCTGTACAGCACGCCGTCCACTGCCCGGCAGGCGGTCTGTCCAGCCTCCGTCGTGAAGAAGGCAAGCCGTGCGCAACCGGAAAACGCCTCCGTGCCGATATCGGTTACGGTGGCGGGTATGTAGACCGTGACCGGAATATCGCTCCCCGCGAACGCCCGCGCTCCGATGGCGCTGACCACCCGCCCGCCGGGCGACACAGGCGGGAGAATCAGGCAGGCATCCGTGCAGTCCCCCAGCCCCGTGACGGTACAGGTTCCGTCCGGATTATCCGCAAAAGTCAGCCCGACAGACACGCGGATCTCTGTCTGCCAGATGCCGGTCTGCCCGGTAGTCGTCTCCGAGTCAGTCTCCGTATCCGGTTCGGAGGTGGGCGGCGGATCCGCCGCAGTCGGTGCATCGGTCGCCGATTGTCCGGCGGCGTGCGCCACAGGCACGGTCACGGCACCGGTATCCGTTTCGGTACCGACGCCTTCGGTGACAGAAATCTCCTCCGTCGAGCGTTCGGTCGGCGGGCTGTAAGCCCCCGCCTGTTGCCGGATCAGAAAGGCAAGCAGACCAACCAGCAGTGCGATCGTGATGCTCAGCCCTGCCGCCGTCCACTTCAGCGCGGTGATCTCGGTTGAATTTTCCCGTTTTCTCAAATGTATACACTCCCTTCCGGATAGCTTGTCCGGATACAGTTTACCAAAAATTGCAGGCTCCGTCAAGGATATCCATCCGACGCCGTCCGCGCGGATGCGCGCAGGATCTCTCCCTTCCGACAGGCAGAGGGGGAGAGCTTGTCGGAATACGGCACGGTCTGCCGCTTCGGAACGAACGGTTCTGCAAAATCATGAAGCGCTCCGTGTCCAAGGTTCTCAGGCTGTCAGCTGTCAACTGTCATGACTCATATGTCATGCGGACTTGCGGCATACGGGGCAAACCGTCCCAAATCCAAAAAATCCTTTCAAAATACCTTGATTTTCAACGTGATATGTGGTAAAATACTCCCGTACCGTATGGGCACCTCTGAACAATCAGCGTGCGGCGGGGAGATTTTTCGTCAGTCTGAGCAAA
>QWCB01003382.1_pt1 | contig 12191 bp, 10 predicted proteins | sample 1972511 | NCBI WGS metagenome assembly QWCB01 (sample SAMN09866719, study PRJNA288562) | Human gut metagenome isolate term5_stool, whole genome shotgun sequencing... | isolation source: gut | host: Homo sapiens | place: USA: California
AAGCTGTCGTTGTCGAAGAGGTCGTTGGTCAGCTGGATGGCCTGCTGGTTCTTCCACTGGTAGTAGCATTTGCCCGTCAGCAGGCCGCCCCCGCTGGCGTCAAGGATGACCGGGCTCTCAGGCTGGTCGAAGCGGAACTCGTAGTCCTCGACGGTGTGGCTGTCATCGAACGGCACCTGAAAGGCCGGGTGGTAGCCGATGCCGAACCGCAGCTCTTCGGCACCGGGGTTCGAGACGGTGAGGGTGTGGTGAAGGGTCTTTCCGTCTAGCCGGAAGGTGCTGGTGAGGACGAAATCGAAGGGGAACTTTTCCGCCTTCATGGCCTCATCCGGGCGCAGCTCCAGCTGGATGGTGTCGCCCTCCGCTTTCAGCAGGGTGTGCTCCACGTCCCGGGCAAAACCGTGCTGGCCGCCCTTGTAGGTCTTGCCGCCATGGGTGAAGCTGCCGTCCTTGAGCTTGCCCGTCCACGGGAAGAGGATGGGCGCGTGGCGCTTCCAGACCGCCGGGTCGGCCTGCCAGAGCAGCTCCTCCCCCGCCGCGTTCTTCAGGCTGACGGCCTCGGCACCGTGAGTGTCCACCGTAAGGCTCAGAAATTCGTTTTGAATGGTCGCCTGCATTTTCAGTATCTCCTTTGTCCTTCTTATTTTCCGGGGCCTGCTGTTTCCAGTATACTCCCCCGTGTGCCAAAAATAAAGCCCCCTTCCCATGCTTGCACAAATCGTCACTGGGCAAAAGCCTTCACCCCTTGGGGACAGATTTCCCCCGACCGGGGGAAGCCTTTATTCGGAAGCACGATTTCCATGCTCTGCTTGCTTCAACAGGGCTGTGCCAGCGGCAGGGTGACGACAAAGGTAGTGCCGTTTTCGCTGCTGCTCTCCACAGTCACACTGCCGCCGTGCAGTACGGCGATCTCCCGCACAAGGGCAAGGCCAAGCCCCACGCCGCCCATCTCCCGGCTGCGGGACTTATCCACCCGGAAAAAGGGCTGGAAAATGCTGTCCCGGCAGTCTGCGGGGATGCCCGGGCCGGTATCTGCAACGTGCAGCACGGCAGTTTGCTTTTCCTGCCGCAGGGTGACGCGCACTGCCCCGCCGGGACGGTTATACTTGATGCCGTTTTCCACCAGATTGAACACCAGCCGGTAGATCAGCGCATCACTGCCCACCATGCCCAGCTCCGCGCAGTCCTGCTGCAAGGAGATATTGTTTTTCTGAGCAAGGGAGGTCAGGTCGGTCAAGATTTCCTCTACCAGCGGTGCAAGGGCGATCTGGTCGGTGCGGGAGACCGATTGCAGATTGCTCATTTCCAGCAAAGTGTGCACAAGGGCGGTCAGGCGGTCCAGCTGCTCCCGCAGGGAGCTGACCAGCCCGGCGGTCTCAGCGTCCATGGCCGGGTGCTCCTCTGCAAACAGTTCCAGCTTTGTCTGCAAAATAGCCAGCGGAGTGCGCAGCTCGTGGGCGGCGTTACCCGCAAACTGCCGCTGCAATTCAAAAGACTGTGCCAGACCATCCAGCATCCGGTTCACCGACCGGCTCAGCTGCCCGAATTCCTGCACGGTATCTTCGTCCAGACGGACGGTGGCGATGCTGTCCTGATCGACCCGCTGCGCCTGCTGCGCAAGCTGCTGCAAAGGCTTCAGCGCTCTGCCGCTGACAAAATAAGCGATGGCTGCGCTGAGGATGGTGACCACGGCAGTGATACACCAGCCCTTGCGGCCAAAAACCACCTTTGCATCGTAGACTTCCTGTGAAAAATGCGCCAGCAGGCTGGACATTTCCTCCTGCGGGATCTCGATGGTCAACGAATCCGCACTGCCGGGCTGATACTGCATCATAAAGCCGTTGAGGGCATCCATGCCGGTAACGCCGGTGCGATACAAAAGCAGATTCATGCACACGCAGGCGCAGGCGATGAGCAGCGCCGTCAGCAGGGTGATGCGCCATTGCAGGGATAAACGCTTCATTGTGCCTCGCCTCCGATCTCGTAGCCTTCCCCGATGCGGTTGCGGATGGGGTCGTAGCCCAGCGCCGCCCGCAGCTTTTTGCGCAGGGCAGAGATATGTACCCGGATGGAGTTGCTGAAGCTGTCCACGCTGCCGTCCCAGACGTGCTCAATCAGCTCTTCCTGACTGACCGGGCGTCCCTGATGCAGCAGCAAATATTCCAGTACGCCGCTCTCCTTCCGCGTCAGCGCAAGGGTCTGGCTATCCACCGTGGCAACGCGGCTGCGGGTGTTGAAGCTCAGCCGCCCGCAGCACAGGCAGACATCCTGCTGGATGAACTTGCGCCGGGTCAGGCTGCGCACCCGGGCCTCCAGCTCTGCAAGATGGAAGGGCTTGGAAAGATAATCGTTTGCCCCGGCATCCAGCCCCTCCACCTTATCCGCGATCTCGCTGCGCGCCGATAAGATCAGCACACAGGTCTCAAGGTCGTGCTGCCGTAAGCTGCGCAGCACCTGCATCCCGTCCACCTTGGGCAGGTTGAGGTCCAGCAGTACAAGGTCGTACCGCTCTGCCGCCAGTGCTTCCAGCGCGGCTTCGCCATCTGCACAGGCATCCACCTCGTACCCGGACAGCCGCAGCTTCCGGGCAATGTCCTCCCGCAGGGAGTGCTCGTCCTCTACCACCAAAAGACGCATCTTGTGTTCCACCCTTCCCATAAAAATTGCGTTTTTTTCATTATAACAGATTATAGCAGACGGTGTTAAGATTCGTGTTAAGATTTTCTTAGCAGAAATTTTATCCCGCATGGTGTATACTGGTGCCATCAAACAACAGGAGGCTATGATGTTCATGACAAAAAAACAGGCGCAGCTGCTTTTGCTTGCCGCCGGGGTGCTGATGCTGCTGTTCGGCGTGTGGCGGGGCGAGGCAGACACCGTATTTTCAAAGGCCATCCGGCTGTGTATGGAGTGTGTAGGCATTGGATAAGAAAAAATTAAATCCCCTTGCTCGCTTCCGGGGCTTTATACAGGCCGGGGCGACCCTTTTAACCAACCTCCACCTGCCCAACTTTGCCAAAGGGACACTGTATCAGGGCAGTGGCAAATACGTCTGCGTACCGGGGCTGAACTGCTATTCCTGCCCGGGCGCTGCCGGTGCCTGCCCGGTGGGAGCGTTTCAAGCGGTGATAGGCTCCTCCAAATTCCGCTTTTCCTACTACATCACCGGCATCCTGATTCTCTTCGGGGTGCTGCTGGGGCGGTTCATCTGCGGTTTCCTCTGCCCGTTCGGGTGGTTTCAAGAGCTTTTGCACAAGATTCCCTCCCCCAAGCTTTCCACCAAGAAGCTGAAGCCGCTGCGCTATTTAAAGTATGCTGTGCTCCTGGTCATGGTGGTGCTGCTGCCATTGCTGGCGGTCAACGAGCTGGGCATGGGCGACCCGTTCTTCTGCAAGTATCTCTGCCCGCAGGGCGTGCTGGAAGGTGCCATTCCCCTCTCCCTGACAAATGCGGGTATCCGCGCCGCGCTGGGCAAGCTGTTTACATGGAAGGCCTGCATTCTGTTGGCAGTCATTGTGGGCAGCGTGGTGTTCTACCGCCCCTTCTGCAAGTGGCTGTGCCCGCTGGGCGCGTTCTATGCACTGCTGAATAAAGTCTCGCTGTTCCAGATGCGTGTAGACACCCACAAATGCGTCTCCTGCGGCGCCTGTGCAAAGGCTTGCAAGATGGACGTAGACATTACCAAGACCCCCAACCACGCCGAATGTATCCGCTGCGGGATGTGCATGAAAGCCTGCCCTACGGACGCCATCCAGTATAAATTCGGGCTGGGAGACAAATCAAACACTGAAACGACAAAGGAGTAAAACCATGAAGCTTAACCGTGTAACCGCACTTTTTCTTGGCCTTGTGCTGGCCTTCAGCCTTGCCGCCTGCGGGCAGGGCGCATCCTCTGCCTCTACTGCATCTTCTTCCGCTTCCTCTGCGGCAGCGGAAGGCAAGACCGAGGAGCAGCTGCTGGCCGATGAAAACGAGATCCTTTCCGCAAACGATGCCCTGTGGGAGAAGGTGTTCTCCTCCATGGACAAAAACGTGACTGAGACCACCCTCAGCACGAACTACGGCGATTTTCTGCTGAGTGCCGTGGAAAAGGCAAAAGATCAGTTCTCGGATGAGGAGTACAAGACCCTGACCGCCGATGCAGAAAAGATCCGTGCCATTGAGGAACAAATTGCTGCTCTTGCCCCTGCGGACGCGGCTGCTTCCAGTGCCGCCGCACAGGGCACTGCTTTCCCCCAGTTTGAGGGCAGCGATTTAGAGGGCAACCCGGTGGACAACAGCCTGTTTGCGGGCAACGCCTTTACGGTGGTGAACTTCTGGTTCAACGGCTGCAAGCCCTGTGTAGAGGAGCTGGACGACCTGAACGCCCTGAATGAAAAGGTCAAGGCACAGGGCGGCGAGGTGGTCGGCATCAACACCGAGACGCTGGATGGCAGCCAGCAGGGCATCGAAGCCGCCAAAAAGCTGCTGGCTGCAAAGGGCGCAAGCTACCGCAACATCTACTTTGCCTCCGGCAGCGAGGCCGGCAAGTTTGCACTGAACATCATGGCCTTCCCCACCACCTACGTCTTTGACCGGGACGGCAATGTTGTAGGCCAGCCCCTGCTGGGCGGCATTGACAAGGAAGAAAACCTTGCCGCCCTGCAAAAAAATATTGACGCCGCCCTTGCCAAGGACAGCGCCAAATAAGCTATTCTCCCCTGCCGCCTACGGGCGGCTTTTTTTGTTTGCTGCGGGCATTGCCATGCACGCCCGGGCACCGGACGGAATACGCTGGGGCAGAAGCATACTTTTACCAGCAAAGGAGCGTATCTCCATGAAAAACACCGGAACTCTCCGCATCCAGACCTTTGCGGCACGCCAGTCTGCCCCCGTGGAGGGGGTGACCGTTGCGGTGCAGGGGGACGGCTTTACCCTGCACCGCATCACCGATGCCACCGGCAGCGCCGCCGATATTCCCGTTGAAGCCCCCGCCTGCACCCTGTCGCTGGACGAGGACAACACCACTCGCCCCTACGCCATTGTCAGCCTGACCGCCGCAAAGCCCGGCTACCGCACCGTGCGCATTGAGGGCATCCAGATCTTTGCCGGGCAGGTAACGCTGGCGCAGCCCCAGATGCTTCCTGTTACCGAGGAAGACCGGGATATCCCGGACGCACCCATCGTCATCCCGCCGCACGCCCTGTTTGCCGGCAGCGGCGGCAGCGGCCCGCAGCCGCGGGAAAACTGCACACCCCGGGTACTGGATCAGGTCGTCATTCCCAAAAATATCACGGTGCATCTGGGCAAACCGGCAGCTTCCGCCCGCAACGTGACCGTCTCCTTCCGGGATTATATTGCCAACGTAGCCTCCAGCGAGGTGTATCCCACCTGGCCGGAGCAGGCACTGCGGGCGAACATCCACTGCCAGATCTCGTTGGCGCTGAACCGCATCTACACCGAGTGGTACCCCAGCAAGGGCTACACCTTCAACATCACCAACTCCACCAGCTACGACCAGTACTACGTCCACGGACGCACGGTGTTTGAGGTGATGGTGCGCATTACGGACGATATCTTTAACACCTATCTGCGCAAGCGTGGCACGGTGAACCCCTATTATTCCGAGTACTGCGATGGCAAGTCGGTCACCTGCCCGGGGCTCAAGCAGTGGGGCACGGTTACGCTGGCCAACAACGGACGCAGCGCCTTGCAGATCTTGCGCTACTACTACGGCAGCAGCATCGAGATCGTGCGCACCAAAAATATCCGCTCTATCCCGCAAAGCTACCCCGGCACGCCGCTGCGGCAGGGCAGCCGCGGCACGGCGGTATTCACCCTGCAAAGGCAGCTGAACCGCATCGCCAAGGACTATCCCTTCCTTGGCAAACTGACGGTAGACGGCGTATTCGGCAGCCGGATGGCCGCAACGGTGCGGGCGTTCCAGAAGCAGTTCAACCTGACCGCCGACGGCGTAGTGGGGCGGCAGACATGGTACAAGATCAGCTACATCTATGTATCGGTAAAGGACCTCGCCGAGCTGACCAGCGAGGGCGAGACTTCCACCGGCACCCTGTCCAACGGCACATGGAACGGCACGGTGCTGAGCACCGGTGCTTCCGGCAGCGCGGTGGAGCAGGTACAGTTCTGGCTGAACACGCTGGCGCAGTACGACAGCGCCATTCCATCCGTAAAAGTGGACGGCGTATTCGGCACCGCCACCGCCAATGCGGTACGCGCCTTCCAACGCAAATACGGCCTTACAGTGGACGGCATAGTGGGCCAGACCACTTGGAAGGAGCTGTACGACGAGTTTTTGAGCATCCAGTCCGACAACGGCACCCCCAACGCCTACCCCGGCACGCCGCTGCGGGAGGGTGCCTCCGGGCAGAATGTGAGGCTGGTGCAGTTCTGGCTGAAGATCGCCCGCACCGTGTACACGAGCCTTGAAAGCGTGACCGTGGACGGAAAATTCGGCGTGGGCACGGCGGCAGCTGTTCGGCGTTTTCAGCGGTACTTCGGGCTGACAGCAGACGGCGTGGTGGGGCGCACCACATGGAACTCCCTCTATGGCCGCGCCAGCCAGCTGCGCTCTTCCGGCCCGGTGGTCACCTTAAAGCGTCTGCCCTACCCCGGCACCCCGCTGACGGTGGGCAGCAGCGGTGATACCGTATTGTATTACAATCTGCTTTTGCAGCGCATCGCCTATTATTTTTCCAGCGTGGAAGCTCCGCCCCTTGCCGACCGTTATACCGAGGAAACTGCCACCGCCACCCGCAGCGCTCAGCAGCTGCTGGGGCTGGAGCAGACCGGCATTGCCGATGCCGACACATGGACGGCGGTGGAGGCGCTGAGCTTGCAGCTGGCCGCTCACGCCCCGAATCCCGATAGAGACACACCATCCGGCACCGCCTACCCGGGGCGCGCCATCGCCGAGGGCAGCGCCGGGCAGGAGGTAGGACAGGTGGAGCGCTGGATCAACCGCCGGGCACAGCTTTCCTGCGGCGAGGGCTATGTGGCCGATAACAACCGCTTTGGCGCGTCAGACGCCGCTGCCGTGCGGGCTGTCCAGCAGCAGGCGGGGCTGCAGCCGGTAAACGGCATCGTGTACCGGGAAACATGGCACGCCTTGCAAGCCCAGTGTACTGACCCCTGCGGCTGCGAGAAGGAGGAATGAGGGATGGCACGCCTTTTGATCTATGACGCCTACGAAAACAAGGTGTACACCTACGCAAACCTGAACGAGAACGACCCCATGCCTTACAGCACCCTGACCACCCTGCGGCTGCGGGAGTTCCGGGGCAAATCGGCCAGCCCTACCCTATGGACCACCATTGCCGCCATGGAAGCGTGGAACCTGACCCGCCGCAAATACGGCAGAGGCATCCCGGTAGGGTACGCTTTCCGCCGCATCTGGGAGGGTGGCCACGGCACCCGCAGCCAGCACTACGCGGGGGTAGCGTTCGATGTGGGGCAAAGCCTTGACCAGCGCCAGCGCACCGCCATTTACAACGCCGCCCGCGCTAGCGGCGCATGGGGCTATGTGGAGCCGCTGAGCCAGACCCCCACATGGGTGCACTTTGACCGCCGCTACGGCACCCCGGCCTGCAGCGGCACCACCGCCGGTTACCCCACCCTGCGCCGGGGCAGCCGGGGCTGCTATGTCATGATCTTGCAGGATGCGCTTTCCACCCTTGGCTACCAGACCGGCTCCCGTATCGACGGCATTTTTGGTGCCCGCACCGAGCAGGCTCTGCGCGGCTACCAGAAGCGCACCAGCCTGCGGGTGGACGGCGTGTGCGGCTGCGACAGCTGGAAAAAGATCTCCACCGCCGTCATTGGCATCGGGCGCACCAAAACCACTATTGACTAGCGTTTGTCCTATATAGCTTATACAGAAAGAGCGACCGCACAAAACAATGTGCGGTCGCTCTTTTTCACTCACTTTACGGCCTGCTTCAGCTGCTCGAGGTCTGCGGCATCCGGGTGGGAGAGCGCCTTGTCGAAGTTTTCGATCAGGGCATCCAGATTGGGGATGTGCAAAGGCTTTGCTTTCATGGCCTCGTACCGCTGCCGGACGGACACCGGCATTTTGCCCTGACACATAAAGCTGCCAATGACGGTGTTGCTGCCGTCCAGCGCCTTCCGGGTGGCGGCAAGGATCTTTTCGAAGTAGGGCGCACTGCCGCCAAAGCCTGCGGTGCCAAACAGGAATACCCGCTTGCCGTGCAGCTGCTGCAAGAAATCCAGCGTGTCGGCGTCAGCCTTGCCCTTATCCGTCCAGAAACCCACATACAGGGTGTCTGCTGCCAGCGCGGCAGCGTCCGGCGCGCCGAAATAGCAGCAGTCTGTCTGCGGCAGCTGCTCCCGCAGGGTCTGTGCCAGCAGTGCGGTGTTGCCGGTTTTGCTGCTGAATACGATTGCGTAACTCATTTTTACCTCCCTCAGAGCAGCGGCAAAGCTGCCGGATGCTCTTGTGCATACGATATTTTACGGCAGTTCCTTTGCCGGGAGAGCCTGAAATCATGGAACAGTATAGTACAGTGCCCTGCCAAAATCAAGGGTTGACGATATTCTCGCCTTTCCCGGCCAGAAAGCTGCGCAGGTTGCCGGTGGTGATATCCATCAGCCGCTGCAATGCTTCCTTGGTGGTCCATGCGATATGCGGGGTGAGCACCGCGCCCGGCAGACTGCGCAACCGGCTTTGGGGCGGCAGCGGCTCGGTGGCAAAAGCATCTGCGCCGTAAAAGGCAAGCTTGCCGCTTTCCAGCGCATCAGCCACGGCTTCTTCGTCCACCAGTGCGCCCCGGGCAGTGTTCAGTAGAATGGCACCGGGCTTCATTTTTGCAAGGGCTTCCCGGCTTATCAGCCCGCGGGTTTCCGGGGTGGCCGGGCAGTGCAGGCTGAGCACATCGCTGCGGGCAAGTAGGGTGTCAAAGTCCACGAGCTCCACCCCATCGGCGGCGTACTCCGGGCGCACCGTGCGAGTACACACCAGCACCTCCATGCCAAAGGCCTTTGCAATGCGGGCGGTCTGGCGGCCGATGCTGCCGTAGCCGTAGATGCCAAAGGTCTTGCCCAGCAGCTCCATCTGCGGCAGCAGACCGTATTCTGCCGGGACGCCCAGCTGCCAGTACCCGGCCTTTACTGCCCGGTCGTACCGCTGGGCGCACTGGCAGATGGCAAGCAGCAGGCTGAAGGTCATCTGCGCCACGCTATAAGTAGAGTACCCCGGCACGTTGGCCACTGCCACCCCATGGCGGCGGCAGGCTTCAAGGTCGATATTATCCGTACCGGTGGCGATGATGCCCACCCACTTGAGGTTCGGGCACTGCGCCAGCACTGCTTCGTCAATGCGGCACTTGTTGATGAGCACCAGTTCTGCATCCCCGATGCGGGGTGCAATGTCGGCGTAGTCGGTACGCACATAACTGGTGGTGTCCGGCACCAGCGCCTTTACCCCGGACCAGTCCAAGTCCCCTTTTTCCATCACATAGCTTTCCAGGATCACTGCCTTCATAATTTTCCATTCCCTCTCTGATTTACGTTATTCCGTTTCTTTCAGCGGATAAAGTGCCAGCGCAAGGCTGCCGCCGTAGGGGCGGCTGTCCAGTGCGGCATAGCCCTTTGCCAGCAGCAGCGCCAACTGCACCCTGTCCTCCAGCGGCACCCACACCGGCGCGGTGCGGGCGGGCACACAGCCGGTACGCAGCAAAAAGCAGGGCGCAAGGCTTTCCAGCGGGCGCAGCGCCCGCAGCCCAAAGCCCTGCCGGAAATACAGCGGCAACAGCGCTGCCGCCGTTTCGGTGCACTCTACCACCGCCCATGCCGTGCCCTTGCGGCGCAGCCGGTCTGCCCGGGCTGCGGCAATTTCCACCAGCCGGGCGGGCAGCTCCTCGCCGGTATTTACCGGCGGAGTGAGCAGGCAGCCGCCCTCCAGCTGCCGGCGTCCCAGCCAGCTGCGCAGTGCCGCTGCGGCGGCGGTATCGGCGGTAAGGGGCAGCACCAGCAGCGCTGCTGTGCCATAGAAAGTGTTTTCCCAATCTTTCCGGCGTATGAGCCGAACCAGTCTGCACGCAAGCGCGGCACCCACCACACAAAAAATCAAAGCAAATACAACTGCAGTTTCCTGCAGCATATTGTGTTTTACAAGGGTACCAAAGAAATACCGATAAAAAAGCTCATAGCACTTTTCAACGCTGGAAGGAAGATTTTTCAGAATTCCAGACACTGAAATATCTGCACCACCCTGGTAATCGGCCATCGCCGTTCCCGTCGCCCACAGTGTAATCTTTAAGATCAGCAGATACAGCACTGCGCCGGATGCAGCACTTGCCAGGCTTTTGCAAATATATTCCCGAATCTTTTGTTTTTCTCCATTCTGGAAAAGTAGTAGGAGAAAATAGGCCAGCAGCACCAGACAGAAACAGGCAAGGTTCGTCTGGTACAGGCCAAGGCTCAGTGCCAAAAGCACCGCTGCCGGCACAATGCTGCTTACGGCTGATTTTCCCCGGATCACGTGCTCTGTAGCCAGCATTGCAAAGAAAAACGAAAATCCGTACTCCGGTGCAATGAAGTGAAACGAAAGATAGCACCCGACCACAACATTGGAAACATAGCATAAACCTGCGAGCCAGTCAATGCAGGATGTTCTCATCCATGCCGGTTTGAAGAGCATATGAAGCCTGGTGACTCCAAGAGAAACCAGCACCAAGCACACCACCGCATTGATGGGTTCTAGCTGCAGACTGAAACGCAGAAAACTGGTCACCAGCCAGAACCATCGTCCGTTGGAAAGCTCCCATGCTCCCGCCATGTACTCAGCCGTTGTCCACAGACCATCCACTGTGTTCGTCAGCTTCAAGCTGATCAGCGGAAAATAGACCATCACCGCAAAACCCAGCATCACACAGAAATATTTCTTATCCAACTCCCGCAGCCAGTGTCTGATATCTGCTTTTATTTTTACAAACATGATATTCCTCTCCATCCATAAACTTCTGCTTTTCAGTATATCAAACTCTTCCACATGGTTCAATAAAAAAATCCCCTGCCGGGCAGTCGGCAGAGGATCTTGCGTATTTTTCCAGAGTGCTTTATTTTGCCACGATTTCTGCAGCCAGTGCATCCATCTGCGCTTCGGCAGCAGCATTGGCAGCACTGCGGATGGTGACCACAGTATCACACACGGCGATGTTCTTCATGCTTTCCAGCTCGGCGCGCATGAGCTTTGCGGCCATGGGTGCCCATGTGCCATTCTCCATCAAACCCACCGTGCGGTTCTGGAAGCTCTTGGTCTTGAGGTGGGTCAGCAGATTTTCCATCGGCGGGAAGAGGAAGCCGTCGTAGGTGGCGCAGGCCAGCACGATCTTTCCGCAGCGGAAGGCTTCGGTGACGGCATAGGACACATCCGTGCGGGTCAGGTCCATCTCCACGACCTTTGCGCCCTTTGCACGCAGCTTTTCTGCCATGAGGTGGGCTGCTGCACGGGTGTGGCCGTGGATGGAAGCACTTGCCACAAGGATCTTTTCCGGCTCCTCGGGCTTGTAGCTGGACCAGATGTCGTAGTAGTTCAGGTACTTGCCCAGATCTCCGGTCAGCACCGGGCCGTGCAGCGGGCAAATGGTCTGGATGTCCAGAGCCGCAGCCTTTTTCAGCAGCGCCTGCACCTGCGGGCCGTATTTCCCCACGATGTTCAGGTAGTAGCGGCGGGCTTCGCTGGCCCAGTCGGCCTTTTCGTCAAACTTTGCCACAGCGCCAAAGCGACCGAAGCCATCCGCGGAGAACAGCACCTTTTCGGTGGATTCATAGCTGACCATGACCTCCGGCCAGTGCACCATGGGGGCAAACACAAAGGTCAGGGTGTGGGTGCCAAGGCTCAGGCTCTCGCCGTCCTTCACCACCACGCGGCGCTCCTTTGCCACAGCATCAGCACCAAAGAACTGATCCATATACAGGAAAGTCTTGGCGTTGCCCACCACCTGCATCTCAGGATAGAGTGCCGCCAGCTTTGCAATGTTGGCACCGTGGTCCGGCTCCATGTGGGAGACTACCAGATAATCCGGCTTACGGCCTGCCAGAGCTTCGGACAGGTTTTCCAGCCACGGCTCGGTAGCGCGGGCATCCACCGTGTCCAGAACGGCGGTCTTTTCGTCCAGAATGACATAGGAATTATAGCTCACGCCGGTGGGCACCGGATACTGGCTCTCGAA
>QWCB01005304.1_pt1 | contig 12188 bp, 18 predicted proteins | sample 1972511 | NCBI WGS metagenome assembly QWCB01 (sample SAMN09866719, study PRJNA288562) | Human gut metagenome isolate term5_stool, whole genome shotgun sequencing... | isolation source: gut | host: Homo sapiens | place: USA: California
TTTATTTGTTGGTACTATAGAAGAAGCCGTAGAAAAAGCTGAAAGTATGAAAGGTTAGAGTATAGCTATGCAATTTTATTTAAAGATTGTATCTCCTGACAGACTATTTTTCGATGGCTATGTTGATAGTATTGTTGTAAAAGGAACTGAAGGGGACTTTGCAGTTTTACCTAACATGGCTCCTTTTGTAACTAAAGTCGCTATTGGAAAATTAAAAATAACAGTGGACAAGAATGATAAATATGCAGCTATAAGCGGTGGTTATATAGATATTAGAAACAATAAAGTCACAATGGTAGCTAATGCTTGTGAATGGCCTGAAGAAATTGATACTGAAAGGGCGGAAAAAGCAAAAGCTAGGGCATTAAAGAGACTTCAAAATAAAGAAGGCGATGTTTTCAGAGCAGAAATCGCATTGAAGAAAGCAATAAATCGTCTAAGTATTTCAAAATAGACTCGTGAATCGAGTCTTTTTTGATTTATTTTTATAATTACATCTTTAAATACAAAGAAAATATAAAGCATATATAAGTTAAAATAAAAATAAAAAATTTCATAATTATTAAATTTAAGTCTAAAACGAAATAATAAAATTAAATATTCTTAACAAATGCTCAATCATACTTTAGTCAATGGTTACAGAAATTATTAATTCTTTTTAACATTCTTACGGTCATTTTATCCATATTTTTCATTTATAATTTGGTATAATAGTACTAGTCGATAAATTGGAGGGCATTATGAACATCGGAGAATATGGACTACAAATTAATAATATTATTCATAATAAACCTATTCTTAAGGCGTCCGGAAGGAAAGTTGAAGCCTGTGTTGATTTATTTGATGTAGGAACGACCGTCATGTGCTGCACGGTTGAATATAACATTTATAGACACTTTATTAAGGATTTTGCTAATGTTTTGAAAAATTATGGTATTGGTGAAATGAGCGCTACTAATATTTCGCATTATCTACATGAAGACATTAACCGGTTTGATTTTTTAATAAATTTTTATGGATTTAAAAAGGGATCGTTTGACATAGATGCCATAAACGATCTTGAGCAAATTGCATTAGATGAAGACAAATTAAGTGATTTACATTATAAAAAATACTTATATGAGTTTGATATTAGTGATATAAGAGTAAAAGAATTAAAAAAACATCTATTTTTAAAAATAATGCAAAATGACATTATATCAAAAGATAAAAAGCAAATGTTAGAGGATTTTTTTAGAAAGACATTTAAACCTGCTATCATGGATATTAACAATAAGTTAGCAACACAATTTGTAATTGTAGGCGATAAAATTATTCCTGAAGAAGACTATCTAACAAATAACCAAATGTTTAATATATATTTGGATATGAAGAAGTTGTTTCTAAAATATGTTGATAATCAGTATTTTGATTCGTATTTTAAAGCTATCAATAAGATGGTTTTAAATAGATACAAATAATTTTAGGAGGGGTTTCTATGAATAAGAAAAATTCAGAAAACAGGGTAAAAGCGTTTACTCTTTTAGAAGTCTTAATTGTGCTTGTAGTAATTTCTATCTTACTACTGGTTGGTCTTCCAAGTTTGACAAAATTTACAAAGTCAGCAAAGAAAAGAGCAGATGAGCTCAATATGCTTACTATCAAAGAAGCTGCGGCACTTTATTTAGTAGAAAATACTGCAGATAAAGTTGATACGAAAACATTAATAGAGAAGGGATATCTTGATGTTAAAAAATTAAGCAAGGGTTCTACTACTAATCCTGGACAAGAACTAATTAGTCCTCTCACAAATAAGGCATATACAATAACTGTAAATCCGCCTACTAATAACAGTGATGATAAAGCATATATTGTTGTATCTAACGGTGAAGAAACTACAAGTACAGGAGCACAAGGTAATTAGTAAAACTATGTATTTGGTTTCAAGAGTTATAATAGCAATTTTGTTATTAGTTTCTTCATTTGAAGATTTTAAAAACAGTTCTATAAGATTGAAATTACTTGTTGGAATTTTATTTTGGCAAGTCGTTTCTTTTTTTATAAATTTTATTAATGGTTACAAATATTTACTATTTGAAAGAGTAATTTTAACTGTATTTGTTCTTTTAATTTATTTTTTATTTATTAGAAAAAGAGATTTATTGGGAGAGGCCGACGTGATTTTTGCATCAATCCAATTGGTATCATTAAGATTTCAAGACTTTTTACTGTTTTGGTTCTCACATTTAATTTTGGCACTTGCTTTTAGTTTGTTATTTTATAAAAGATTTAAAGGCAGAACACCAATGTATCCTATATACTTCGTATCAGAAGTAATTCTGATTATAAGGAGACTAATATGAATAAAGAGGAAATAATTTTATTAACCAATAACTTTATATCTTATTATGAAGATGGAATAAAGATTTATAACCCGCCATTTTCTTTTGTTGACTCAAAGGGAAGTTTTATATATGATAAACTAAGTATATTAATAAATAAGGTTATAAAAAAATTAAATAAGAAAAAGGTGTTTTTATATTACATAGACCCTAGTATGAAAGTGTTATTTCCGACAAGTTATGATGAAGTTAAAGAAATTTCAGGCATAAATAATAAAACAGATTTAGATAATTACTTATATAAAAAGGTAGACACTGAGGAATATGAGGGTAGGATTCTAAGCCAAAATGATTACAAAGCTATAGTCTGCCGCCAAAAAAGAAACAACAGTATACTGTCTAAAGTTTCAAAAGAAATGTCGGCAGATGTTTTATTGTGTGAATTGTTAGAGGTTTGTGCATCTTCTGCACAGAAAAATAATGCAACAGATGTCTACATGTTTTTTGGAGATCAAGTTTATTTTTATTATCTTTTCAGAGCAGGTGAGTTTTCGAATTTCTCCTATAAAAATCGCATTTTAAATAATAACGAAGACTCATATGATTATGAGGAACAAAAGTCGGTTGAAATGGGCGATTTGGGAACACTTCTTTCAACGGTGGGCCATATAAAATCGGAGCTTAAATCTACAGAAAATGCAAATTTTAATTTTTTGACTTTTGAGAAAAGAGCAGAAAATATCGAAGAGTATTTGCAAACTTTGGTATTTAAAAAAATTAATATTTCGAATGATATTTTTGAATTTATTTCAAGGGAATCATCAAAGACTCCTTTAATAATTTTTAATGAAGAGAATGATAAAGTTGGGAAAAAACTTAATTATTTTATTGTTTTATACTATTTAATTCCGCTTCTAATACTGATTTTTACAGCATTTAAAGCAGTTACTATCAGTGAAAGATGTGAAGATATTAAAAACGAATATATTAAGCTTTCAAATAAGTATGATGAAGATTTTTCGGAAATTAATAATATAAAAAGCGAAAATGAAGAAGTTCAGAAATTGAATGATTCATACAATGGATTTGCATCACAATATGATTTTGCTGATATAAACAATATTAAATCTACTTTAAGTCACCTCGTTTCAAAATACTCTATCAAAGATTTAAGTGTTGAAGGGAAGATAATACAATTTACTATTATTGCAGATGATGGACTAAAAATAGATAATTTTGAAATTGTTAAGAAAACGCCATATAAAGATGGGTTTTTGTATAAAATGAGGTCGAAAAATGATTAATTTTAATGAAGATTTAAGTTTAAAGCAAATCATAAAAATTATTATACCGATATTATTTCTGTTATCTGCAATTGTTATTTATTCACTTGTTATTAAACCCAGTTTAAATGAGATTGAAGCTATGGAAGAAGGCATAAAAGAAAAAAATGAAGCAATAGCTGAGCTAGCTGAAGATAGCACAAAAAGTGATGAATTGGAATACAATACAGCAACGGAAATAAAAGCGTATGATAATTATATAGATTTCTTTACTGAAGAGCTTATCAATAAAAAGTTTAAATACGGGAATATTATGCCTAAACAACTTGATACCGATGAAGTTATTTATCCGTACGAAGTTGAAACAAAGTTAATCTTTGAGGATATAAAAGCTTTTTATGATATATTGGATAATGCTTCACATAATCTCACAAGTTTAAATATTTCTAAAAAGGATGACAGCTGGGAAGCTGATATCAAAAACATATTTCTTATGGATCAGTATTATGGATTAAGAAATATTGTTATAGACAATATTGGAATAGAGTCTTCTGATGACGTTTCAGATGATGAAGAAGAAAAAGACGGAGAAGGCAAAGAAAAAGACGAGGAGAAGAACGACGAGCAAAAAAAAGAAAGTTTTAGCTCTTCTCACAACGGTGCTGTAGAAATTAATGAAAAAAAGACGCAGTTAGTCGATTTTGAATTCGTTGATTTTAAAAATGAAAATTTTTTATTCTCTCCTATAAATCAAGGGGTAACATACGACTTTATCAAAAGGGAAGATAATTCAAATGAAACTGTGATTTTAAATGCATACAATTCAGCAGAAGAAGATGGAGAGCTGGAGATGGAATTTAATAAATTTAACAGAATTGTTTGGGTGACAGATTCAGTTATTTCATTTGATTTTGACTCACTTGCCGGAAGCTTGCCGAATTTAAAGTTGGAAGTTATTGATTCGCACTCAAAAATTCAAAAGATAGATCCGAGTTTTAAAGATGGAAAAGTATTTTACGATTTAATTAATTTAGAATTTCCTGTTTTTATAAAAGGATTTTCTTTAAAGCTTGAGAGCGATTCCAGAAAGCATTTCTCTATTTCAAATGGTATGATATCAATCAAAGATGATATTTTAAATAATAAACCATGGGTGAATCAAATATACTCTGTTTCAACGTTCGACGCAAAAACAATTGATTCTTTGATGAAAATTTATAACAATAAAAATAAGGAAGAATTTATGAGATTAAATAAGATTAATACAGATTTTTATATATATAATCCATCATATTTTATGAAAACGGAAAATCCATATGAAATTTTCAAGAAAGATTAAAGCATTTTCTCTTTTAGAGGTTCTGATTTTTCTGTTTATTATTTCAATTATAGTCGGGATATTCTCTTTTGGATTCAATTCCTACAGGAATTATAGAGAAAAAGCAGCTCTTAGAAATGTTGTTAATAAGTTAAACTTTGCTAGAAAGACAGCAATAGCTGAATATACAACTGTGAGAGTATATATTTCAAAGGACGAGACAGAATTTTTTATGTCATATAAAAATAAAAATGGGAGAATAAAAAAATGTATTGCAACTTTGCCGCATCCTTTAATTGCAAGGTGTAAAGACAGCATTCAATTTACAAAAACGGGAGCCACCTCTATAGCAGGGACTATATATTTATATGGAATGAATAAAAACGAATATTATATTACTGTTGAGCCGGTAACAGGAAAGGTTAATTTGTATGATAGAAAATGAAAAAGAAAAATAAAATTAAAATTAAAGGTTTTGCAATAATTGAAATAATAATAAGTATTGCTGTAATATCAATTTTTATAGCATATTTTGGGCTCTATTCAAATTTTTCAAACAATAATATACGTGAAACAAAACATAGAAGTGAGCTAATGGCTGCTGCAAGAGAAATTATTGAGAAATCGTCTTCGAATGGGCAACTTATTGATTTTGAGAAGATTAAAAATGATAATAACATTGAGATAAGTGTTGATAAAATAGAAGAAAAAAGCAGATATATAAAGTATGAAATGACTTTGAAAGATGTCAAAGGAAAAGAGTATAAGTATGTGTTTTCAATCGATAAAAGGACAAAAAAAGAAAGTAAAGGCATTTAGTGTTTTGGAAATTATAATTGCACTTATTGTAATTTCAATTTTAATATATACTTTTTATTCATCTGGAAACAATATTTTCAGAAATTTATTTAGAATGGATGAAAATGTGTCGAGAGGTGTAAGGCTTTCTTCAGTTGGAATGTATATCAAAAAATTTTCAGAGAATGCCGATTTAATTTTTAAAAATAAAGAGCTTGGAGATGTTATTATATTTTGTAATATAAGAAGAAATAACAATTACGATTATTTTTATTTTAGATTTTATAATAATTCTGTTTATTACAAAGCTAAAACTGACTATGGTTTTAGACCTGACGAACTTAAAAATTTCTTTTTAAAAACATTCAATACAGCCACAAACAAAATTGATTCAAATATTTCTGATTTTAAACTCACTATTGAAGATAATACTCTTAAAATCTACCTAAAAAATGAGACCGATGAATATATTGACTATATGAGGATTTTTAACTATGAAGAATTTTAGAGGTTTTATTTTGTATGGAGTTATACTATTTTTGTTAATAATATCAACTCTTATAGTGTATATCATTGAAAATACAAGCTTAAATAGATTAATTACAGAAAATTATGATAAGGAATATCAAAACTATCTAGATTGTTATTCCATTCTTTTAGAAAATCTTGAAGCTAAGGATAAAGCAGCAGAACGGTTTTATTATTACAAACACAAGAATAAAACTTCAATTATATTTTCAAATGATAATTTAAGATTCATTGCATCGAAAAGATTTAATAATTCGATATCTCTTAATGTATATGATGGCAATAGAAATACATACACATCAGTAATATATCTTATACCAGAAATCTTTTATACATCTAGATCATATTTACTTTTAGATGAATTTGATAAATATAATATTCCAAATGAATTTAAAGAAGAACTTTTCGGAGGCGAGAAATTAAAGCTCATATATACAGATTTTATGTCTTTCTATTCTTTTATAGATAAAAATCTTACAATCAAATATGACAGTGATTATCTTTATATTTTAGATGACGATACAAACAAACAGGTATTGAAACCTGTTAATACAGATTTAGTATATATACATTTTAAGGGATGTAAAATAAAAATTATACCGAGTAACAATACATCTTTAAAGCCTCTAATAGTTTCAGATGGAGATGTTGAAATTGAAAGAAATGGTGACGCTGTTACGTTACAGTGCCTTTTATTAACTACAGGAAATATTGAAAATAATGGTGTTAATTTAAATGGGAAGATTGTTGCAAATTCAATTACAAACTTGGATGCCATAGAAGAAAATCAAAACTCAAATCTTTATTTTAGAATGCTCGAAAACATTAGAAGTCTTTATTCGTTTGATATTAAATCATTTCACTAAAAAATTTAATGAAATATTGAAATTTTTTAAAATTTAGTGTATAATATATTTAGAATTGACTGCTTAATAGGTGAATGACATCTGTTGAGCATTATCGTATATAGGCTCAAATTCTAAATTTACTATTGAGTCTTAATTTGAGGAGGTAAATATGATATCAGCAGGTGAATTTCGTAAAGGCGTAACTTTTGTAATGGATGGAGATGTTTATCAAATTTTAGATTTCCAACATGTTAAACCGGGAAAAGGAGCAGCTTTTGTAAGCACTAAGATTAGAAATGTTGTCAAGGGTGGAACTCGTGAAATGAATTTTAACCCTACAGAAAGATTTGAAAAAGCAAGTATTGAAACAAAAGAAATGCAATACCTATATCAAGATGGAGATTTATATTTCTTCATGGATACTGAAAGTTATGAACAACTTCCACTTGGACACGAAGAAGTTGAAGAAGCTTTACAATTCATTCGTGAAAATGACAATGTTCTTGTAAGATTCTTCGAAGGTAAACCATTTGAAGTTGAAGCACCTAACTTTGTTGAGCTCGAAGTTACACACACTGAACCGGGATTAAAGGGTGATACATCAGGAAGTGCCTCAAAGCCGGCAACTGTTGAAACAGGATATACATTGCAAGTTCCATTATTCGTTGATAATGGTGACATAATAAAAATTGATACACGTTCAGGAGAATATTTATCAAGAGTATAGGAGGTTAATTAAATGCAAGATTTAGTTAAGAAAGTTTCATATTTAAAAGGCTTGGCCGAAGGATTCAAACTAGATGAATCCAAAGATGAAAACAAGCTTATAAGTGGAATTCTCGATTGTCTTGAGATGGTTTCTGACGAATTAAATATTCTTCAAACAGATTTCAATCAGTTAGAGGAATATGTTAATATGGTAGATGATGATTTGTCGGATCTTGAAATGATTTTTGAAAATGACGATCTTTGGGATGATGACGATTTTGATGATGATGAAGATGATTCTTATACCGATTACAGTGATGATTGGTTGGATGATTGGGATGAAGATCAAGATGATGACGATGAGGACGATGAATTTTAAGGAGAGATTGATATGGATAACAGTATTCGCATAGGTGAAGGCAAAGTTACAATTACTGAAAATGTAATTGGTAATATTGCAATCATTGCTGCAGAAGAGATAGAAGGGGTTTCTAAAATCACTAAAAATGTCACTGCAACGATTACAGATATTTTTTCTAAGACTAAACAAGCCCAAGGAGTCAAAGTTGAATCGACTGAAGGTGATGTAGTTATTGAAATATCATTAGAATTGGTTTATGGTTCTATGATTGAAGAAGTGTCCAGAAAGGTACAATCTAACATTAAATTGAATGTTGAAAGTATGACAGGTCTTAATGTTAGGGAGGTAAATGTAATAGTTACAGGCCTCGCCGTTAACAAGAATGCTTTAGATAAGAAAAATTAATTCTTAGAATACTATAGACTGACTCAAATTAGATATTATCTTTTGAGTTGGTCTATTTTTTATAGAGGTAGCAATGGATTTGCAAAATAATTTTAGTGAAAAGATATTTAATAATATAATAGAAAACGAAGGTTTTGAAATTGATAAGATGCCGTTTACATGTGAGCTTGTAAATGGCTTTAAAGATAATTATTTTAAAATAAATTTTATAGTAGAAGAAAACAGTGAAAATTATCCGATGTCAAAACTTCCGAAAATAGATATTTCTATAATTCGAACTGCTCTGACTGAAATTTATATTTTAAATCAGCCATATCAGGTTGCTATAAATGAAGCAGTGGAAGTATCAAAGAAGTATTCTGACGAACTAAATTATAAATTTATTAATTCGTTTTTAGGAAATATTGTAAGGGCAGATAATGCGTAGTTTTTCAGTAAGCGAGATAAATAAATATATAAAAACAATTGTATTTAGTGACATTTTCCTTCAAAATGTAAAGGTCGAGGGGGAAGTTTGTGCTTTTAAAGAGCCTTCAAAAAGCGGTAATTTATATTTTGAGATAAAAGATTTCGATTCTCGAATAAAATGTCTATTTTTTGATATGTATGAACAATTTTCAGAAGTGCCTTTTAAAGAGGGAGATTTGGTAACTCTCGTCGGAAAGATTGATGTTTATGAAAAAAACGGCACATATCAGTTAATTGTAAATAGCATATCAATTGACGGAGAAGGCTCTTTATATAAAAAGTTCTTGGCTTTAAAAGAAAAGCTTTCGGATGAGGGCGTTTTCGAATTAACAAAAAGACCGATTCCTACTTATCCTAAAAAGATTGGAATTATTACCTCTGACAGAGGAGCGGCTATTAACGATGTATTAAATACCATCAAAAGAAGATATCCTTTTGTGAAACTACTATTGTACTCAGTTCAGGTTCAAGGTTTTAATGCAGTTCGTGATATTATAGAAGCTTTTGACTATTTTGACGGTACAGATGTAGATATTGTTCTTTTAACTAGAGGTGGTGGAAGCTATGAAGAGCTGTCTGTTTTTAACGATGAAACCCTTGCAAGAAGGATTGTCAAAAGCAAACATCCTACTGTTTCGGCTATTGGGCACGCAGAGGATTTCTTTATTAGTGATTTTTGTGCTGACAAGAGATGCGATACACCTACGGCTTCTGCTGAAGAACTGACTCCTGATATAAGAGAAGTTAGACGCCAAAATAAAGAACTTAACGATAAGCTGAACGCTCAAATGGAAAGGGCTCTGAAAAATGAATCCAGGCTTTCGAATTTGATTGAGAAAAATATTGTGCAGCTAAGCCCTAAAAACAAATTTTTCAAACTTCAAGATTTGATGCATGCAACAAACAAGAGGCTTGATATAATAATAAAAGGTGCAATTAACAATGAAAAGAATAAATTGTCTTTGTATGCGGATTCATTTAAAGGAGAAATATCAAATGAAATTGACGAAGGCATTAATCTGCTTGAAGGATATGAATATAGGAGCGAATCTTCGATAAAATTTAGAATTGAAAAGGATAAGCTTAGACTAGATTTGCTTCAAAAAAGGTTGTCATCAAGCGATTTGAATAAATTGTTTGCAAGAGGTTTTTCTGTTACTTATAATGACAAAGATATTCTGTTAAAAGATGTAAAGAAAATTAATGTTGGAGATATAATTTACACAAGAGTTGGGGACAGGACCATAGTTTCCAAGATTACGGAGGTTATAGACTAATGGCGAAGGAACAAAATAAAGATTTTTCATATGAGAAATCCATCGCAAGGATTAACGAATTGCTTGAAAAAATGGAAAATGATGATATTTCACTAAGTGAGAATATGGAGTATTTTAAAGAGGCCAAGTCACTAATAAGGTTATGCAATGAATATTTATCAAATATGGAAAAAGAATTTGAAGTGATTGTTGCAAACGACTACAAGGACAATGAGCTTCATGATGAAGATTTTGAACTTAATTAGGACGAATATTAAAATGAATAAAGTGATTTTAAAATATAGCTCAAATATAGAGTCTTTTGAAAGTTATCTACAAAAATATATTGATTCAAAAGAATATCTTTCAAGAGAATTGAAGGATTCGGTATCTTATTCAATTTTTAGAGGAGGAAAAAGAATAAGACCTATTTTTACTTTTTTGACTGCACAGTCTTTAAAAGTTGAACCTGTTAAAATTTACCATTTTGCCTCTGTGATTGAACTTATACACAATTATAGCCTTGTTCATGATGATCTACCTGAAATGGATAATGATGATTATAGAAGAGGCAAGGAGAGCACACACAAGAAATATGGGAATATGATTGGTTTATTGGCAGGAGATGCATTACTTAGTCTTGCTAGTGAAATGGCATTTGATGATGATTTCAATTCGGGTAAGAATGAAAAAATTGATGCATATAAATTTGTTTTTAATATGGCGGGATCGTCCGGAATGATTGACGGACAGGCTTTTGAAAGCAGAGCCGAAAATGTAAATGATTATAAAAATGTTATTATTAAAAAGACAGCAAATTTGTTCAGAGCTTCTATTACAGGAACGGCAAAATATCTTGGCACTGTAAGAGAGACTATAGATAAACTTGATGAACTTGCTCTTTTAATTGGTGAATCATTTCAAATATTAGATGACTTTATGGACCATGAAAATGATGAGTTTTATAAAAAACACAATATAAATATTATAAATCTTATAAATGAGAAAAAAACACATATAGAGGCTCTACTTAAGGATTTATCGAATGAAATTGATACTTCTTATTTTGATGAGCTTGTCAATTATTTGTTTTCTGAAGAATATATAAAAAATGAGGCTTGATCTTTATTTAAGCACCGAAAATGAAATGACTCGCTCGAAAGCAAAGGACCTTATAAAGCGAGGCAGAGTTTCGGTTGATGGTACTATAATAGAAAAGCCTTCATTTGATGTTACAGATAAAAACATTATAAAAATCATTGACGAGGAAAATATATACGTGAGTCGAGCCGGCAACAAACTGGAAGCTGCAATTTTAAATTTTGATGTAGATTTGCACGAAAAATGTTGCCTTGACATTGGCTCGAGCACGGGCGGTTTTACGGAATGTCTTATAAGATATGGAGCTAGAGAGGTCTATAGTGTAGACGTCGGCAAGGATCAATTCCATGAAAGTCTTAAAGACATTGATAAAATTCATCTTTTTGAAGAAACTGATATAAGAGATTTTTCAAAAAAAGGTTTAGTTTTTGATATAATTGTATGCGATGTGAGTTTTATTTCAATTGAAGCGATTATTGATGATATTGCCAAAATGAGCAAAGAAAATACTGAAGTTATAGTTTTAATAAAGCCTCAATTTGAGGTCGGAAGAAAAGGTGTAAGTAAAAGAGGTATTGTTTTAGATCCGGCAAAACATTTAAAGGTTATAGAGAATGTAAAAAATGCGTTTGATATGCATGGATTTAAGTTTTGTGGTATAATAGAATCACCAATAAAAGGAAAAGCCGGCAATAAGGAATTTCTTGCAAGGTTTCAAATATAGTTCATTGGAGGGTGCGGATGCTTTTAAATTTAAAAATTAATAATTTTGCACTTATTAAAGAATCGGATA
>QWCB01003606.1_pt1 | contig 12182 bp, 12 predicted proteins | sample 1972511 | NCBI WGS metagenome assembly QWCB01 (sample SAMN09866719, study PRJNA288562) | Human gut metagenome isolate term5_stool, whole genome shotgun sequencing... | isolation source: gut | host: Homo sapiens | place: USA: California
AGGATTCAGTATTTCAAGTATCGCATCGATCTTCTCGGTAAGTGAAGAGTCGATTGAAAGGCTATTGATGAAAGCTTAGGTGAAGTTAAATGTGTGAAGAACATTTAGACACTAGTACAAATCTTTGAGGTTTCTAGAATGACTTTAAAAATAGAGTTTAATAGATGGATGTGGATTTCGCATCCATCTTCTTGATAAGTTGAAAAAAATATAGATATATGCAGGATTGATATCATTTAGATAATGATATTTAGTCTTGATGTAGACGTTGTTTTAAGAAGTGTGGAGAAGTAGACATTATATGAATAACTAACTATAATAGAACTAGAAGTGAGGTACATAAAATGTCAATTATTAAACTAACTCCTGCATTTAAAGACTACCTGTGGGGTGGTACTAAACTAAAAGAAAACTATGGTAAAAAAACAGATATGGATCCAGTTGCGGAGAGCTGGGAATTATCTGTGCATCCAGATGGTCCAAGCATTGTTGCGAGTGGTGAATATCAAGGCTTATCTTTTCCTAAATATTTAGAGAAAAAAGGAAAAGGCGTTTTAGGAACGAAGGGAATATGCGCTTCGTGTTGAGCATGAATATGGAAAAACAGAAATGTGGTATATCTTAGATTGTGAACCAGACTCATTTTTATATTTTGGTGTAAATAAAGAAATTACTAAAGAAGAATTTGAACGTCGAATTCATGATAATACTTTATTAGACGTGTTAAAAGCGATTCCAGTACATAAGGGAGATGTTTTCTTTATAAAATCTGGTACAATTCATGCGATTGGTGCAGGAATTCAGATTTGTGAGATCCAACAAAACTCAAATACAACATATCGTGTTTATGATTTTGGTCGTGTTGGAAAAGATGGTAAACCTCGTGAATTACATATTCAAAAGGCGATTGATGTTTCAAATCTAAGTCCGATTGAATCTGATTTTAAACCATGTGGTCCTGAAGAAAAGAATGGGGATTGTGATACTGTACGTTTAGCAACTTGCGAATACTTTACAACATATGAATCTACATTGAATGGCACAACAACGCTTCATGTTGATGATGAAAGTTTTGGTTCTATCTTGTTGATTGAGGGTAATGCGACAATTGAAAATGATGGTACAACTTTAGAAGTAAATAAAGGAGATTCTGTATTTATTGATGCGAATAGTGGTGATGTAAAAATCACAGGGAACTGCCAATGGATCTATAGCAGGGTTTAATCCCCTGCCTATTTTTAGTTATGAAAGAATTTCAAAAAGATTTAATAGACTGGTATATTAAAAATCATCGTCCTTTAGAATTTCGTTTAAAGAAAGACCCTTATGAAATATGGATCAGTGAAATCATGGCCCAACAAACTCGTATTGAGGCTATGCTTCCATATTTTAAAAGGTGGATACAGCTGTTACCGGATATTGAGAGTGTCGCAAAGTGTGATGATGAAAAGCTAAATAAGTTATGGCAAGGATTAGGTTATTATTCGCGGTGTAAAAATATAAAGAAATGTGCCATAGAATGTGTTGAAAAACACAATGGAAAATTACCTTGCACAAAAGAAGAATTATTAAAATTACCAGGAATTGGCCCATACACGGCAGGTGCCATAGCTTCCATTGCGTATGGACAAAGAGTCAGTGCAGTCGATGGGAATGTGATTCGTGTATTTTCTAGGTTGTATGATATTTGTGAGGATGTTACCAAGACAAGTGTGAAGAAACAGATTGAAATGTTAGTAGATGAAAGTCTTCCTTCAAAAGAAGAGATTTCTTACTATAATCAAGCGTTGATGGAACTGGGAGCACTTATTTGTATTCCCAAAAGTCCAAGGTGTGATATTTGTCCAATCAAAAAATATTGCGAAGCTTCAGATCCTGCTTCTTTGCCTTATAAGCCAAAGAAAAGTGCACGTAAAATCGAGTATAAACATGTGTATGTTTGGATACATCAAAATAAGGTTCATGTTGTAAAAAGAGCGGATACCGGTTTGTTGGCAGGACTTTATGGCTTTGATGAAACGAAACCAGAACATATTATAGAAAGTATTGAATTAAAACCTTATATACATATTTTTTCACATGTAGAGTGGCATATGGATGCGACGTTGTGTATAGTAGATAGGGAAGATTCAAATTATAAAACAATTGAAGAAATAGAAGAGCATATCGCATTACCAAGTGCGTTTATGCCCTTTATGAAACAAGTAGAGGAGTATTTATGGAAAAAGTAGAAATTGAAAGTTTTACTTTAGATCATACTAAAGTAAAAGCGCCTTATGTGCGTTTGATAAGTGAAGAAAAAGGACCCAACGGAGATATTGTATCAAATTTTGATGTTCGCTTATGTCAACCGAATCGACAAGAGATACCAACCGGAGTTATGCATACTTTAGAACATTTGTTCGCATTATATCTTCGTCCTAGAATTACTGGGTATTTAGATTGTTCACCATTTGGATGTCGTACAGGATTTCACCTTTTAGCATGGGGAAAACATTCAAGCAAAGATATTGCGATTGCCGTAAAAGAAGCTTTAGAGCTAATCACAACTACAGAATGGGAAGATGTTCCGGGTACAGAAGAAAAAGAGTGTGGTAACTACAAAGATCATTCTTTATTTGGTGCTAAGGAATGGGCAAAAGAAATTTTAGAGAAGGGAATGAGTTGCGACCCATTCGAAAGAAAAAATGTGTAAGAGAATGTAAAATTCTCTTTTTTTATTTGAGTTGCCCTATTTATCGTGTCGTTTCTATGTTAAAATATAGTATAGTCTTTAAAAGGAGAACTTATATTATGGCAGGAATTTTTGGGAAATTATTTTCAGAAGAACAACGTGAATTATCTGCATTAGAAAAGATTGCAGATCAAGTATTAAAATATGAACCAGAAATGCAGGCATTATCAGATGATGAGTTGCGTGCAAAAACGGATGAATATAGAAAAAGAATTGCGGATGGAGAAACGGTAGATGATCTTCTTCCTGAAGCGTTCGCAACAGCTAGAGAAGCTGCTTATCGTGTAATCAACGAAAAACCTTATAAAGTTCAGATTATGGGTTCGATTGCGATGCACAAAGGTGATATCTCAGAAATGAAGACTGGTGAAGGTAAAACTTTAACAGCTACAATGTGTGTATATTTGAATGCACTTGCAGGTCAAGGTGTTCATGTAATCACAGTCAATGAATATTTGGCTGGTCGTGATGCTGCCTGGATGGGCGAAATTTATCGTTTCTTAGGTTTAACTGTTGGTGTAAATACACGTGATTTAAAACCAAGAGAAAAACGTGATGCGTACGCATGTGATATTACATATACAACAAACTCAGAACTTGGATTTGATTACTTGCGTGACAACATGGTTACAGAAGTTGAAGACCGTGTAATGCGTGGTCTTCACATGGCTGTAATCGATGAAGTTGACTCTGTATTAATTGATGAGAGTCGTACACCATTGATTATTTCAGGTGGTAAAAAACAAACCGCCAACTTATACATTCAGTCGGATCGTTTTGTGAAGACTTTAATAGCTCCAGAATATGAAACAGATAAGTTTACTCATGAAAAAACTTTGATTTCTGGAGATTATGATATTGATGAAAAGACACGTCAGATCATGTTGAGTGAAGATGGTGTTCATAAGGCAGAAAAATTCTTTAAGATCAAAAACCTTTACGATATTGAACACACTCAACTTGTTCACCACATTAACCAGGCTTTAAAGGCAAACTACATCATGATGCGTGAAGTTGAATATGTAGTTAGTGATGAAAAAGAAATTGTTATCGTTGATCAATTTACAGGTCGTATGATGCCAGGACGTGCATATTCAGATGGTTTACACCAAGCTATTGAAGCTAAAGAAGGGGTTCCAATCAAAGAAGAAACTTCGACTTTGGCGACAATTACATATCAGAACTTCTTCCGTCTATATGAAAAATTGGCTGGTATGACGGGTACCGCAAAAACTGAAGAAGAAGAATTCTTATCAACTTACAATATGAAAGTTGTTGTTATTCCTACAAACCGTCCAGTAGCTCGTAAGGATCTTCCTGATGAAATCTATGCACATAAAAAAGATAAATATGCTGCATTGGTACGTGAAGTAAAACGTTTGTATGAAACAGGACAACCAGTTCTAGTTGGTACGATTGCGGTAGAAACAAGTGAGGTTATTTCACAATTATTAAATAAGGAACACATTCCTCATGAAGTATTAAATGCGAAAAACCATGCTCGTGAAGCAGAAATCATTGCAAAGGCGGGTCGTCCAAAATCAGTTACAATTGCGACAAACATGGCTGGTCGTGGTACCGACATTAAATTAACAGAAGAATCACGTAAATTAGGTGGTTTAGCTGTATTGGGTAGTGAAAGACATGAATCTCGTCGTATTGATAACCAGTTACGTGGACGTTCTGGTCGTCAAGGAGATCCTGGATTCTCACGTTTCTATGTATCTTTAGAAGATTCATTGATGGTTCGTTTTGGTGGCGACAAGCTACAAAAGCTATTTGAAAAAATGGGTGACGAACAAATTGAATCAAAGGCAGTTACAAAATCAATCACAATGGCTCAAAAACGTGTTGAAGGATATAACTTCGATATGCGTAAACAATTGTTAGATTACGATGATGTATTACGTCGTCAACGTGAAATTATTTATGCACAGCGCAATCGTATTTTAGAAGCAGATGAAGTGCATGATATGGTTCGTGTTGTATTTGAAAAAACAATTGAACAAACTTTACAAGCTAATTTATCGGATCAAAAGAAACAAACAATCGATGTTGCTGGTGTTGTTAAATCCATTGAAATGATGGGTATGGCTGAAGATAAGGCGATTCGTGCAAATGAACTTGAAGGAAAGTCTTATGATGAAGTTAAAGAATATTGTGTAAATAAGATTTGGAATGAATATGAAGCTGAAATCAAAGATGTTAAGCGTCAATTCTTGCCTTTTGAAAAGACAGTTGTGTTACGTAATATTGACCGTAACTGGATCAACCATATTGATATGATGGATAAATTGCGTAGTGGTATCTATTTGCGTTCTTATGCACAAAATAACCCTCTACAACAATATGTACAAGAAGGATTCGATATGTTTGAAGAAATGAATCAAAGAATTGATCGTGAAATCACATTCTTCTTATTAAAGGTTCGTATTCGTAAGGAGCATGCAGCTTAATGGAACTATATGAATTGAAACAAGGAGTGAGTACTCACCTAGAGAAATTACATTCTTTAGGTGAGTCACTTTGACTTATCTAGTAAAAATAAACAGATTGAAGAATATGATAAACAAACTTTAGAACCAGATTTCTGGCAAGATCAAAAAAAAGCTCAACAAGTGATTCGTGCAAAAAACGCATTAAAAGATATTGTGGATCGTTATGAAGAATTAGATTTACAATTGACTTCACTAAATGATACGGCTGATGAATTAAAGTCTGAATTTGATAAAGAATTGATGATGATTGCCGAAGAAGAATATGCGGATATGGATAAGAAATTCGAGAATTTTGAAATCCAAGTCTTATTAAGTCATGAATATGATCAAAACAATGCCATTTTAGAAATTCACCCTGGAGCTGGTGGAACCGAGTCTTGTGACTGGGCAAGCATGTTGTATCGTATGTATACAAGATATGCTGAAAAACATGGCTTTAAAGTAACTGTTCTAGATTATTTACCAGGGGATGAAGCTGGTATTAAAAGTGTAACTTTCCTTGTCGAAGGAGATAAGGCTTATGGCTATCTGAAATCAGAAAAGGGAGTACATCGTTTAGTTCGTATTTCGCCATTTGATTCAGGAGCTAGAAGACATACTTCATTTGCGAGTTTAGATGTTATGCCTCAATTCAATGATGAAATTGAAATTGACATCAAGCCAGAAGACTTAATTGTTGAAACAAAACGAGCTTCAGGTGCTGGAGGACAGCATATCAATAAAACAGATAGCGCGGTTCGTATGGTGCATAAGCCAACGGGTATTGTGGCTACATGTCAAAATGGACGTAGTCAGCATGAAAATAGAGAAGAATGTTTGCGTGTCTTAAAATCTCGTTTATATCAATTAGAAATTGAAGAACAAGAAAAGAAGATTGCTCAAATTAAAGGTGTACAATCCGCTAATGAATGGGGCAGCCAAATTCGAAGCTATGTCATGCATCCATATAGCTTAGTTAAAGATGTTCGTACAGGATATGAAACAAGTCAAGTTCAATCTGTATTAGATGGAGATCTTGATGAATTCATCTTTGCGTATTTAAAATCACAGATTCAATAAAATCCAATCGAAAGGTTGGATTTTTTCTATATCCCTCATAAAAGTGTAATTATTTTAAATTATTCACTTATAAAAGTGTAAAATACTCTTATCAAGAGGTTTAGAATATGAATGTATATTATCATTTACCGGGCCTATTTGAATTCTATGAATTCTATAAAAAGTTTTTGCCCCTGTTTAAAAATAAAACAGAATACTTTTATGACTGGTGTAAGATTGGCTCTGTCTATGGCTCGCCATCTGATTGTATATGGTCTGGTGGACGCATCAGTTATGCAGATTGTGATCCAAAAAAAGTATTTGCTTTGATGAAAGAATATAATATATCTTCACGTCTTACATTTAGTAATTCTTTGATTGAAGAAAAACATTTATCCGATATAAAATGCAATGAATTATGTCGATTGTTGAGTTTAGATACAAATAATGGGATTATTATTCATTCAGATTTATTGATGAAATATCTGAAATCTAAATATCCGAATCTATATTTTGTATCTTCAACCACAAAAGTATTAACGGATTTTAATGATTTTGAAAAGGAAGTAGAAAATCCAGACTTTACGTATGTAGTCCCTGATTTTCGATTGAATAAACAATTAGAAAAGTTGAATTCACTATCTGAATCATATAAACCAAAGGTAGAATTTCTGTGTAACGAATGTTGCTGGTATGGATGTAAAGATCGTAAGGAATGTTATAAATCGGTTTCTAGACAAAATCTAGGCATTGATTGTATGGATCATGTATGTAAGGCCCCTTTTTCTAAGGAAGGGTATCGCTTTTCTAGAGTGATGGAAAATCCTGCATTTATTAGTTTAGAGGATATTTTAAATATCTATGTCCCTATGGGCTATTCAAATTTTAAAATCGAAGGAAGAGATTTAGGAAGTGCCCTATTATTAGAATTTATTCTTTACTATATGGTAAAACCACAATACCAAATTCATGTTCGTGAAGCAATGTATCTAGATGCAATGCTAGACTTATTTTAGGAGAAAATGATGATTGAAAAAAGACACACAGTACGGAAATATTTAGATAAACCATTAGATGTTGATTTAATAAGTTTATTAAATGCACGTATTGAACAAAACAATGAATTGTATGATTTGACATTGAAACTCGTGATGAACAACTCAGATGGTATTTCTAGTTTGGCTAAAATTATGTCGAATAATACAGTACAAAACTATATCATTCTTGCAGGCAAAGAATGTTCAAGTTTAGATGAAAAGATAGGCTATTGTGGTGCTGACTTAATTTTGTATGCCCAAAGTCTTGGGCTAAATACATGGTGGTGCGGAGGCATGTTTAATGGTAAGAATGCTCTTAAACATTTAGATGATAAAGATGTTAGAGTCAATGGTGTCATTGCGATTGGATATGGAAAAACACAGGGGGTACCGCACAAATCAAAGACAGCTGATCAAATTAGCCATTACCAAGGAGTAGTTCCAGATTGGTTTAACGCGGGTATCAAAGCTTTATTATTAGCACCAAGTGCTTTAAATAGACAACCATATATAGTGAGTGGTGTGGGTAATAAAGTGAGCTTTAAAGTAAAAAGTGGAACTTTGTCACAAGTCGATTTGGGGATAGGAAAATATTTCTTTGAGCTTGGTGCGGGAAAAGAAAATTTTGAATGGAGTTCATATGATACGAATTGAAGATGAAATCTTTTTAAAAAAGAAATTTGATTTTGAAAAATTGAAAGAATTTGGGTTTTGTTTTGAGAATAACACATATATTTATTCAGAAGATTTTATGGATGGAGATTTTAAAGCTGTCATTGAAATATCGGATGTTTTAAAAGGTAAAGTCATTGATAATTTCAGTAATGAAGAATATATGCCACTACGCATAGAATCCTTTGATGGGGATTTTGTTTGTAGAGTTCGTGATGCTTATAAGGACATATTAAAAAGAATTGCGGATATATGTTGTACAGACGTATTCTTTGCGGATAATCAAGCGAATCGCATTACGAATCGGATTTTTCAAACTTATGGAGTAAAACCAGATTTTCCATGGAAGGATGACAATGGTGTTTTTCGTCATTTAGACAATAATAAGTGGTTTTCCCTTATTATGTATGTGAAGTGGGACGCTCTTTTAAAAGATGGAAATACCCGTATGGTAAACATTATGAATCTAAAAAGCGAAGAACACTATGATATTGATGGAATTTATCCGGCTTATCACATGAATCACAAGAGTTGGATATCTTTGGCTTTAGATGATACATTATCTGATTCATTAATTATGGAATTGGTTTCAAAAAGTTACAATTTAACAAGAAAGAAAAGGCGCAAATAATGCGTCTTTGATACTTTTTAGCCAATTGGCTGATGATAAAACTTGCCATAAAAATGATTCGTCTTATATGAGTTAATGATGACATTTGGCGCTACATTTAATACACAATCAATCACATCAGCTTCTTCATAGCTCGAAATGACTGTTTTACAAATATAGAATTTCTTATTACTGTAAGCCCCATACGCATCAATAACACTCATACCATGTTTGAAGTTTTCTGTATAAGCCTTTGTGATAATGTCTGGATTTTCGGTTGTGATTTCAACAGTAATCTGGGCATATCTGTGATAGAAACGGGAAATAGTTTGGGTTGAAATAAATTGGAAGATAATTGAATATCCCGCATATACCCATCCAAAGAAAAGACCGAAAATAATTAAAATAATCGTATTAAAAATAAAGACATAATCCCACAAACTTTTATGAATCTTATTAGAAATGTACAGGGCTATAAAGTCTGTACCGCCAGTAGATCCATCTGCCTTTAAAGCAAGTGTAATACCAATTCCATATAAGAATCCACCAAATAATACGTTTAGGACTAGATCATCAAAGAAGGGAGTAAAAGAGAAAATATTTAAAAAGAATGATACAAGTCCAAACTGTAGGCAACTCAAGAATACAAATCGTTTTGAAACAGATTTATAACACATTAATGCTGCCGGAATATTTAACATAAGAATTCCTAATGAAATAGAAAAATTGATATTAAATAAATTACAGATTTTATGAATTAATATCGCAACTCCGGTAAATCCACTAGACAATAAATTGCACGGATTCATAAAGACTTGAATTACGTATACTTGAATAAAAGCACTTAATACGGTCATGATAATTGAAAGTATCAAGTGTAGGTTTTTATTTTTTGAAAAATGTCGAATTTCTTTTGTCATGCGAATCACCATGGATAATTATATTCGAAAAGATTTTTAATTCTTTGAAGCTTCCTTCCTTGTACTAGGAAATTTCCTAATATTAGGAAAAAATGCATGTTAATAATGAGGTAAAATCATATAAAATATAAATATGGGGGTGTACTAAAAGTGAATAAAAGACAAGAGAAAATTGTTCTATTGTTGAATGATACAAAGGCGTGGATGACAGGAAAAGAAATCTCTAAGCTTATGCAAGTATCGGATCGAACAATTCGTAGTGATATCGATGCGATCAACCGCTATTATGAACAGCCAATTATTGAATCCAACTTACGAAGTGGATATCATATTCGAGATGAAATCAATGTTACATTGCCTACAGCACAAAAATTTATAATACCTCAAACACCTCAAGAAAGATGTGTGTATATTATACGTGTGTTATTGTTTGAGAAAAAAGAATTAAACTTGATGGATCTACAAGATCAAGTGTTTATTAGTGGTTATTCAATTGATAATGACATCAAAAGAATTAAGAAAATATTAGAGAATTATAACGATTTAAAATTGATTCGCTCTAAAAATCACATTCATTTAGAAGGTAGCGAAGATGAAATGCGCAAACTCTATAAAGATTTACTTACGGAAGAGACACAAGGAAATTTCTTGAACCTAAATAAGCTTTCAAGTATGTTTAAAGGTTTTGATTTATTAAAAGTCAAAGATATCATGGAAAATATTTTAAAAGAATATAATTATCGCATTCGTGAAATGGCAATTCCTATGTTGATGATACATATTGGTGTGGCGATTGAAAGAATGTTGCACCACAATTACATCAAAACAAGTCGTGGAACAGATCTTGAAAACACAAAAGAATATCAGATTGCCAAAGAATTCTTTAATCGTGTATCTAAAATTGTGCGTATTGATATCAATGAAAACGAAGTTGAATTATTAGCCTTATTATTGATGGGCAAAAATTCAATGAACCTTCAAAATGATTTGGTTTCTGCTTATAGTAAACATGGCTACAATGTGAATGAATTGGTTTCGCAAATTATCGAATCTATTAAATCAGACTATGATATAGACTTTTCAAAAGATGTAGATTTACGTTCTGGTATCGCACTACATTTACAAGGGTTGGTTGAAAGAAAGAATAAAAATATTCATATCGATAATATGTATCTTCAAGAATTGAAGAAAAAGTACCCATTAGTTTTTGAATTGTCTATTCGTGTTGGTGAGATTTTAAATGAAGAATTAGGAATCGATATTTCTGAAAATGAGCTAGGCTTTTTGGCTCTTCATTTAGGTGCTGCCTATGAAAGAACGCATAATCATCAACATTATAAAGCCATTATGATTTATCCTGTGGATCAGGCTTTTGGTGATATTTTACTTAAGAAAGTGGATTTCTTATTTAACGAACGCATGGATGTGATTCAAAGTGTGAGTTATTTTGAAGAAAAGACAATAAAAGAATTAGATCCAGATTTGATTCTAACAACGTCACCACTACAACATAATTTAGATATTCCAACGGTTCAAATTTCTGTGTTTATCACAACAGAAGATGAGAGTCGTATTTTCCAAACGTTAAATGCGTTGGATAAAAAGAGATTTCAAAATGAGTTTAAAGCTCAAATCATTGATTTGATTGAACCTGAAACTTTCCATTTGAATTTAAAAACAGAAACACCAGAAGAAACAATTGAATATATGTGTGACCACTTGAAAAACCTTGGTTACAGTGATGATGCGTTTAAAAAATCAGTTCTTCAAAGGGAAAAAATGGCATCCACAAGTTTTGTGTATTCATTTGCGGTACCACACTCATTGAATGTGGCAAGTTTTCGATCTTCGATTTCTGTTGCATTTTTAGAAAAACCAATCAAATGGGGAGAATTTGAAGTGAAGATGGTTATGTTGCTGGCAATTAATGAAGTATACAAAGATACTTTGGTTATGTTCTTTGATTGGTTAAGCAGTATGATCAATAACGCAAATCATTTTGTAGCTTTATTAGAAAGTCAAAGCTATGAAGAATTTATATCAAAAATAATCGAATAGAAAGGTTGTGCAAATATGGATAAAACACATCGTTATGGAGTAAAACTGAAGAAAAGTTCAGTAAATAGTTTTTATAGAGGCGTTGCCTATCTGATTGATTGGTATGTGGCAACAATGTTTGCCGGAATCCCTATTGTCTTAATTGGAAGCATTGTAAATCATACAACTTCTGTATCGCAAGACTTATCTAAAATTCCGGCCCCATACAATATTTTGGTAGCTTTGTTGGCGATTGTATTCTATTTAGGATATTTTGTGATTCTTGAATTGTATGTATATAAAGGACAAACCTTTGGTAAACGCATTATGAAATTAAAGGTTGTGAAAAACGATGAATCGGATGTAGATTTTAAAACAATTTTAATGCGCGAAGGACTAGGAATCATGATCGTTGAAGGCTATATTGCGAATAGTTCAAGTTATTTGCGTCAATTGATTCAAATCGTTACAGGCATTCCAATTATGGATATGGCGGTATATGTATTTGGAATTATTAGTGCTGTTTCTATTCTAATGGGTATGGCAAGTCCATCAAGAAAAATGATTCATGACCGTATTGCGAATACACATATTATGAGTGTGGCTGGTACGGAAAAGTAATTTCCTAGATGTAGG
>QWCB01006980.1_pt1 | contig 12176 bp, 6 predicted proteins | sample 1972511 | NCBI WGS metagenome assembly QWCB01 (sample SAMN09866719, study PRJNA288562) | Human gut metagenome isolate term5_stool, whole genome shotgun sequencing... | isolation source: gut | host: Homo sapiens | place: USA: California
GAGGAGCGTGTCGTGGTCTGGTAATCTAGACACTATATCAACGTGAAGCGACGCTCTCGTAGAGACTAACTAGACTCTATGGGAGCGCCGCTTCCTTTTGTATCTGAAATGACCTGCTCTGTAGTTGTACGCTTGCGCTGGCTAATGCTGCTCTTCCTGCTCTTCCTGCTGCTCAGTGGTACGCTCCACTTAGTAGCCCAGCAGAGGTTTACCTTCGTCTCATACAATGTGGAGAACCTCTTTGACACCATCCCCAGCACCCACTGGGATGATCGCGAGTACCTCCCCACAGCTCGCAAAGGGTGGACGGCACCACGCATGAAGCGCAAGTGTCGTCAGCTAGCCGAGGTGATCTCTCATGTGACCGCTTGGGACATCCCCGCTCTCATAGCACTACAAGAGGTCGAGAGCGTAGAGGCGCTGGAGCAATTGGCGCATCACACGCTCCTGCGCAGTGCCAACTACAAGACTATCTGTGCTACAGGCTCCGACCGTCGTGGCTCTCACGTGGCTCTGCTCTATGATGCAGACCGCTTTGCCCTAGAGCAGACCGAGGAGTGGCCTTTGCGGATCACGCCCGACAGCGTCTACCCGACGCGCAATCTGCTTTTCGTCTCAGGTCGCCTTCCCTCCGCAGCACGTCTCTCGCTCATCGTCTGCCACCTTCCCTCACGTCTAGGTGGCGCTACGGCCGAAGCGGCGCGTGCCACTTTGATCAAGATGCTTCGTATGCGTACCGACAGCCTGCTAATGGCTGATCCAGCGCAAAACATCATCGTCTTGGGCGACTTCAACGCTACTCCAGAGGACGGCTTGACCGACAGTTGGGCTTTGCCCTTCGCTGCGTACCGATCTCAGGCCGATTCGTTAGCGATGGTAGATCTCACGCCACCATTCACCGATGAGCAACTAGAGACGATGCCCCCAGGAAGCTACTACTATCGAGGTTACTGGGAGCGAATCGATCGGCTCTTCGTCTCCCGCTCGCTACTCGCCGAGAGCCACTATCCGCACATTGAGCTAGAGACGGTACGCATAGCGCTGCCCCCTCAGCAGTATATGCACGAGACGCCAGCTCCGTGGGGGCGTCCTCGACGAACGTACGGTGGCGACACTTACCTCGCTGGACCCAGCGACCACCTCCCGCTCGTCGGCACGCTCCTCTACTGACGCTCTACAGCTTCTCTAGAATGCGCGAATTTGAGATCCGAAGGCGAAGAGTTGGTGGGGTCAAAATATTGTTGTACCTTTGTCCCACCAAATAGAGAAGAGGTCACGACTTAGGTGGCTTTCTCTGCTTGGCATACTCAAAGGATCGAGTCTTTAGCTCAGCTGGTTTAGAGCATCACCTTGACAGGGTGGGGGTCGGCGGTTCGAATCCGCCAAGACTCACTGAAGTTGTTAATGTTGTACGATTAATGAGTTGTTGTACGATTGTTACATTGCAGGGAGACTGTCGCTGGTAGCGATGGTCTCTTTTTTTATTGCCAGTGGGCAAAGATAATATTAATAGGTGGTGAACTTGCGTTTGGAGGTGTGTACCCTCAGAAGAATTATATATCTTTGCAGAGTAGGGGCGGATAGATCTGATTCGCCTCGTATAGCAAATGTCGAAATAGAATAGAGATAGCAAATGCGACGAATAGTACAGATTATATGCTTGGCGCTGATAACGCTCTACGGAGCGCAGGCACAGCAAATAGACAAGGCTCGAGGTGCCGTCTACGAGGAGCAGACGGGGACTCCCATACCCGCGGTCGATGTGACTTGGACCGCTGAGGGGCTTACCTCGCAGGTGCGGACCGACGCCTCGGGAGCTTATACCATATCTTATAGTGGCACGGGGCGACTCACGGTCATCTTCAATAAGTCGGGTTACCGTGCTGAGGTGCTCGAGCTGGAGTGGCCTCGTGAGGCTAATCGACTGGAGCGCGTCACGCTGACACCGACGCTCACGGCTGCTGACATGGCAGACCTCTCGACGACGGACTTCGTGATGAGCGATGACGGCGTGACGGCTGGCGATATTTCTCCGCTTCTGACCGCTTCGAGAGATCCTTATACCAATAAGGCGGGTTTCCAGTTTAGCCCGATGCGCTTTAGGGTGCGTGGGTACGATTCATATTATCAGTCGCAGTACCTCAACGGTATGCAGATGAATAATATGAACAATGGCTACTCCTCTTACTCCTTGTGGAATGGACTAAACAATGTGGTCCGTGTGCAAAACAATGAGGACGGTCTGCAGCCGATCGACTACTCCTTCGGTAATATCGGCGGGACGATGAATATCCTGACGCGTGCTTCGGGTTATCGCCCTGGTACGACGCTCACTTTCTCAGGAAGCAACCGCACTTACAACTACCGCACGATGATAACGCACGCCACGGGCATGATGCCTGAGGGGTGGGCTATCACGGCGAGTGCCTCGCGTCGCTGGGGTAATCAGTCTTATGTGCAGGGACAGTTTTACGATGCATGGGGCTACTTTCTCTCTCTAGAGAAGCAGTTCACTCCGCAGCACTCACTGGGCTTGGTCGTTCTAGCGGCTCCCACGGAGCGTGGTGTTGCTTCAGGTACGACGCAGGAGGTGTATGACCTGGTCGGGTCAAACTTCTACAATCCGAACGTGGGCTTCCAGGGAGGCAAGCTACGCAATGCACGTGTTCGCTCTAATCATGAGCCGATCATACAGCTGCAGCACTACTGGCAGATCAACGAAAAGAACAAGCTAACGACGGGTGTAGGCTACCGCTTCGGCTGGAATGCTTACTCAGCACTCAACTGGGGCAATGGTCCTGACCCACGTCCTGACTACTATCGCAACCTGCCTAGCTACTACGGCTACATGAGCGAGACGCAAGATCCAGACATGGCAGCTTACTATGAGGAGCTTTGGCACTCAGACTGCAACATGCGCTACATTAACTGGGATCGCCTATACAATATTAATAGGAACAACTATCAAGTCCTTTTCGATGAAAAGGGACGTCAGATCGCTGAGGGCAACCGAAGCATCTACGTTGTGGCGGATAGACGCTCAGACCAGCGTCAGTTTAACTTCGCCACCACTTGGAATGCGCTCATCAACAAGCACCTCCGCTTTGACCTTGGTGCTAACTATCGCCTCAACCGTACGGCGAACTTTAACGTCATCGCAGACCTCCTCGGCGGAGACTACTGGCTAGACATCGACAAGTACTCCGAGCGAGACTTCGCTCAGGACCCCTCTAAGTCTCAGGTAGATCTCGATCATCCGAACAGAGTGGTTGGGGTAGGGGACAAGTATGGCCACAACTACCTAGCACACATACAGGAGGCTGAGCTCTGGGGCAACCTCTGGGGACAGTCTCGTCATGTGGACTGCTACTTAGCTTTTACTGCTGGCTGGACAGGTATGCACCGCGAGGGATTGCAGCGTAGAGGGCTTTTCCCTGACAACTCCTTCGGAGACTCGGATCATCTGAACTTTCTCAACTATGGTGTCAAGGGAGGCGTCACCTACAAGATTACGGGTCGTCACTACCTTGTGGCAAATGCTTCCTGGACGCAGCGTGCGCCTTACTTCGCAGATATCTTCGTGTCGCCTCGTACACGTAATCAGTATGTGACGGATCCACGTCCTGAGCGTGTCCTTTCGGGAGACCTGAGCTACGTGCTACGTTCGCCTTTTGTCAAGGGGCGTATCACTGGCTTCTACACGCACTTCTACGACAAGACGGACAACATGAGCTTCTACGATGATGGCTACAGAGCTTTCTCTAACTACGTCTTGACAAATATCGAGTCAACGCACATGGGTGTCGAGGCTGGTATGGAGTTCAAGATCACGCCAGCTCTGACTGCCATCGCTGTGGTGAGCTACGGACAGTATCGCTATGCCAACAATCCAGACTACGTCCAGACGGTCGACAATAGTCAGAAGCTCCTAGAGCAGGACCGCGTCTACTGGAAGGGCTTCCACGTCTCAGGCACGCCACAGACGGCTGCGAACCTGAGCGTGTCGTATCAGTTCCCCTTCTACATGTGGGCGGGACTTGATCTCAACTACTTCGGACGTAGCTTCATCAGCTTGAACCCGATCCGTCGCACAGACAAGGCTCGTGCTAGTCTTGACTATGACTACGTTCGTCAGGAGGTCTTCCCCGGAGGCTTCACACTTGATGCCAACGTGGGCTACTCGTGGCGTATCAAGTCGGGCGTCTATCTGCGCCTCAACCTCTCGGCCTCTAACCTGCTCAACACGAAGAACCTCCGTAGCGGTGGTTACGAGCAGCTCCGTGTTCGCTACACCAAGGAGGGCAAGATGATGAGACCTTTCGATAGTCGCTACTTCTATATGTACGGCACGACCTTCTTCTTCAACGCTGCACTACAGTTCTAACCCCCTTAAAACGGATGAATAGTATGACACATATATATAGTAGACTCATCGTAGTGGTCGGCATGCTCGCCTTGCTGACGAGCTGTCAGTACAACAAGATTGACCCGCCACAGGAGCCAAAGCAACGCCCCCTATGGGAGCGTACGATGACGATCCAAGAGCTCAAAGCTCTTTACCAGTCGAAGCCCGTACGGGTCGTACCCGATGCGGTGATCGTCGGGCAAGTCATCTCGGACGATAGCGAGGGCAATATCTACAAGTCCATCTATCTACAGGACGAGACGGGCGGTATCGAGTTCAAGGCGGGACTGGTCAACTCCAACCTTCTCTACAAGCGTGGCTCTAAGATAGCCATCCGCTGTCACGGCCTGACGCTCGGTAAGTATGGCGGAGTCGTCACACTGGGCAAGAGCTCTACGGAACCAAAGTACGAGAATGCGTATCTCCCCGAGCAGATGACGCCTAGCTTGGTGCGCTGTGACAACACGCGTCAGCCACTCGTCTACCGCACGCTCACCATCCCGACACTCTCGCCTGAGTATACCAATACGTTGATACGTCTTGAGGGCGTACAGTTTGTCGATAGCGAGCTAGGCCAGACTTATGCCGATGCGGACAATAAGACGAGCGTCCCCGCTGTGGAGCGTCAGATCGAAGACCAGCAGGGCAACCGTGTCGGTACGCAGCAGCTAACCATCGAGACCAATAGACGCTTCTCAATCACCTTCGGCGAGGGTGCCGAGTGGGTTTCGGCGACTCCTATGGAGGCGACCGAGGGAACGCACCAGATCACCATCACGGCTCTTCCCAATAGAAGCGAAGATGCTCGTGAAGCTCAGATGATCATCAAGACCTCTACGACACAGCATGTCTACCTGATCATGCAGCTCGGCAGCACTGGCAAGGGAATCACCTACACTTCGCTCGCTGAGATTGCTAAGCTAGGTGAGGGGCTAGACCAAAACGGCAAGACGATCGACCAAGACCTGCGCATTCGCGCTACGGTCACGACTCATGCCGAGACGAAGCAGTTCCCCTTTGCTGGTTTCCACTACATACAGGACGCTGAGGGCAATGCGCTGCCAATCGAGCCGATCGAGACCACGCTCGAAGAGGTCATCGCTGGCAAGCACCCGAACCAGTACGTCCGTGTCAAGGATGTCCAGTTTGTCAAGCCAGACGTGCCTTTCTTTGATCCAGCTAGCTCCTACTCCTCAACACGCCATCAGATTGTTGATAAGAGTGGTAAGAAGACCAACGTAGAGGTTTGGAAGACAGCCACCTTCCGTGATGAGAAGGTCCCCTCTGGTAGCGGTAGCATCACGGCTGTTGTGACGGTTAATAAGACCTTCTTCAACCTCCGCCCCACGCTACGTAGCGACATCAAGCTGGACCAGCCACGCTTTGACGTGGGTGGTGGCAATCAGCCTAACCCCAATCCTAATCCAGACCCGAATCCAAACCCACAGGGGAATATCTATGGTGTTGATCTCTCGCAGACGGCTCGTACGATACCCTTTGCAGATGACTTCTCTAAGGGAGGTAAGGATTACGATCCCTTTGCGCTGCCTGGTTGGCTCAATAAAGCTCTAGTGGGTGGACGTAACTTCCAAAAGAGATCCCGTGAAGGTGTGCACTATGCGCAGGCAAATGCCTTTAAGTCTACTGATCCTGAAAATAAGTGTGTCCTCGTCACGCCACGCCTACAGATGAAGGCTGGCAGTAGCTACACGGTCGAATTGACTTATAGCACAGGTCACACCAATGGTGCTACGCTTACCATCCAGCAGCTAGACAAGGACGGCAAGCTGGTGAAGACGCTCGAGGTAATCAATGACCAGAGCAGTCCTAGCGGTTACGGCAACCAGCACTATAAGAAGAGCTACACGATCACAGGCTCTGCTGATGCTGGCTATATTGCAGTCCTCTATGCCGCTAAAGCCCCTGACCGCACCACCACTTACCAAGTGGAGGCACTCACGGTCAAGTAGCCTTTCTATAAAGCTTCCCTAGTCAAGCGGAGCCTCTGAGCTTAACCTTGAGAGCCAGTCCCCCGAGCGGGTAGGTCTCTCCGAAGGGTAGTCTCAGAGGCTTCGCCTTTTGTTATCTACTTTACTCCAAAGCCCCCCTTTACTTCAAAGAGCTATGTCCTCACTCCTATATAATAGACGCTTATCTCGCCAGATGCTCCTACTCGTGGGCTGGGTGGCACTCCTACTCGTTGGTTGTAAGCCGCAAGGCACGTCACAGCCCGAGCTACCCACAGAGCTAGCCCTCTATGACCGTACAGGAGCCTCGGTACGGGTCGTGAGTGCCGAGCCGTTAGACTTCTTCGTGACTGTTGAGGCTCCGACTCGCTGGACACTCTCCGCATCGCCCGAGACGTGGCTCTCCGTATCCCCCAGCGAGGGCAATGCGGGCAAGCAGGAGGTGATCGTATCGATCTCTGCCAACGAGGGTGGAGAGCGCCAAGCTCAGCTGACACTCTCAGCCAATGGCAAAAGCGTCTCCTATACCATCACCCAGCAGCAAGCAGCTGGGCATACGGGTGGCAGTGGCGAGTATGGCAGCGAAACGATCCTAGGTGACGTCTCTCTCCTAGAGGCTCCCAAGCTCTCGGGTCGTAGCTCCGCTTACTACATCACCCATCGAGTAGAGCAGCGACAGCGTGTCAACTTCTCCGTGGAGTATGACGTTGTCTATCACCATCCTATCTGGGTCTGTTATAGTGCCGATGAGTACACCTGTCAGCGACACACCGGGCGTAGCGATGACGCTTGGCGCTGGGACCCCTTTGTGCCGAGTCAGTACGAAGTCACGCAGAGCGCTTTCAGAGGGTATGACCGTGGACATATCGTCGCATCGGCCGATCGTCTTTACTCCGAGGAGGCCAATCAGCAGACCTTTTACTATACCAATATGAGTCCACAGCGACGCAACCTCAATATAGGTGTGTGGCTACAGCTCGAGCAACTGGTGCAGGGCTGGGCGCGCAATAGTCGTCTGCGTGACAAGCTCTATGTGGTCAAGGGGGGTACCCTCCGAGAGGGCGAGACCCTTGGCGTCACCGTGGGCGGCATCACCGTGCCGCGCTACTACTGGATGGCTATCCTGGCGCAGCGGGGCGACCACTATCAGGCGATCGCCTTCTGGGTGGAGCACACCCGTTCAGCTGAGGTCGATCGTCCTCGCACGATTGCTATCTCTATCGACAAGCTAGAGGAGCGCACAGGCCTAGACTTCTTTCACAACCTCCCCGACAATATCGAGACTCGTGTCGAGGCAGCGCACCCCACGGACGACCTCTCCCTCTGGCCCGGCATCTAGCACTTCAGACACCTCTTCCTATTTCGTTGTCGGTTATAATAGAGAGTGCAAAGGTACGAACGCCAACAGCAAAGGTTTCTCTCTAATGTACCTAGTGTCTCTCTGAAGCTCCCTAAACCTCGCAAATCTCACGGGCACTCGTGAGATTTGCGGATTTGATGATACGGTTGCATTTTCACTCTTTTTACGTAGCTTTGTGACCGAAGAGATTGCTACATCTCTTCGCAACCATGTCTTCACATCCCATTTGCAAACCATTTAAGAACTGACTTTATGACGATACATAAACGACAAGACTTCCTGTGGCAACTTTTTCTTGCCACGCTCTTGCTACTACCGTTATCTCTCTTTGCGAAGGGAGACGGAGCTCCCAGTGTGCTACGTAGCCAGACCAACAGCGTTACTTTTACGACAAAGCGTGCCGTGGGGCAGCAAGTCAAGATCAAAATCAAGTCTTCAACTCCTGTCACTGCTCAGGGGCTAAAGGGTCCCATAGATACTGAGGGTGAATATCCGAAGGACTATACGCTTACCTCGCAAACCGTGACATTGACGGGCGATATCGTCGAGCTAGTCTGTTTTAGCAACGAACTGACGGAGCTGAGCTTCTCTCCTGATCATCCGATTGCTTCGCTAAACTGCTGTGCCAATCATCTCCAGGGAGAGGCTATGACTAAGCTCTTCACCACACTGCCAGACCGCACCGCTCTAGATAAGGGGAGCCTGATCATATATGACTCAAATGATGAGAACGAGGCAAACCATGCGCTAAAGAGTGACGTGGCACGAGCTACGGCTAAGAACTGGGAGGTTTTACAGCTCGGTCAGTGGTGGGCTAAAGAACCGTATATTGGTGAGGATGACCCTGTCAAGCCTGTCGGTAATGAGACGATCACCTTCACGACGGCAAAGAGTAAGGGAGAAAAGCTTATTATGTCTCTCTTAGCGTCTACTCCTGTGGAAGCAACGGGACTTCAAGGTGAGATAGACCCCAATGGCAATGAAGTCGAGTACATCCTAGACGGCAACACGATCACGCTCCGAGGAACAATTACTCAGCTCTCACTCAAGGGCAACTTCCTCACCTCTGTATCACTCTCGGACGATAGTCAGGTAGAGTATCTAGAGCTATCAAACAACTATCTGATAGCTCCGCACGTGGAGAAATTAATCTCACAACTCCCCTCTAGAGTGGGCCAGAAAGCGGGCGAGTTGGTCATCTTTGACTCAACGCTCCCGAAGGAGTTCAACTATTGCTCGACTGCCGATGTCGCCTCGGCACAGGGTAAGGGGTGGACTGTGATGCAGCATGACAAGGATCACAACATTATCCCCTACGAGGGCAAGAGTAACAAGGCGCCCAAGCAGGGCGAGGAGCGAGCCTTCATGAAGACGGATAAGCTGGTAGGTCAGAAGCTAGGCCTTGCCGTACGAGCTTTCGGCCCGGTGACAGCTACAGGCATTGAGGGTACAATCATCCCTGACGGCAGGCGGAGAGAGTTTACCATTACCGATCAAGAGATCGTGCTAGAGGGCTCTATTAGCTATCTAGACTGCTCAAGAAATGAGTTGACCTCTCTAAAGTTTGACGAAAACGAAGACCTAGAGTCAGTCATGTGCGACAACAACCGTATCACAGGAGATGCGATGAAGCAACTAATAGCTTCGCTTCCTGATCGTACGGGACAAAAGAAGGGTGAGATACTTGTTTTCGAAGGAAACATTGACGATGCAAACCGTTGTCTCATCAGCGATGTGGCTACAGCGCAGGGTAAGAACTGGCAGGTGCAGCAGTGGTTCGCAGGAAGTATAGTCCCCTATGCTGGTTATGGTGAGCTACCCAAGGGAGGTAAGATTACGATTCAGACTAGCAAGGCTGTGGGCGATGCATTCTCCATGAAGCTTGTTGCCGAGGGACCTGTCACGGTAATTGGCATCAAGGAGGAGCTAAGTATTGATGATCACTACAATGACTACACGCTGACTAATAGTACCATAACAATATATGGCGCTGTGAAGGTCTTGGAGTGCTATAGTAATCGGATCACATCGCTAGATATAGAGGAGGCGACGAAGCTTTACTCGTTAAACTGCTATGGCAACCAGCTGAAGCAGTTAGACCTCTCTAAGGCACCCCATCTCAATACGCTCGTCTGCGATGACAACCTTCTCGTGGGTGAGGAGATGACGAAGATGATCCAGAGCCTACCTGATAGGACAGATCAGGAGAAGAAAGCGGTCGCCGTCGTCTATGACAGCTCGCAGGAAGATGCCAACCGCTGTCTCGTCTCAGACGTAGCTATCGCACTTAAGAAAAACTGGCAGACGGCACAGTGGTCAGACGTGGGTGGAGAGCTCACAGCGATTCCCTACGCTGGTTACGATGCAGTCGTTAGTGATGATCAGATCCGTATGACTACACAGCTGGCCATCGGAGATAAGATTCAGCTCTCTATCGTTGCTCTAGGACCAGTCAGTGCAGAGGGTATTGAAGGTTCTCTTGTAGCTTCGGGAGCTCCTCAGGAGTACACCTTGACCAGCCAAGAGGTCATCATCAAGGGGGCTGTCTCTGTTCTCTTCTGCTTTGGTAATAAGCTGACAGCTCTAGATGTTTCAAAAAACAAGAGCCTCATCACGGTGGTCTGCGATGACAATATGCTCATCGGCAGCCAGATGACGAGCCTCGTGCAGGGACTGCCCGATCGCTCTAAGGAGTCTAAGACGGGCAACTTCGTGGTCTACGACAGTGGCGTTGCTGAGGATGGCAATCGCTGTCTAGTCTCAGACGTAGATATCGTGACGCAGCGAGGGTGGATGCCTACACAGTGGGTCAAGGGGCAAAACGGACAGCGCTCACCAGCTATGTATCTAGGCTATGATATGACGACTGGAAAGGAGAGCGTCACCTTTGCTACGGACAAGATCCCTGGCGAAAAGGTAACCCTAGCACTGGATGCTCAGAATCCTATCGTAGCAGAGGGTCTCGGCGAGGGAGTGCGCAAGGCTAAAGATGACCAAGTCTACACCCTCGCAGCTAGACAAGTAGTCCTCAAGGGAACGCTCAAGCAGCTGAAGCTCTCGGGCAATGAAGTGACCTCTCTACGCATCGATGACACGAATCAGCTGGAGCGTATTGAGTGTCAAGACAACAAGTTGAGCGAGGAGGCTATAGATAAGCTTATCGCTTCACTACCTAGTCGCACAAGCTTGACGGAGGGCGCTTTACTTCTATTTGATGCCACAAAGGCTGATGCCAATGTTTGCTCTAGGGAGCAGGTAGCAAAGGCTATGCAAAAGAACTGGAGGGTGCTCCAGCTAGTCCTTGATGCTGGAGAAAAGAAGGAGATGCCTTATGGTGGATACAATAGTATCACCCCACCTCCAGCGAATAAAGTCAAACTCTATCCCTCACCAGCTACCACGACTCTGAGCTTTGAGGACGCTACCCCGTATGCTCGGCTAGCGCTATACGATGGTTCGGGTAGGTTAGTCCTGCAGGGTGCAGCTGATGACTGTGGAGCTTCGACCATAGATGTCGCTAGCTACCCACGAGGCGCTTACATCCTTCAGATAGACGGTGTCAGCTACTCGCTACTACTTGACTAATAAGTCCTGCTAGCGAGGGAGGCTTTTAAATAGCCATTCCGAGCATGGACAGCCACGTGGGAAATGTCGATTTCCTGCGTGGCTGTTTTTCATTTGCCACTGAGGTACGAATCATTTCTTCGGAAGTTTGATTTCATTCTTCCGAAGTTTTATTTCGCCCCTACGTAGGCATTTTTCATTTTCCACGTGAGGATTTGAGAATCTCCACGTGGGGATTGGGGATGTCGCCCTGTAGGGACGCTCGCTCTGAGCGTCCGTTGTGTCAAAGGTTACCGCACCGTTGTTTTAACGAGGACGGACGCTCAGGTCGAGCGTCCCTACAGCGGGTTACCCGCCACTTCTATCCGTGCTATTCTGTCACGATGCTTTTGTCAAGAGACGCCTTCGTTCTTTTTGGCACGTTATTTGCTTCTGTCTTAATGCGTGCCTCCCGCATGGAGGGGCACGGCAAGTGAGACATTAATATATAACCAAGATAAACTATGACAATCAAACCATTGGCAGACCGCGTGCTGATCAAGCCCGCTACTGCAGAGGAGAAGACACAAGGTGGTATCATCATCCCAGACTCAGCAAAGGAGAAACCGCTCAAGGGCGAGGTGCTCGCTGTGGGCAAGGGTACGAAGGATGAGGAGATGGTCCTCAAGGTCGGGGACAAGGTGCTATACGGCAAGTACGCTGGCACGGAGATAGAGATCGAGGGCGAGAAGCTCATGATCATGAAGCAGAGCGACGTGCTCGCTACGCTCTAGTCCACGCAGTCTTATCCTAATCAAGAATCAAGTAAATAGACAGATACAATTATGGCAAAGGAAATTAAGTTTGACATAGAGGCTCGTGACCTCCTCAAGCGTGGCGT
>QWCB01003388.1_pt1 | contig 12175 bp, 13 predicted proteins | sample 1972511 | NCBI WGS metagenome assembly QWCB01 (sample SAMN09866719, study PRJNA288562) | Human gut metagenome isolate term5_stool, whole genome shotgun sequencing... | isolation source: gut | host: Homo sapiens | place: USA: California
CCCTTGAAAAAGATCTCGTCGGATCAATAAGCGAAAGGCTCACCCAGGTGGGCCTTTTTATATAAGGAGAAACTATGGCAATAAAAACGGAAAACGGAACTTTTCCCCTATTGGCCCTAAGGGATCTGGTGATCCTGCCCCACGTCATCACCCATTTCGACGCGGCGCGGAAGCAGTCCGTGGCGGCCATCGAGCGGGCGGACGGCTCAGACGGCTATCTCTTTGTGGTGACGCAGAGAGATCCCGAGCTGGAAGAGCCCGAGGCCGAAGACCTTTACGAGACCGGCACCATCTGCAAGATCAATCAGATCCTGCGCCTGCCCGGCGGCTTGGTGCGGGTCTTGGTCAAAGGCGTGGCCCGCGGCGTGATTCGATCCGTGGATACATCCGGCAAGTGGATGGAAGCGGAAGTGGAGCGCTACGAAGACGAGGAAGAGGACATCGAGGCGGAAATGGAAGCCCTCTTGCGCCTCACGGAAGACGATCTGGACGAGTACATCGAAAAGAACAACAAGATCTATCCCGGCCTTTTGGATTCCGTCATCAATTACGACACGCCGGCGGCCTTCGCCGACACGGTGGCGGGCTATGTGAATATGAAGGCGGAAGACGCCCAAAGCATTTTAGATGCCTTGGATTTAAAAGAGCGGCTTATGCGCCTGCACAGTATTTTAATGCGGGAGAACGAGCTCTTAAGCATATCCAACGCCATCGACGACAAGGTGAAGCACACCATTAACGAAAACCAAAAGGAATTTTTCCTCAAAGAGCAGATGAAGGCCATTCAAAGGGAACTCACCGGCGAGGAAGAAGAGGAGGCGGCGGAGTATCGTCGCCGTTTGGAAGAAAAGGCCCTGCCCGATCACGTGCGGGACAAGGCGGAAAAGGAGCTGCAAAAGCTGGAGCGCATGAACGCCGCGTCGCCGGAGTATGCGGGTCTGACCAATTATCTGGATTGGATTTTGGACCTGCCTTGGTGCGACGAAGCCGAGGAGGAGCACAGCTTAAAGGAAGCCCGCAAGATTTTAGACGAGGGCCACTACGGCTTAAAGGATATTAAAGAGCGGATTTTGGAATTTATCGCCCTGAGGAAAAAATCTCCCGATGCCAAGTCTCCCATCCTCTGCCTCGTGGGCCCGCCGGGAGTGGGCAAGACCAGCATCGCCGCCTCCGTGGCGGAAGCGCTGAACAAGCCCTACGTGCGCATGAGCCTGGGCGGCATGACCGACGAAAGCGAAATTCGCGGCCACCGCAGAACCTATGTCGGCGCCATGCCCGGGCGGGTGATCACATTGATGAAAGAGGCGAAGAAGAACAATCCCCTCTTCCTCTTAGACGAAATCGACAAGGTGGGCAACGACTACCGAGGCGACCCGGCCTCCGGGCTCTTGGAAGTTTTGGATCCGGCGCAAAACAACACCTTTACCGATCGCTATATGGAAGTCCCCTTCGATCTGTCGAAGGTATTCTTCATCACCACGGCCAACACCACCAAGACTATTCCCGCGCCTCTATTGGACCGCATGGAAATTATTTCCATCGGCGGCTACACCCCCGAGGAGAAAAAAGAAATCGCCAAACGCCACTTGTGGCCCAAGCATTTAAAGGACGTGGGCTATAAGGCGGATGACATGACCATATCGGACAACGCCATCGACACCATCATCGAAAACTACACCCAAGAGGCCGGCGTGCGCATGTTGGACAAGGAACTGGCGAAAATCGTGCGCAAGGTGAATCTGGAATTTTTAGAGACGAAAAAGACCAAGGCCCACATTACCAATCGCAATCTGAATAAGTATTTAGGCGAAAAGAAGGCATTGGGTCAGGTCGTGGAAGAGGAAGATCTCATCGGCTACGTCAACGGCCTGGCGTGGACGGCGGTGGGCGGCGTCATCCTGGGCATCGAGGTGAATATCGTGCCCGGAAAAGGCAAGATTCAACTCACCGGCCAGTTGGGCAATGTGATGAAGGAATCGGCCCAGGCGGCTCTCACCTATATTTGGAGCATGGAAGAAGAGCTGGGCCTTCCCGAAGACTTTAAGGACAAACACGACATCCACATCCACGTCCCCGACGGCGCCACGCCCAAGGACGGCCCCTCGGCGGGCATCGCCATGACCACGGCCCTCTACTCCGCCATAGCGAAGGTCCCGGTCAGTCGCTTCGTCGCCATGACCGGCGAGGTAACCCTGAGGGGCAGGGTGCTGCCCATCGGCGGGCTCAAGGAAAAACTCCTGGCGGCTCAACGGGGCGGCGTGAAGACCGTCCTCGTGCCCAAGGCTAATCTCAGAGATCTGAAGGACATGGACTCCCCCTCCATTAAAAAACTCCGCGTCATCGGCGTGGAGCATATGGACGAAGTTTTGAAAGAGGCGATGGTACGTGAAGATACGTCAGTGTGAATTAGAAAAAGTCGCCGTAAAAAAGGATCAGTATCCGGCGGCGGACTTGCCCGAGTTCGCCTTTTGCGGCCGCTCCAATGTGGGCAAGAGCAGCTTTACCAATGCCATGTTGGGAAGAAAAAATCTGGCCCGCACCAGCGGTAAGCCGGGGAAGACCCGCACCATTAATTTTTACCGCATCAACGACGATCTGCGCCTCGTGGATCTGCCGGGCTACGGCTATGCCGTGGCGTCGAAGAAAGATCAGGATGCCTGGGCGAAGACCATTAACGAGTACTTGGAGAGCCGGGACAATTTGGCGGAGCTCATCCTTCTCGTGGACATGCGCCACGAGCCTTCGGCCAAGGACAAGGAAATGTACGCCTGGATTTTGGACAACGGCTTCGCCGGCCTCGTCGTCGCTACCAAGGCGGACAAGCTGTCCAAGAACCAAAGGCAGAAGGCTTTTTCTGTTATAAAAAAAGCCCTCCACGTCCCCTACGACGATCTCATCGTCCCCTACAGCGCCGTGACGAAAGAAAACGTGGACGAGCTGTGGGACATCATCGAGGACATGGCGGCCTATTTCAGAAAAAAGGGCTAAATGAGAGCCATTGGGCGCAGGCTCAATGGATTTTCTGTGTATTCAGACGTGATAGAATAAGATAAACAATAAGAAGATTAAAAGAGATGCTTATGAAACACGACGATCCGAATTTGGTTATTGCGACCGCAGATCGAGAAAAAGTCATCGTTAAGACCAGTATCGTCGGCATACTGGCCAATGTATTATTAGCGGTATTTAAAGCCGTCGTGGGTGCGGCATCCCACTCCATCGCCGTTATTTTGGATGCGGTAAATAATTTAACCGATGCTCTGTCCTCCCTGGTAACCATTGTCGGGGCAAAACTCGGTGCCAAGGCGCCGAATAAGAAACACCCCTTGGGTTACGGTCGCATTGAGTATTTAAGCGCCATGATCGTCGCGGCCTTGGTGCTCTACGCCGGGATTACCTCCTTAGTGGAGTCAGTGAAAAAAATTCTGCACCCGAGTGCATCTTCTTACAGCACCGTGTCCTTAATCATCATTGCCGTAGCCATTGGGACAAAGCTGATTTTGGGACGTTATGTAAAGAAAAAAGGCGAGGCGGTGAACTCCGGGGCCTTGGTCGCTTCGGGAGCCGATGCATCCTTTGACGCCATCCTTTCCGCCTCTGTCTTGCTATCGGCGATTTTGAATCGATTTTTAGGCTTGTCCCTCGAAGCTTATGTAGGCGTATTGCTCTCTGCATTCATTATCAAGGCAGGCTTCGACATGATGTCCGATACATTGGACGATTTAATCGGCCATCGATCTGACCCTGCCATGGTGGCCCGGGTAAAAAAAGTGTTAGACGAAGCGGAAGAAGTTAAGGGGGCCTTCGACCTTTTCCTCTTTAATTACGGACCTGATAAATACTACGGCACGGCCCATGTGGAGTTGCCGGACACCATGACAGTAGATGAAGTGGACCGTTTGACACGTCATTTGCAATACCGGGTTTATGAGAAGACCGGTGTGATTATGACGGGGATCGGCGTATACTCCTACAATACGACTGACGAAAAAGCGGCAATCATGGAAAATGCGATTCATAATGTCGTTATGCATCACGATTGGGCACTACAAGTGCACGGCTTTTACGTCGACAACGAGCGTATGACGATCCATTTGGACGTGGTACTGAGCTTTGATGTGGATCGGATGGTGGCTTTAAAAACCCTTCATGAAGAAATTGAAACCCTTTATCCCGACTATAAATTGCAAATTGTTCCCGACGTCGATGTGAGCGGTGAAATATAAAGGCAATAAAAAAGACGCGGCACGGGCCGCGTCTTTTGTGTTTAATTATTCTTCGACTTTTTCGAAGTCGTCTTTGCTTGCGCCGCAGAGGGGGCATTCCCAATCGGCGGGAAGATCTTTAAAAGCGGTGCCGGCTTTTACGCCGTTGTCCGGATCGCCTTCAGCGGGGTCGTAAATGTAACCACATACTTGGCATTCATATTTGTCCATGTGTTGAACTCCTTTCAATTGTTAACTTGTCAACCTGATTTAATTATACCCGGGGAACAGAAAAAGTAACAGGAGAAAAATGAAAATTTTGAAGTAGAAAAATTAAGGGAGCGAATCGGAGAAGGAAAATTCCCTTTGGCCTTGGTTTTTACCGCCCTTTCTTGGGTAAAAAGAAGATACAGGGGTGAAAGAAATGAAGAACGTGCGCACCTTTCAGGGGTCTGTGGCAAGCGATATGGAATCCCTTCGCGGATTTATCGCCGAAGCCATGGGAGAGATCGCATCCTACATTCCCGATCGGGATTTACAATATGATATTCGCCTGATCATCGACGAGCTCATGGTCAACGGCGCCGATCACGGCAACGCTTGGGACGGAAACAAGCGGGTTCATTTGCGCGTCGATATGGAGCCGACGGTCATGCACATTTCCGTGCGGGACGAAGGCGAAGGATTTTACTATTCGTCGAAAGATTTTTCATGTACCTCCGACAGTTGCTGCGGGCGGGGGTTATTTATCGTGGAATCCATTTGTCGCTCCGTGGAATACCACGGCAATGTGATCCGCTGTTTAATGGATCTTGCAAAATAACGGCGAGACGCTTTCTTGAACGGGAGAAATGCTGTATAATAGATGAGTTGAAGGATTGGGCAACCGATCCTATTTTTGTGGCGGCTTTTGCCGAGAAAGGAAGTTTATGGAACAAAGAGATATTCGAAATATAGCCATTATTGCCCACGTCGACCACGGGAAGACCACCTTGGTCGATGTCCTGCTCAGGCAATCCGGCGTGTTCCGTGACAATCAAGTGGTAGCGGATCGGATCATGGACTCCGGCGACATCGAAAAGGAACGGGGCATTACGATCCTTTCGAAAAATACCGCGATTCAATACGGGGATACAAAGATCAATATTATCGACACGCCGGGTCACGCCGACTTCGGCGGTGAAGTGGAACGGGTGTTGAAAATGGTCTCCGGCGTCGTCCTATTGGTAGACGCCTTCGAAGGCCCTATGCCTCAAACGAAATTCGTCTTAAAGAAAGCCTTCGAGCTGGGTCTGGAGGTCATCGTCTGCATTAACAAGGTGGACCGCCCCGGCGCCCGGCCGGAAGAAGTGGAAAACGAAGTGTTGGATCTGTTTATCGAATTGGGCGCCGACGAAGACGTGTTGGACTCCCCCTTTATCTACGCCTCGGCCAAGGAAGGCTGGGCGTCGGAATCCGCCGATGTAAAGGGCGACAACATGAAGCCTCTCTTCGAAGCGATTTTAAAGCACATCGATCCGCCGACGGGCGATGCGAACAAGCCCGCTCAGCTCTTGATTTCCACCATCGACTACAACGAATACGTGGGCCGCATCGGCATCGGCCGCATCGAAAATGGCACCATGAAAAAGGGCGACAACATGGTGCTGTTAAACGCCAACGATCCCGACAAGCGGGAGTCGGTGAAGATCAATAAAATGTTTGAATTCGAAGGCCTGGACCGGGCGGAAAAAGATATTTCCTACGCCGGCAATATCGTCGCCGTTACCGGCATCGAAGACATTAATATCGGCGACACCATCGCCGATCCCGACGAGGGCGAAGCCTTGGAATTTGTAAAAATCTCCGAGCCCACCTTGGCCATGACCTTCTCCGTCAACGACTCGCCCTTTGCGGGCAGAGAAGGGGACTACGTCACCTCCCGTCAACTGAGAACCCGCCTGTACCGGGAGCTTGAAACCGACGTGAGCTTAAAGGTGGAAGATACGGAAAGCACCGACGCCTTTAAGGTCAGCGGTCGCGGCGAGCTGCACCTTTCCGTCTTAATCGAAAACCTGCGTCGGGAAGGCTACGAATTCCAAGTCTCCAAGCCGGAAGTCCTCTACAAAATCGTAGACGGCAAGCGCTACGAGCCCATGGAAAAAGTCACCATCGACGTGAATCAGGAATTTATCGGCTCCATTATCGAAAAACTGGGCCGCCGCAAGGGCGAGCTCTTAACCATGCAAGAGCCGGACGGCGGCTACTCCCGCCTCGTCTTCCGCATTCCCGCCCGTGGCCTCATCGGCTACCGCCAGGAATTTATTACGGATACCAAGGGCAACGGCATTATGAACTCCCAATTCGAAAACTACGCCCCCTATAAGGGCGATATTCCCCGCCGCAAAACCGGCTCCATTATTTCCTTCGACACGGGCACCGCATCGGCTTACGGCCTGCACAATGCCCAGGACCGCGGGGATCTCTTCGTGGAACCGGGGGAAGAAGTCTATGCCGGCATGGTCGTGGGCTCCTCGCCCAAGGGCTTGGATCTGGAAGTCAGCGTCACCAAGACGAAAAAGCAAACCAATGTCCGTGCCTCCGGCAGCGACGATGCCCTGCGCCTGTCGCCGATTCGCGATTTAAGTTTGGAAGAAGCCATCGAATTTATCGAAGAAGACGAACTTATCGAAATTACGCCTCAGTCCTTTAGAATCAGAAAGACCATTTTAGATTCCAACAAGCGTTACAAAGCCAACAAGAACAAGTAAGAGGAGGAAGCCATGTCCAAGGAAAAAGCCTACGCTTATTTAGAGAAAAAGGGTCTGACGGCTCACTTTATCGAAACGAAAGAATCCACGGCCACGGTACCTATGGCCGCCGCCGTCTTAGGCGTGACGGAGGGGGAGATCGCCAAGTCCCTCACCTTCCGCAATGCCGATAAGGAACCGATTCTAATCGTTATGGCCGGGGACAAGCGGGTGGACAATAAAAAGTTCAAGGCCACCTTCCACACCAAGGCTAAAATGCTTTCTGCCGAGGAAGTCGCCGAGGAGATCGGCCACGAAGTCGGCGGCGTCACCCCCTTCGGCGTAAACGAGGGCGTGAAGGTTTACTTGGACGAAAGCCTAAAGGCCTACGACGTGGTCTATCCCGCCTGCGGCTCCGAATACGCCGTGGCGAAATTTGCCGTAGACGAATTAATCGAGGCCGTAGACGGCGAAGGATTCGTGGACGTATCGAAATAGCCGAGGCTTTCCTGCCTCTTTGCCATGCCTTGGATATTATCTGCTATACTGGTGAAAAAGGAGGGAGTCTATGGAAATGACAAGTATGGTTCAAGATGCCGTGGATCGAAAAAAAGAAAAGAAGCGCAGAAAGCGTCGCCGTCGCCGGGTGCGCCGCTTGATTTTTCTCGTCGTCCTCTTGGCCGTGCTCGCCAAGTTCGGCTTTCTCGACGGCTTTATCGACGACCCCCAAGGTCAGGGTCAGGAGCTGGCGCGCCGCCTGTCGCTTTTCGGCACAACCGTCGTGGAACACCTTCCCGATATTCGCCTGTGGATCGCAGATAAATTAAATTACGTCGCTCAGTTTTTATAAGGCTTCGGCTTCGGCCGGAGCTTTTTCCATGCCCATTGTTTGCTTTTGAGAAGAGGCTGTGGGAAAATAATTTTAGGAGGCGCTATGTTTGGATTAAAGAAAAAACCCAAGACCTTATACGAAAAAATCGTCGACGATCCACGGGCGGACATCGGCGACGACGGCAGCTACGAATGGGCCGTACTCAATAAAGAAATCACGCCGACGCCGGTCAACACCGAGGCCCTGGATGTAGGCATTATGGAATACTTCGGCAGGGAAGCCTTTGCCATGGAGCACATCGACCGCTACTTTGAAAAGCATCGGGCGCTGGAAGCCGTGGGTCATTTCGAGCAATGGCTCTTCGCCTTGGATCAAATGGATCGACCCTTTTTAGGCCTCGCCATTTTGCTTATGCGAGACAGCGAAGTCATCGAGGCGAAAAAATTCGGCATCTACCTCACCCGCTACACGGATCTTTCCCACAAGACCCAGGCGCGGGTCATAGTGGAAAATTTGGGACGCCACGACGCGTTCAGCTACTACGCCCTGGACGCCCTCTTAAAGAGCGAGGGAGGCAGCTACGCCTTTTACGAACTGGGCTCCACCTTGGAGGGCAGGGGCCACGACATTTACGATCACATGGCCAGAGGGCTATTGGAGAAAGGGAAAAAATGAAATTAGGAAAAGTACAAGAGTTAAAACTGGTTGAAAAGGGGAAATACCTTTGGGCCACCGACGGCGAAGAGGAAGTGCCCATTCACGGCGAGCTGCGGGGCAAGGACGGCGAGATGCGTGACGTGTTTTTGTACCGGGAAAACAACGGACAGATCGTCGGCATGTTGGAGGCGCCCTTCATTCAAGTGGGGGAAGTGGCCAAGCTGAAAGTGGTGGCCAAGTCGAAAATCGGCTACTTCGTCGGCATTAATGCGCCGAAAGATATTTTGCTGCCCTTCTCCGAAGCTACTGAGCGCATCGCCGAAGGGGAAAGCTATCTCTTTACCATGTACGTGGACAAGTCCGAACGCCTGGCCGTGTCTATGGAAATTAAAGAGGCGTTGAAATCAAATAGCCCCTACAAGAAAGGGGATCGGGTCACGGGCACGGTCTATCACGTGGGCAAGAGCGGCATCCTCGTCGCCGTAGACGACATTTACGACGGCCGCATCCCCAAGCAGGAGATGAAGGGCATCTACCGCGCCGGGGACACGGTGGAGGTGCGGGTGGCCAATGTGCTGGACGACGGCAAGCTCACCCTCTCTCTGCGGGACTTCGCCCACGTGCAAATGCTCCAAGACTCCGACGTGCTTCTGGGCCTCATGGACGAAATGGGAGGCAAGCTTCCCGTCGGCGACAAATCCGATCCCGAGGAGATCAAGCGGCTCACGGGCATGACGAAAAAAGCCTTTAAGCGGGCCGTGGGCAAGCTTTACAAAGAAGGGAAAGCCGTTCCCGGGCCCACGGAAACGAGACGGAAGTAATGGAAGTCTTCGACAAGGTGCGCCTCGCAATTACGGACTACGACTATCGGGGCCGTGGCATGGGCAAGGCCGATGGCGCCGTCATCTTTTTAGACGGCGGGGAAATCGGCGACGTGGTGGAAGCCACCATTGTAAAAAAGAAGAAGCGCTTTTTCGAAGGAGAAATTACATCCTACGAGAAAAAATCGCCCTACCGCGTGAAAAATCCCTGCCCATATACGAACTGCAACGGCTGCGCCTTTTTGTCCCTGGACCGAAAAGAGGAGCTGAATTGGAAACGCCGGCGTGTGGCCGATGCCGCGGCCCGCATCGGCGACGTGGACGTCACCGTGGATCCCGTCACCGTGCGGGGGGATAGCACGGGCTACCGGAACCACATGCAGTTCCACGTGAAAGAAAGAAAGCTCACCCTCTACGGCAAGGGCGGCGAAGCCATTACCGTGAAGCGCTGTTTAATGCAGACGGATCGGGCCAACGAGATCCTCGCGGCCATGCAGGGGAAAAAGTGGCTGGACGACGTGGGCCTCGTGGGCATACGCACCACCCGCCGGGGCGAGAGCATGGTGATCTTGTCCGGGCCCAAGGACATGAACGACAGCCTTCTTCACGGCGCCGTGGCCTTTGCCGTGGAAGTCGGCGTGGACAGTTTGTACTACACGAAAAACACCAATCCCCGCTTCCACTACGGCAGAATGATGGAACACCTCTACGGGAAGAAAGAAATCACCGAGACCCTGGCCGGCTACGACTATGGCATCTTCGGCTCCAATTTTTTCCAGGTGAACCCCATGGGCGCCGAGGCCATTATCGAAAAAGTGGTGGGTGCCGCGGCGCCGGGGAAAAACATTGTGGAACTTTACGCCGGCATCGGCACCATCACCCTGCCCTTAAGCGAACAAGCCGAGGCCGTCGTGGCCAACGAATACGCCCAAGCCTCCGTGGACTACGCCAGAAAGACGGCGGAGGATAACGGTGTAGGGAACGTGCGCTACATCGCCGGACCGGCGGAGAAGATCATGCCCCGCATCGCAGAAGAGGAGAAGGTGGACGTCCTCGTCGTGGATCCGCCGCGGGCCGGGCTCGATCCCGCCGTCATCGAAAGCGCCGTTGAAGCGGCACCGGAGACCATGATCTACGTGAGCTGCAATCCATCCACCCTGGCACGAGATCTGGCCCTGTTAAAGGAACAATTCTATATTGAAGCCCTCACCCCCATCGACATGTTTCCCCATACGGCGGCGGTGGAGTGCGTGGCGGTGTTAAGGAGAAGATAAAGAAGCAATCGAGTAAGAAAAGTTAAAAGACTTACTCGATTTTTTATTGGATTGCTCTAATGAAACGACAGAAGCGTTGCAAAAGTAGAGCGCCGGGTATATACCATATACAAAGAAAGTGCTCTTGAAATGATTACTTTTCCAAAAAGGAGGCGTGAGTTTATGAATTTTGCACCTGTAGGGGCTTTGCTCATTGTTGAATTGATCATCGCTTTTATCGTCGTCGTCGCCGCCATCAGCTTGGCATGTTACGTTATTATCCGCGTTTGCCATAAGGCGAGGAGAGACGCCCTGAAGAAATATCCCGCTTTAGAGGATGAAAACAAAAAATAAATTCTGTCGGCGGGATTAAGGGCGTGACCCGGAGAAGGGCAGAGGGATAAAAAAGGTGATTTCCATGAAGATTAAATTTAAGAAAAAACGCCTTTTAAAAAGGCGCGGGATCTCGATTTTATGCGTTCTTTCGATGACCCTCTTTGCGGTCGCTTGTCAGAAAGCGGGAGAGGCTGAAAGTCCGTCGCGAAATCAGTATAAACGAATTGAAAAAGCCACAGTCACCGACTATGCACAGCTTTCTTTCAATGAAATGGCAAACAGCTCCGATTTGGTCGTGGCGGCAGACTTTCTGGGTTTTACGAAGCCCTTTAAGGTATCGCCCTATGGCGGCGGTGAGCTATCCATTTACAGAGACGCCGTCTTTAAAGTGAAGAAGGTCTATAAGGGAGAAAGTAAAGAGGGAAAAACGGTGACCGTGCGAATCCCCGGCGGAGAAGTCGTCGACGATGAGAGACAAACCATTTACGCGGAGCCGACGGAAGCGGACTTCATGTATAACAGTGAGAATGAGAAAGTCCTGTTTCTCGCTCGCCCAAGGGCGGATCGATACAAGACGCGGGAAGATTACTATAAATTAGTGACCGGTCCCAACGGCATGTACGATTTGCGGGACAACACTCTTTTCGGGATTGTCCACGAGGACGTCACCATCGATGCAAAGGCCCTCGATTCCATCGATCCCGCCGTGGATCCGGCGACAGAGGAAAAGGCGGAAATGGATAAAAGGCTTCGGGAAAAATCCATGACTCGGGAAGAGTACGATGAGTACTTTGAGCAAATGGATCAATACGGGGTAAAGGAGCCCTAAGGCGCCATAACGCAATAAGTGGACGAGCGGGCCGCGAATTCCATCGACGGCAGTTACAGGACATAAAAAACGCCTCCGAAGAGGCGTCATAGGGATAAAGGAGGGCGAATCATCCGATTCACCCTTCTTTTTATTTTATGTTAATGGTCCGTGTGATTTCCACTTCCTGTGTTTCGGCGTTCCAGATGATTTCTTTTCCGTCTACCAGTCCCAGGGCCCGTGCCACGTTGGCGATGGGAAGGTAGGTGCGGTCGTTTCGGATCATGGCCTTGGTGTCGCTTACATAGGTTTTGCCGTTGACGATGATTTTGTTGCATTAGAAAACCCCCGGTCTAACCGGGGGTTTTCTAATGCAATAAAAAAACTGCCCGCGCGGCAGTTTTTCATTAAAAGTATTGGACGGGGTCGGCCAGATTTTTCAACAGGGCCGCCACGCTCCATGCGGCGGTGACGCTGGATTTCGGATTTTTCGGATCGGGCTTGGAGGTGATTTCCACCACGGCCTTGGCTTTT
>QWCB01006313.1_pt1 | contig 12167 bp, 9 predicted proteins | sample 1972511 | NCBI WGS metagenome assembly QWCB01 (sample SAMN09866719, study PRJNA288562) | Human gut metagenome isolate term5_stool, whole genome shotgun sequencing... | isolation source: gut | host: Homo sapiens | place: USA: California
GCCTGAGCCCCCTGTGCCAACACCACCGGCTCCGCCTACACCAAAGCCACCGAAGGATAGGGTGCTTACCATGGTTGGTCAATGGGCACAAACTTGGTCGACAAATGACTATGAGATTGGGAGGGATGAGTGGAAGCCTACCCCAGAAAAGGCAAAGTATTCCTACATATTTAGAGCAGATGGCAACTGGGAGGTCACAGTTGAGGTTGAAGGCATTGGCTCTTCTAGGTCATCTGGTACTTACCAGTTTGACGGAAAGAAGCTCACTATTGTGAATGGTGGTACTGTTGGAATAAAGGGGACATTTGAAGTGGAGCCCCTTTGGGATAACGATAACGAACTACTGGAAATCAAACTCAAAGGGATTGATAGCAAAATAGGTTACATCTTTTTGAAGCTGTAATACCTTAGTGTGTAACACTCTCTTTATATTTTGGAGTATTCAAGAATAATCCACTAGTGGTTGTGTGTTGGATGGTTAAATGTGATGAACGAGCACCCTAGGGTGCTCGTTTCTCTTATGTCAACGCAATTAAACCCTCTGATGCGTCACCCCCTCCATATTCAATGGCCTAAGATTCACCCAATAGCAATATTTTTTGTACCTTTGTGGCGGAATGGTTGATGAGGGGACTCTGACAAGCAGTCTTCTCATCTTTGCGTATATCTAGTTTTATGATAGAGATAAGAGACATAGAGACATTGGTGGCTTCATTTATTGCTGAGCATGAAGGGTTTTTCCTCGTAAAGGCAGAGGTGAAAGGAGCAAATCGTATCGAGGTGGAGGTGGACCACGATAGCGATCCAGTAGATATCGACACCATTGTAGCACTTACCAAGCACATTGAGGCAGGACTGGATAGAGAGAAGGAAGACTTTGAGCTCGAGGTCTCTAGTGCAGGCCTTACCACTCCACTTGTGGGTGTGCGACGTTACCGGAAGTTTATTGGTAAGGAACTGGAGGTGCTACTTAAGAAGGGAGTGAAGGAAAAGGGCGTTTTGGTCAGTGCCGATGAGGAGGGCTTTGTGCTCGAGGTGATCCGGATGGAGAAGCCCGAGGGAGCACGGCGGAAGCAACAGGTGGTACATCAATTGCCCTTGAAGTATGAGGAGGTAAAGCAAGCCACCTATTTACTAAAAGTATAAATAAGAGAGATGTGAGCGGTAGGAGAGCTAAGATGCATTGGCTCGGTGATTATCACAACACAGCACGATACATATTAATTTACAATGGCGAAGAAAAAGGAACCAACGATGATGGAGGCCCTTACCGAATATATGGGCCTAAAGAATATTGACGAGGATACAATGGTCAAGGTGATGGAGGAGTCTTTGCGTAATGTGATCGCAAAGATGTTCGGCACCGACCACAACTTCGATATCATCGTCAATCCTCTTCAGGGAGATCTAGAGATTTGGCGTCGCCGCATTGTGGTGCCAGATGGTGAGGTGGAGAATGAGATGCAACAGGTCTCCATCAGCGAGATTCGTGCTCTAGGGGAGGACGATATGGAGCTAGGTGAGGAGTATGTGGACGAGGTGAAGTTTGCCAAGTTCGGCCGCCGTGCCATCCTCAATCTCAAGCAATCACTCTCTAGTAAGGTGATGGAGCTGGAGAAGGATACCCTTTACGCCAATTATAGCAAGCGGGTGGGAGAGCTGATCAATGCCGAGATTTACCAAGTTTGGAAAAAGGAGGTGCTCCTTATAGATGATGAGGAGAATGAACTGATCCTGCCTAAGTCTCTTGCCATTCCACGTGATCGCTTCAAGAAGGGCGATCGTATCTGTGCTATCATTGAAAAGGTGGAGTACAATAATAACAACCCTAAGATCATACTGAGCCGTGTATCCGACCTATTTATGAAGCGCTTATTCGAGCGTGAGGTGCCGGAGGTGCAGGATGGGCTAGTAACCATCAAGGCAGTAGCGCGTATCCCTGGCGAAAAGGCCAAGGTGGCTGTGGAGAGCTACGATGAGCGTATCGATCCAGTAGGTGCTGTGGTGGGTGTGCGTGGAAGTCGTATCCAAGGAGTAGTTGGGGAGCTTTGTAACGAGAGCATCGACGTGGTACAGTACACCAGTAATCCAGTGCTATTTGTGCAGAGAGCACTCGCTCCTGCAAAGAATATGGAAGTGCACCTCAATGAGGAGTCAAAGCGTGCCGACGTATATCTCGATAAGGATCAAATCTCAGAGGCCATCGGTAAGGGCGGTAAGAATATCAAGCTAGCCGGAATGCTCACTGGCTATGAAATAGATATTTACCGTGACGAGACTCAGACAACCGACCTATCTGACCTTTATCTCACTGAGTTTGATGATGTGATTGATGATTGGGTCATTGATACCTTCAAGGGCATCGGTTGTGATACGGCTAAGTCGGTGCTTCGCCATACCAAGGAAGAGCTGGTACGTGCCACTGACCTGGAGGAGAGTACGATAGAGTATGTGATGCAGGTGCTCATGACGGAGTTTGACGATCATGAGTTGCCTAAGGATCAATATGGACACCTCCCAGAACGGGATCCACGATACTATGCACCTTACGACGAGGAGAGCACAGAGAGTGTTACGGAAGAGCCAGTAGCTACTGAGGAAGAGGAGGAGAAGTAATATAGAGCTTAAGGAGGAAAGGAGAATATGCCCAGCATAAAAGTAAATAGTATAGCTAAGAAGCTAGGAGTCGGATTTAAGACCATCGTTGAGTACCTCAACGAGAAAGATGACTCAAAGCGGTACAATGTCAATAGCAAACTGACCACAGACCAATTGAGGGATGTGGTAAATGAGTATGGAAATGAACTTCCAAAGGAGGAACGCACCAAACTACTTGAAAGCTATACTGAGGACTCTGCACCTACGTCGGACACAAAGGAAAAAACTGCATCCGAAAAGGAGGTGAAGGAAAAGGAGAACCCCAAGCAGGAAAAAGCTCAGTCAAAAGAGACTGAGAAGGGACCTAAGGTGCTGGGAAAGGTGGAACTTGATAAGAATAACGAGGTGGTGAGACCAACTCCTAAGAAGGAGGCTCCCAAGGCTGAGGCCCCTAAGAAGGAAGCTCCCAAGGCTGAGGCCCCTAAGAAGGAAGCTCCCAAGGCTGAGGCTCCTAAGAAGGAAGCTCCCAAGGCTGAAGCTCCTAAGAAGGAGACTCCCAAGGCTGAGGCTCCTAAGAAGGAAGCTCCTAAGGCTGAGGCTCCTAAGAAGGAAGCCCCCAAGGCCGAGACTCCTAAGGTGGAGACCCCTAAGAAGGAAGCTCCTAAGACCGAGGCTCCTAAGGCTGAGACCCCTAAGAAGGAGGCACCCGAGGCTATATCTGACAAAGCAGAAGAGCCTAAAGATGACAACGTGAAGTTGCTCACGACTCCTGAGGTGGAGATTAAGGTAGTGGGTAAGATTGACCTCTCTTCATTTGATGAGAAGAAGAAGTCGTCGCAAAGGAAGCGCAAGCGCATCCGCGGTGGTAAGGTCAATGTTGAGCAGGAAGGTAAGAAGCAACAAGGTCGCGAAGGAGGCAAGGCTAAGCAAGGCGCTACTAAAAAGGGACAAGGTGCCCAAGGTGGAGCTCAGCAAGGTAACAACCGCAATAATAACAACAATAAGGCCCAGCAAAAGCAAGGACGCAAAGCCAAGCGCAAAGCTAAGCAAGAGGAGAAGCCTGAGATTACACAGGAGGATATCCAGAAGCAGATCAAGGAAACAATGGCGGCTATCCAAGGTGGACGACGTAAGTCTACCAACCAAGCTGCTAAGTATCGTAAGGAGAAGCGCGAAGCACACCGTCGTGAGATAGATGCTGAGGAGCAGGCACTACAAGAGGATAAGACGCTACAACTCACTGAGTATGTAACCGCCAATGACTTGGCACAGATGATCGATATCCCTGTTAATGATATCATCATGCTCTGCTTCAACCTTGGTATGATGGTCTCTATCAATCAGCGACTAGAGAAGGATACCATTGACCTCATCCTTGATGAGTATGGATATACACCTGAGTACGTAGAGGCTCAGGTGCTGGATATGATTGAGACGGAAGAGGACTCTGAGGAGGATCTGAAGCCACGTGCTCCGATCGTAACGGTGATGGGTCACGTAGACCATGGTAAGACGTCTCTATTGGATGCTATCCGCAATGCCGACGTGATTAAGACGGAGGCGGGAGGAATTACGCAGCACATCGGTGCGTATAGCGTTACCCTCGAGGATGGTCGCAAGATTACCCTACTAGATACTCCAGGGCACGAGGCCTTTACCGCCATGCGTGCGAGAGGTGCCAAGGTAACCGATATCGTGATCATCGTAGTGGCAGCGGATGATGGTGTGATGCCACAGACAAAGGAGGCTTTGAGCCACGCATCACTCGCTGGTACTCCAATCATTTTTGCCATCAATAAGATTGATAAGCCACACGCCAATCCAGATAAGATAAAGGAGGAGTTGGCCAATCTCAATTACCTCGTAGAGGATTGGGGTGGTAAGTATCAGAGCCAAGAGATTTCTGCAAAAAAGAATATCGGTATCCAAGAGCTACTCGAAAAGGTATTGCTTGAGGCGGAGATGATGGACCTTAAGGCCAATCCAAATAAAAAGGCAGTTGCTTCGGTGCTGGAGAGTACTATGGAGCAAGGCCGTGGCTACACCACCAAGGTGCTGGTACAAGAGGGAACTCTCCATGTGGGGGATCATATCTTGGCTGGTTCCAACTTTGGTAGGGTCAAGGCACTCTTCAATGAGCGTGGAAAGAATGTAGAGTCGGTGGGGCCTGCTGAGCCAGTAAAGGTGCTCGGGCTCAATGGTGCTACTCAGGCGGGTGAGATCATGAATGTGCTAGATACCGAGCAAGAGGCTAGGGAGATAGCTACTCGCCGTAGTCAGCTCAAACGTGAGCAGAGAGAGCGGACGCAGCACTTGCCATCGCTAATGGACCTGAGCCGTCGTATTGCCGAGGGTAATGTCCAGGAGCTCAATATCATCGTCAAGGGAGATATGGATGGTTCGGTAGAGGCACTTTCGGACTCTATTGTGAAGCTCTCTACCGATGAGATCAAGGTGAATGTCATTCACAAGGGCATCGGACAGATCTCTGAGAGTGATGTGATCCTCGCTTCGGCTTCAGACGCTATCATCATCGGCTTCCAGGTGCGTCCTGCACAAGGGGCTAAGAAGTTGGCTGAGGCTGAGGGGGTAGAGATCCGTACCTACTCTATCATCTACGATGCGATTGATGATGTCACCACCGCTATGGAGGGTATGCTTTCGCCTGAGATCAAGGAGCGTGTCACTGCCAATATCGAGGTACGTGAGACCTTCAAGGTATCCAAAGTGGGTACCATTGCTGGATGCTATGTGGTGGAGGGCAAGGTGTCTCGTACCGATAAGGTGCGTGTAATTCGCGATGGTGTGGTGGTACACACTGGTGCCCTCGGGTCGCTCAAGCGCTTCAAAGACGATGCTAAGGAGGTGGTCGCTGGCCTAGAGTGCGGACTTAATATAGAGAATTACAACGATGTACAGGTCGGAGATATCATTGAGGCCTACGAGGAGATGGAGGTAGAGCGTAAGCTCTCCTAATACAGAGGTCGCTCCTCTCTCCACATGAGGGAGGCGCACTGAGCACTCCTCATCTATCTTTTTACGAGCAAGTAACATACTAGCTCAGAAGTGGACAACTAGAGAAATCGAAAGATATGCATTGGTTGGATATTACGCTCCTATTTCTTCTTGGGATAGCTATCCTGAGGGGTTATAGGAGCGGTTTTATGTCGCAAGCGATTCAATTGGGGAGCTGGGTATTGGCGTGGTTACTTGCCGACCCTGCTTCCCAAGTACTTATCGACCTATTTGCTGCAAAGGGGGTGACCCTAACTATGGGCTGGGTTACGTGGCTCATCGCTTTCCTGGTGGTACAACTCCTCAGTCGCCTGCTCCTTAAGTTTTTCTTTAAAGGCGTCGGCGTGGCACTAGGGATATTCAATAAGGTAGCTGGGGCACTGCTTTCACTACTTGTCACCACCATGGCACTGGTGGTGATGCTCAATTGCTACTCGGCCCTCAGTCCACGGTATGGCTGGGGTGGCGTACCCCAACAATCCACCATCGCACCCGAAATAGTGCGGTTTGGGGAAACAATTCTCCCCACACGGCTGTTAATCCAAAAGGAAGTGAATCAACATCTAACACCTAAGGCGAAGGAGGCAACTCCCGCCGACACGATATAATAATATATGAGCGAACATTTTGATGATATAATAGACAAGGTGACGCAGTCCGACTATGAATATGGTTGGACTACCGATGTCGAGACGGAGTATATCCCTAAGGGATTATCCGAGGAGACGATTCGCCTGATTTCAGAAAAGAAAGGAGAGCCCGAGTGGATGCTGGAGCGGCGTCTCGATGCTTATCGCCACTGGCTTACCATGGAGCAACCCGATTGGGCACACCTAGATATCCCTGAGATAGACTTTCAGGAGGTGATCTACTTTGCGCAGCCCAGGGCACGCAAAAGCCATGATGAGGAGATGGATCCTGAGCTAGAGCGTACCTTTGAGAAGCTGGGCATCCCCGTAAATGAGCGTAAAGCGCTTGCTGGCTATGCCGTGGATGCGGTGGTGGATAGCTCCTCAGTAAAGACTACATTCAAGGAGACTCTGGCAGAGAAAGGGATCATCTTCATGTCCTTTAGCGAAGCCCTCAAGGAGTATCCCGAGCTGATCAAAAAGTATCTAGGTACCGTAGTCGGCTATCGCGACAACTTCTTTGCAGCACTCAATGCTGCAGTCTTCTCCGATGGTTCTTTCGTCTATATCCCTAAGGGAGTGCGTTGTCCAATGGAGCTGAGCACCTACTTCCGTATCAATGCGATGAACACCGGTCAGTTTGAGCGTACTTTGATCATCGCCGACGAGGGGGCTTACGTTAGCTACCTAGAGGGGTGTACCGCTCCCATGCGCGACGATAATCAGTTGCACGCTGCGGTGGTGGAGATCATTGCCGAGACCGATGCCGAGGTGAAGTACTCTACAGTACAAAACTGGTACCCTGGCGATAAGGAGGGTAAGGGAGGTATCTACAACTTCGTTACGAAGCGAGGCATTTGCCGTGGCGACCGCTCCAAGATTTCTTGGACACAGGTAGAGACCGGTTCGGCCATTACATGGAAATATCCTAGCTGTATTCTGCAGGGTGATGACTCGGTGGGGGAGTTTTATTCCGTGGCGGTGACCAATAACTTCCAGCAAGCCGATACCGGCACCAAGATGATACACCTCGGTAAGAATACCCGTAGCCGTATTGTATCTAAGGGTATCTCGGCAGGCAGAAGCGAGAATAGTTATCGAGGACTGGTCAAGGTGAGTAGCGGTGCACAGAATGCTCGCAACCACTCGCAGTGTGATAGCCTCTTGATAGGGGATAAGTGCGGGGCACATACCTTTCCTTATGCCGAGGTGCATAATCCTACCAGTATCATTGAGCACGAGGCGACTACCTCCAAGATTTCAGAGGATCAGCTCTTTTATTGCAATCAAAGGGGCATCCCTACCAGTGAAGTGAAGAGGATAATTAAAGTTTGCTAGAAAATAAGAGATATATATGTTACAGATAAAGGATCTACATGCTAGGATTGAGGATAAGACCATTTTGAAGGGGGTCAACCTCACCGTAAATGCTGGAGAAGTACACGCTATAATGGGACCTAATGGAGCAGGGAAGAGTACCCTCTCCAATGTGCTCACGGGTCATCCTCGCTATGAGGTAACTGGTGGTTCGGTGCTCTACAATGGCCACAACCTCCTTGAGATGGAGCCAGAGGAGCGTGCACAGGAGGGCATCTTTATGAGTTTCCAATACCCAGTGGAGATCCCTGGGGTCAGTATGATTAACTTCCTTCGCACCGCAGTGAATTCCAAGAGAGTAGCACGCGGGGAGCACCCTATGAGTGCCTCGGAATTCCTCAAACTGATCAAGGAGAAGCAAAAGCTAGTGGAGCTCAATAGCGAGCTCACGGGGCGTGCCGTGAATGTTGGCTTCTCGGGCGGTGAGAAAAAGCGTAACGAGATATTCCAGATGGCTGTGCTACAGCCTGCTCTCTCTATCTTGGATGAGACCGATTCGGGCCTAGACATCGACGCACTGAAGATTGTAGCACACGGAGTCAATACCCTTCGTTCACCCGAGACGGCAGCGATAGTGATTACTCACTACCAGAGGCTACTCGACTTTATCAAGCCCGATATCGTACACGTGCTACTCGATGGCCGTATCGTGAAGACAGGTGGCCCCGAGCTTGCCCTAGAGCTAGAGGAGCGAGGCTATGACTGGATTAGAGAAGAGCAAGAGAAGGAGGCAGAATGAAAAAGAGTAAGAGAAAGGAAGCACAGCTGGCACTCGCTCAGCACTTCCTCAGTCAGTACCAGCCTGCCCCCACGCATCCGCTCCTAGAGCATGATCGAGCAGCCGCTAGGGAGTACCTTCAGGAGCGAGGGCTACCTATCTACCGTGAGGAGGACTACCAGTATTTCAAGATTGATGAGTGGCTCTCCAAGGAGTGGCAACTCTCTTCCGCCCCACGCCTTACTGAGGCCGAAGCAAAGGCTTATGCTTGCCGACTTACCTATCCCGATGTGGTGCAAGCCTATTTGATTGGTGGCAAAGTGGCACCTTCGGCAGAGAGTCAGGGTTACTTCGCTGGCTCGATCACTGAGTTCGCTAGCAAATACCCTGAGGTGGCGGAGCGATATTATAATCAGATGCCCTCTACCAAAGAGGCACGTCTCACCCAGCTCAATAGCCTCTATAATGAGGACCTATTTGTCTACTATATCCCAGAGGGAGTACACTTGCCCTCCCCTCTGCACCTTATTCATTATCCTTCTTCTTCTAAAGACCAGGGGCAGACACTTACCTTCCCTCGTATCCTTGTGATTGCCGAGGCGGAGAGCGAAGCTACACTGCTTTTCTGCGACCATGGAAAACACGAGGAGGCGACTGGCTATATCGGTGCCATTGAGATCTATGTGGATCGAGGGGCCAAGTTTAGCTACTTCAATATCGAGGAGAGTAGTACCCACAGCCTGCGTGTTATGGAGACCCATATCCAGCAAGCTGAGGATAGTACAGTGATTGTGGATAATGTCACGGTGCAAAACGGAGCAACGCGCAACAACTTCTTTTGCGACCTCATAGGCGAACGAGCCTCTATCGACCTCGATGGTTTGGGCGTGCTTGACGATGCTAAGCGACTAGACAACTGGTGCTTTATACGCCATAGCAGTCCCAATTGCCACTCCGACCAACTCTTTAAGTACACCATGAATGATACCTCCATTGGCTCTTTCTGTGGTAGGATCTACGTTGCTCCTGATGCTCAGAAGACCGAGGCGTATCAAAATAACCGCAACCTCCTTCTTTCGGAGCAGGCGAAGATGTTTTCCAAGCCACAGCTAGAAATCTATGCTGATGATGTGAAGTGTTCGCATGGTATGACCACTGGTGAGCTCAACGAGCAGGCAATCTTCTATATGCGTCAGAGAGCAATCCCATTGATGGAGGCCAAGCTGATGCTCACCGCCGCCTTTATGAGCGATGTGCTAGAAATGATTAGTTACCTCCCTCTGCGTGAGCGACTCATCAATACCATTGACAAGCGGTATAGAGGCCTACCTGCCTCCTGCCAATAACCGTTTCCCGAAATAGATAATATCCCCGTTGACCCTACGGATCAGCGGGGATTTTTTTATCGGAACTGGCTCATTCAAATCGGAGATATGAGCCTAGTTTGACCACTCAAGCATATTTTTGGAGGCCACCTTGGATACTCTCTTTCGACCCATCTGTATCGTCTTAGAAATCAAATGGTTATGAGAACGAAAAATGAGATGCAACTAAGCATTTGCTTTGTTGCATCTCGCCGTTTGCTTAGTTGCAACTAACCGATTGCTTAGTTGCATCTCAGTTTTTGCTCTCCTCCTACAAGGCGTTTTGAGACTATTTGGAGGGTTCCAAATCTTCGCCCCCTTTTGGCTAGAGGGCGTAGCGGATCATGAGGAGGATGGTGACGATGACGAGGGTCCAATTGAGTTGTTTGTATTGGCCGCTGAAAAGCTTTACTAGGGTGAAGCTGATCATACCGAGTGCCATTCCCTCTGCAATGTTGTAGGTGAGCACCATAGTGAGCATGGTGATGAAGCAGGGGAGTGCCTCGGAAAGGTCGGAGAGGTTGATATCTCTCACGGAGCTTAGCATAAGTACCCCTACCATCACTAGTGCCCCTGTAGTGGCAGCGGAAGGGATGATGAGGAAGAGTGGGGAGAAGAAGAGTGCTAGCACAAAGAGGAGTGCGGTCACTAAGGCGGTGAGCCCTGTTCTACCCCCTTCGGCAATACCGGAGGCACTCTCCACGAAGGTGGTGACGGTAGAGGTACCGAAGAGTGCACCTGTGGAGGTGGCGATGGCATCGGCCATCATTGCCTGCTTTATGTTCTTGACATTCCCCTGCTTATCCATCATCTCGGTATTGGCTGCCGCTCCTATGAGAGTGCCCATGGTATTGAATATATCCATAAAGACCAAGGCAAAGATGGTGAGTGCCATATCTGCATTAAAGATCGCGTGGAAGTCGAGCTTTAGGAAGGTGGGCTCTAGGGATTGGGGCATTGAGATAACCGAAAAGCCGGAGGGCACGTGGGTAACCCCCATCGGTATACCGACAATGGTGATGATGATAATGCTGTAGAAGAGAGCGCCTTTGACCCTCAGTACCATCAACACTCCGCTGAGGATGATTCCCATCATAGCGAGAAGGGCGGTAGGGGTGAACTCTCCGAGGGCAACGAACGTGGCGGGGTCGCTCACGATGATTCCCGCATTCTTCAACCCGATAAAGGCGATAAACATTCCGATACCACTGGAGATGGCGAAGCGTAGATTGATAGGGACACACTTCACGATCTGCTCTCGTATATTGAAGAGCGTGAGGAGGATAAAGATGATACCCTCCACGAAGATCGCTGCCAAGGCGGCTTCCCAACTATAGCCCATCGCTTGTACCAATGTAAAGGCAAAGAAGGCGTTGATACCCATACTTGGGGCTTGGGCAAATGGGAGCTTTGCCATAAAGGCGATCAAGAGGGTGCCGACTGCCGAAGCGAGTGCAGTGGCGGTGAAGACGGCTCCTCGATCCATCCCAGCGGCACTTAGTATATCTGGATTGACCGCTAGGATATAGCTCATGGTGAGGAAGGTGGTGAGCCCTGCCATCAACTCGGTCTTGAGGTGGTATTTCTTTGGGTCGAAGCCCAACCATTGATAAATTTTTTGCATCTCTGTAGTAACGTCTATGTAGTTATGCTATTTTAATCGGAGTGTTGAAAGATGTGCAGGAGATGCGAGGGGCACCTGCCATAGCTTGGTGAGTGTTACTTCGCCCTTGGGTAGGCGGATCTGTTGCTGGTGCTCGACCCACGTGGAGGGGATCTCTAGCTGAAGGTGTGATGCCTTTGCCCACCGATTATAGAGCTTAATCGTGATTTGGTTCTCCCCTTTTCGGAGAGGCAATAGTAGCTGGAGCGTGGCATTGCCCTCCTCTCGGTGGAGAGCACCATCAATGTATTCACCATTGAGGTATATGAGTATGCCGTCGGTATAGGTGAGGGTGAGGGGTAGCTCGGTTGCCTTATCTACTGTGATCGCTTGTCGGAATAATCGTCCTGAACTGAAGCCCATAGGAAGTGTGATCCCTTGTCGTAAATCGGCCTGTGAGGGGATCCACTCTGGGGTGTCGGCAATAGTCGCCATCCGTCCTCTCTGAGGTGCCTCTTCGAGTGGACCCCATTGGTATGAGGGGGTTGGTATCGTGGTACTTTTCTCGGGCTGTAGCGTTAGGGGCTTACCATTGAGTAGAATCTCCCTGCCTACCTCCGCGCTGGGATAGGTGAGGGTGTAGTTCTTGGCACGAGGAGTGCTCCATTGATAGCCTACAATGCTTTGGAAACTAGCATAGTAATCGGCCGAGGAGTGGGCAAATAGCGGTGCCGCATTGAGCGGTGTGAGTGCCCCCTTATTTACTACTTGCTTCGGTGCTCTATACTTGGTTTTGTAGAGATGATAGTAGGTGTTGCTGGCGATGAGCTGAGCACCTTTAGGGGCGGGAGTTCCTTTCTTCT
>QWCB01004851.1_pt1 | contig 12155 bp, 7 predicted proteins | sample 1972511 | NCBI WGS metagenome assembly QWCB01 (sample SAMN09866719, study PRJNA288562) | Human gut metagenome isolate term5_stool, whole genome shotgun sequencing... | isolation source: gut | host: Homo sapiens | place: USA: California
AAGAAAGCACTTTCAAACTTATGACTGTCGTTATGAACCAAGCGAGTGCGGTTTTTATGCTCTGGATTGATGAGGTTTAATTCCACCATTAATTGGCAACCATTGCAAATACCGAGCGAAAGTGTGTCCTCACGAGCATAGAAATTATCGAGTGCTTGCTTTGCTTTTTCGTTGTAAAGAAAAGCTCCTGCCCAGCCTTTAGCCGAACCCAACACATCAGAATTAGAGAAACCGCCACAGAAGACAATCATATTTACTTCTTCAAGGTTCTCACGTCCCGTAATCAAGTCGGTCATGGTTACATCTTTCACCTCAAATCCAGCAAGATAGAGACTGTAAGCCATTTCACGCTCACCGTTTGTTCCTTTTTCTCTTATAATAGCTGCCTTTGGACTCTTATGCGTGATAGGCGTATTGTCTTTCCAACGGTTTGGATTTAAACCATATTGTGCCAATTTTCCAGTGAAGTCGGCATTGAATTTCATTTCGATTGGTTGACTCTTATAGTGGTTATAACGCTTCTCAGCCATACCATTGGCAGCTTGTTTGCGTTCAAACAAATAAGAAGTTTCATACCAAGCATCACGCATTTTATCAATGTCGAACTCGTGTTTCCACGCTCCGTCAGTAATTGTAAGCGTGCGATTCTTTGTGTTAGGATAGCCAATGCGCGCAAAACCAATGCAGTTTTCTTCCAAGAAAGCCTTCACTTCTTCGTTGTGTTCATCGGCAACTTGAATGATAACACCTGGGTTTTCAGCAAATAATTTGCGCATTGTGTCATCGCCATTGATGTCATGCAAATTGATATTCAAGCCTCCTTCAGGGTTGGCAAAAGCCATTTCTAACAAGGTTGTTATCATACCACCAGCTGAAATATCATGACCTGCAAGTATCCAACCATTGCGAATCATCTCTTGAATGGCATCGAAACAGTCGCAAAAATAGCGTGGTTCTTTTATGGTAGGTACGTCAGAACCAATCTTGCCTAAACTCTGTGCAAAGGCAGAACCGCCTAAACGTTGTTCATCAAAGCTAAAGTCGATATGATAAAGGCGTGTATTTTTGTCGTTTACCAATACTGGTGAAACCACTTGGCGCACATTACTTACCTCTGCTCCACTTGAAACGATGACAGTTCCTGGTGAAACAATTTTCTCTCCGTTAGGGTATTGTTGTGTCAATGACAACGAATCTTTACCCGTTGGAACGTTCACACCAATGGCACAACAGAAGTCTGACAAGGATTTTACAGCACTATAAAGTCGTGCATCTTCTCCCTTTTGCGCACGGCAGGGCCACATCCAGTTAGCAGAAAGACTGATACTATCCATTCCGTCAGCCAATGGAGCCCACACAATATTGGTCAATGATTCGGCAACCGAAAGCACTGAACCAGCTTCTGGTGATGCTAATCCAGCTTGTGGAGCATGCCCCAAAGCCGTAGCAATACCTTTATAGCCACGATAATCCAATGCTACCACACCGCAATCGCTTAATGGCAACTGTACTTGTCCTTGACATTGCTGCCGTGCTACACGACCTGTTACCGAGCGGTCTACTTTGTTCGTTAACCAATCTTTACAAGCAACTGCCTCTAATTTGAGTACACGTGTAACGTAATCGTCTATATTTTGAAGGTCGTATGATACGTTTTCATACTTGCGTTCCACAGTTTCATCATTCATGATAGTCTTTGGAGAATGACCAAACATCTGTGCAACATCTAAGTCGAACGGTCTTACGCCGTCTTTTTGTTCAAATGAAAAATGTGCATCGCCCGTTGTTTCGCCTACAACGTACATTGGCGCACGCTCACGTTCAGCAATATTGCGCACATGGTCTAAATGCTTTTCGTCAATAAGCAAGCCCATGCGTTCTTGCGACTCGTTGGCAATAATTTCCTTTGCGCTCAATGTTTTATCGCCAATAGGCAATTCTGCCATATCGATTTTACCGCCACATTCTTCTACTAACTCACTCAAACAATTCAAGTGACCTGCTGAACCATGGTCGTGGATAGACACAACTGGGTTCTCATCTTCTTCTACTAAAGCGCGCACAAGATTGTAAGCACGCTTTTGCATTTCAGGGTTAGCACGTTGAATGGCATTTAATTCGATGCCATTTGAATAACGTCCCGTGTCTACTGATGATACAGAACCACCTCCAAGTCCAATGCGATAGTTGTCGCCCCCTACTACCACTACTTTATTTCCTGGTTGTGGCTCTTTCTTTAAGCAGTCGCGTTTTGCACCATATCCTACGCCACCAGCTAACATTATAACCTTATCGTAAGCATATTTTTCACCATTTTCTTGATGTTCAAATGTCAAAACAGAACCCGCAATGAGTGGTTGCCCGAACTTATTTCCGAAATCACTTGCACCATTTGATGCCTTTGTGAGGATTTGTTCAGGTGTTTGGTAGAGCCATTGGCGCACTGGAAGGATTTCTTCCCAATCACGCAACAAAGGTTGTTTACCATTATTATCGCGCAAACGTGGGTAAGCAGTCATGTAAACAGCGGTTCCTGCAATCGGCCATGAGCCTACGCCGCCACCCATACGGTCGCGAATTTCGCCCCCTGTTCCCGTTGCAGCTCCATTAAAAGGTTCTACAGTAGTAGGGAAATTGTGGGTTTCAGCCTTTAAAGATATGACACTTTCGATGTTTTTAACACGGAAAAAGTCTGATGTACTTTGATTTTTTGGAGCAAATTGTTCTATCTCAGGACCTTCAGCGAACGCTACATTGTCTTTATAAGCAGACAGAATCTTACCAGGATTTTCCTTTGTTGTCTTTTTAATAAGGTTGAAAAGACTACTTTCCATAACCTTTCCGTCAATCACAAACTCACCACCAAAGATTTTGTGGCGGCAGTGTTCCGAGTTGATTTGTGCAAAACCGAATACCTCCGAGTCTGTTTTGCTTTGCTACCTTCTTTAAATATTCTATTTCTTCGAGCGACAGTGCTAATCCTTCCTCTTCGTTGAATTTATCCAAGTCGTTTACAACCTTTATGGCTGCTGGTTGCAAATCCACTTTGAATATATTTTGGTCTAATCCGTCGTAATTTCTGAATATCATTCTGTCTGGATTAGCGTCCATTGACTGCATAGGGAAGTATTCTTCTATACGCAAAATGCCGCTAAGACCCATATTCTGTGTTATCTCAACGGCATTTGTACTCCATGGAGTAATCATTTCGCGGCGTGGACCTAAGTAGTAGCCTGACAATTCTTTGTCGTCTAATACTTTTGCGTTTCCATATAGCCAGCTTAACTTCTTGACTTCGTCTTTGTTAGGACAATGGTCAATCTCGGTTGCAATGACTGTGTCTGCGGTTGCTAAGAAAAATAGAATCATTTTGTTGCTCTGTATAAGGAATTTAAGTTGGGGATTGAATATTATGAGAAACATTCCCCCATGATGAATTTTCTATATGCAAAGGTACATCAATTCGAGGAAAGAACAAAGAAAAGGCTTTTTTTTTTCAATTCCTTTGCAATTGTGATATATAAAAAACGCCATAGAAAGGAGAACCCTTCCTATGGCGAATATATTTAGTTTCGATAATTATTATTTACCGATGAACTTTACTGCCTTTGTTGAACCGTCTGTGAATGTTACTTTCTTGATAGAAACACCATTTGCAGGCTTAGAGATTTCACGACCAGAGAGGTCGAAATACTTTTCAGAAGCGATTTGCTTAGCTGTTTCAGCTGTTGCTGTTTCAATACCTGCTGGGTCATTTTTCAATGTACACGTTGTGTAGTAAGTAAAGCCATTAAATGCTGTTTCACCGCAATTAAATACGAGGAATTTAGTAATAGCTTTGTATTCCTTAGCTGCAGGGTCATATTGGAATTGAATTTTATCTGTTTCTGTATTTCCATCGTTGCTACCCAATAAGTAAATAAAATAGCCTTCGTGAATACCCATAAATTGTTTTGCATCGAATGTTGCAATATTTGTCTTTTCATCAAATGTACCTTTGATGGCACCATCGTTGAAACCTGCTAAAAGACCTTTGAAATAGATATCGTTACCTTTTTTACCGATAGCCATTTTGTCGTTAAACTCTTTTTTTGCATTTGCAGCTGTTAATGTATATTCATCAAGTTTTATATCTTCTGGAATGGCAACAGGCTTTTTTGTAAACTTGGCATAAGTAGAACCAACTTCACCATAGCCAATAAATATAGCTTTTCCTTTACTTTCGATATAAAGACCTAATATGCTTGACAAATCTTCATTTGTTCCATTCAATGTAATGTTATCGCCTGCAATAGTATAAGTGATATCGCCACCCAAAGTATAATTTCCATTATCGTTTTGTAGCATGCCTGCGTATATAGAAATTGGTCCTTCTTTACCATTGAGAACTAAGACTAATTGACCACTTTTTACAGTGATAGTGTTATTTGTTTTTTCACCTTTTACCCATGTTCCTGCGCCTGTAAGAGCAACTGGGTCTTGCACCCATACGGTCTTACCATCTGCTTCGGTTACGATGTTAAGGGCTTGTCCTTCTTGAGGCACGTCTTGGATTTCGTTAGTTTTACTATTTACTACAAAAGCCTTTCCTGCACGAGCATAAGTTGTGAGAGTACCTTTAGGTTGCTCTGTAATAGGGGCATTTTGTGCGTATGCACTAATTCCGAGAATTGCTGTAATAGCAAGGAGTAATAATTTTTTCATAATAAAATTGTTTTAAGTTTTTGTTTAATATCAGGTTATACCACTTGATAAGTTATTGTATGCTGCAAATATAATAAAAAAGAAATAAAAAATAAAATAATTTCAAGCAAAAAAGTTGAAAAAATGAAATTTTGATATTATTGATTGTGATAGAGTTGAGTTAAAATGAATTTGCACATTATATATATAAGAAAAAAGCTTATGGATAGATATGTTTTATGTGGCGATGGAGGGCACAGCATTTTTGAAACCTATTGTTTTTCATGTCAAAAGAGCCTATTTTGAGCTTCAAAATAGGCTCTTTTGAAAAACGGAACAATCGGCATTGAATAGTGATGAGGGAAATCTGGTTGAAGATTCGCGTTCTTTGCTCGCCAAAACAACTCCTTTTGTGCATAAAAAAAACGCCAAAACTCTCAACGAGCTTCAGCGTTATTTTTGTTTAACCATTTATCTAAATCTATTATGAGAAGAAGCCTCACGGTTTCTTTGCTATCTCTGATATAATCTGTTAAACTTTTACCTTCTAACTAACTAAAAACCTAAATCTATTACTACTAACCTAAACAATCTATTAACCTTTTGATGATGCAAAAGTAGGCGATTTTTGGAAACTACACAAATATTTTTGGTGGATAATGCTATAAATTTACTATTTCTTGACATATATCAAACCGTAAGAAGAATATAGGTTGTTTTCGGACACAGCAGGCGTTTCGAAAGTTGTTTTTCCTAAGACCAAAAATGATTTTTAGTTTTTTATGGAGTTATTTCCCTGAAAACTTGTATCTTTGTGAGTCAATTGTAAAATGATGCAAGTACTAATTGTAAATACAAGCGAATTAACAGGCGGGGCAGCAGTTGCAGCAAACCGACTCAAAGATGCTTTGAACAACAACGGTGTAACCGCAAAAATGTTGGTACGCGATAGGCAAACCGACGATAAAGATGTGATAACCATCAAGAAAGGGTGGCGTACGCATTGGAATTTATTATGGGAACGTTGGTGCATATTTTGGCATTTACACTTTAAAAAGAACAATCTTTTTGCTATTGATATAGCCAATGCAGGTACCGATATAACGAAAATGGAGGCTTTTAAGGCGGCTGACGTGATACATCTCTCTTGGGTGAATCAGGGAATGTTGTCTTTGGGGAATATTCGAAAGATATTACGTTCGGGCAAGCCTGTTGTATGGACCATGCACGACCTTTGGCCAGCTTCGTCAATCTGCCATTATGCGCATGGTTGCGATGGTTTTAAGATGGGTTGTGGCAATTGTCCACTATTACCAAAGACGAAGAACGACCTTTCAGCACGCATTTATAAGCGGAAGAAGAATATGTATAAAGGTAAAAACTTATCGTTTGTGGCATGTAGCGAATGGTTGGCAGGACAAGCACGTGAGAGTGGACTTATCACTGACCAATCTATTACAAGCATTCCAAACCCAATCGACTCTTCTTTTTTCTGTCCAAACAACAAAATAGAGGCTAAAAAGCAATTGAATTTACCTACCGATAAACGCATAATTCTGTTTGTTTCACAACGAGTTACCGACAAACGAAAGGGTATGGAATATTTTGTTGAAGCCATAAGCAAGCTGTCGGAACAATATCCAGAAATGAAAAATACGACAGAAATAGCTATTTTAGGTGGTCATGCCGAGGAATTGGTAGGGAAATTGGCATTGAAAGTAAATTCATTGGGCTATGTTAATGACCCCCAAAAAATAAGATTAGTATATAGCGCATCTGATGTTTTTGTGCTTCCTTCGTTGGAAGATAATCTGCCAAACACCATAATGGAGGCTTTAGCTTGTGGCATTCCTTGTGTTGGCTTTAGCGTTGGCGGCATTCCAGAGATGATAGAACATACCGTAAATGGATATGTTGCAGCCTCGCAAGACGCAGCCGATTTGGCTTCGGGCATACATTGGGTGTTGGAAGAAGCCGACTATCAAAAACTTTCGGGGGCGGCAGTAGAGAAAGTTCAAGCATGTTATTCGCAAAAAAGTGTGGCAGAACGCTATATTGAAGTGTACGAAAAAGCACTTTCTAATACCCATTACGCGCTATGATAACATTTTCAGTAGTAACCATAACTTACAATGCAGCAGCAGTTTTGCAGCCCACTTTAGATAGTGTTCTGTCGCAAACGTTTCCCAACATTGAGCATATCATCGTTGATGGCGCATCGAAAGATAACACTGTCATCATTGCTGAAGCCTACAAAGAACTGTCGGACAATGCTGAAAATGGGCATAAAGTTCATATTAAAAGTGAGCCTGACCGTGGACTTTACGATGCAATGAACAAAGGATTGGTGCGTTCCAAAGGCGATTATGTGGTGTTTCTCAATGCTGGCGACCGCTTTCCGGAGGCTGATACATTGGAAAAAGTAGCATTGACTGCCGAAGTTGGCGACGGAGAAGACCTGCCCGTTGTGATATTTGGCGATACAGATATTGTTGATAGCGAAGGAAAAATCCTTTATCACAGACGTTTACAACTACCAGAATCCCTTACATGGCGTTCTTTTAGTGATGGTATGTTGGTTTGTCATCAAGCATTTTACGCCCGATTGGATATAGCAAGAAAGATTCCTTACGACTTACATTATCGCTATTCGGCTGATGTTGATTGGTGCATAAAGGTGATGAAAGAAGGAGAAAAACAAGGTTTGTTGCTGCGAAATGTTCACGCTGTGGTTGCCCTTTATATGGAAGAAGGGCAAACAACCAAGCATCATCGTGCTTCACTCTGTGAGCGTTTCAACGTAATGTGCCACCATTATGGTGTGTTACCAACGATTGGCAAGCACATTTGGTTTGTTATAAGAAAGTTTTTGAAGAAATAACAGCGTCTTTGGACAGGTTTGAGTAGTCTGAAGACTTCGTCTTTATCTTTATTCTTCTTTCTTCTTATTTTTAATTTGATGGTTTGATATTGCATCACTTACGTTATTGAGTGTTTTCCCAATTCCTTCGCCCAATTTGTTGCCTGCTTCAGAGAGCTTTTTAAAGAATTTTTTACCACCTTTTTCTACATTCTTGGTTATTTTATTGATAGCTTTCGATTCACGTTGCATAAATTCTCCCATGCCTTCACCAATGGTATTCAAACCTTTTTGAATCTTTTTTTCAGATGAATCCTTTCTACAAGTGTCGCATTTTGCACATTTCTTATCAATCACTTTAGGCACTGTTACCTTCTCTTTCACATGTTTTATGGGCTTAGGATAGTCCAGCACAGCATTGGTTTTGCTTTGAGCCTGCAAGTTTGTGCAAAAGCCCAATGCAGAAAATATAAAAAACAAATAACCGATTAATCTTTTTTCCATAACTTTCAATACTTTTGTGGGGTTATTATTCTATTGTCAATGGGTGCAAAGATAATGCAAACCTCCTCAATTTTGAAATTTGCGACCGCACATTTAATAATCTATAACGTCTTTTTACGAACTAACTTTATTCAAAGAAAAGCCCCGAAAGATTTTTCTTTCAAGGCTTTTTATCTATTCTTGTATGGAAGTTCTTACTTTTGTATGAACTTTTTACCATTCTTAATTACTCGCCTTTGTAGTCTTTGCCTACTTTCTGACCAGAGAGATTACGCAGACTCAATTTGTAGATATGTATTATCAAAAATATTGTATTTTCTAATTTTGGCTTGTATCTTTTTAAATCATTCCCTTCATAGCCTGTTCTTCTTGACGAATACGCACGAAGAGTGGAATAAGATATATCGGTAAACCAATGCAGAGTGTGTACCAAGCATGGCAAAGCAAAGCTGTACCGATGAGTTCGGGAATGATGTTTAAGAAATAATTGGGGTGGCGCACATTGCGGAACAAGAAGCTACGGTCAATGCGTTGATTCTTTAAAATATAGAGTTTCACCGTCCAAATATCGCGCAGTTTATAAATAACGTAGAACAAAACAACATAAGCAAAAGCCATAACGCCCACGCCAGCCATAGAAACGTTATCAAACATCGCAGCCGAAGCGTAACATTCATAGATAGCCGCAGCATAATAAGCTATGTGTGCCAAGGTTAATAAAGCAGAATTGCCGTGTCCATACTCCACAGCCCCAAGTCCCTTGATGCGTTTTTCGTTACGAATGGAAAAGAAAAGCGTGGTTAATCGCAAGCAAAAGAATGCCCCAATAATCATAAAAATTTCGTTCATATTTAAATAAGTTGGTTTGTTTATCCTTAAAACTGTTCAAAAACGGCTGCAAAGATAAGAAAAAAAGATTAAGAAACAACCTACTTTTAAGATATTTTTTAAAACATATTTACTTTACAACGATTTCGTTAAGCCAAACGAAACGTGCGAATGAGCGCAGCAAAATTCGTACACGTTCGTGGCGAGAAATAGAACCTTTCGAGCAATGATACTTTGTAGGGGCGTGATTTATCACGTTCCTCTCAGTAAAATTGGGTGTTAGGAACGTGATAAATCACGCCCCTACAAAGTATCATAACTTGCCAGAAAGCAGCTATTTTGCACTTTTTATAAGAACGATTTCGTTAAGCCAAACGAAACGTGCGAATGAGCGCAGCGAAATTCGTACACGCTCGTGGCGAGAAATCGCACTTTTTATAAGAATAAAAAAAACTGCGCAAACATTCCTGACTACTTTAAATTTCAAAATAGGCGGTTTTGCCATTCAAAAGTGCCTATTTTGAGGTGCAAAACAGGCTCTTTTATTTTTTTACTTGTCTAACTGACTGAATTTATCGGTCGACAATGCAATCGTTTGCAATCTATTTTCAACGCATTCACTATCGCTGTGAGGTTTTAATGGGAGAAAGTTGTATCTTTGCGAAAGGATATAACTTTAGGTTTAACAAACAACTAAAAATTATGAAACGTATTTCTACACTATGTTCCGCCTTTTTGCTTACGCTAACTTTATTTGCGCAAGGCTGGAAAGCTAATTATGGCGGTGTCATGTTACAAGGATTCTATTGGGATTCTTTTCAGGACACAAAATGGACAAATCTTGAATCGCAAGCAAAAGAATTCTCTGGTATCTTCGACCTCGTATGGATTCCACAGAGTGCGCAGGCGCGCAACCTCACTTCTATGGGTTACGACGACTACTATTGGTTCAGTAACTACAATAGTTCGTTCGGTTCTGAAGCTGAACTCATTAGCATGATTAAAACTTTCAAGAACAATGGAATCGGTACGATTGCTGACGTGGTTATAAATCATCGTGCTACGAATACAAATTGGTTCGATTTCCCAACTGAAACCTACAACGGCGTAACCTACACGATGACTTCGCGCGATGTAGCAAAGAACGATGATAACTGGGCAGCATCCGCTGAAGCAACAAAGCAAGGCTTACAATTGGGCGACAATGTAGACACTGGCGACGATTGGCCTGGTATGCGTGATTTAGACCATACAAGCCTCAACGTTCAAAACACTGTGAAGGCTTATCTTCACATGTTGAAAGAAAAATTTGGCTACATTGGCTTTCGCTACGATATGGTAAAGGGATATAATGGTTCTTATACCGCCCTTTATAACAACGATGCGAAACCTGAATTTTCGGTTGGCGAGTATTGGGACGGTGACTTCACAAAGGTGAAAAATTGGGTAGAATCAACCAAAAGCAATGGCGTTCCTACTTCTGCGGCTTTCGATTTCCCAATTCGTTACACGGTTCGCGATGCGGTAAACAATGGTAATTGGGCTGCTTTTGACGGAAGTGGCTTCGCAAAAGACCCTGCATGGGCACGCTATGCCGTTACGTTTGTAGAAAATCATGATACCGAAAAGCGTAACAGCAACGCTTATCCAGACCCAATCTACAAAGACACATTGGCTGCCAACGCTTACATCATGGCAATGCCTGGCACTCCATGCGTCTTCTTGAAGCACTATCAAGCCTATAAAAGCGACATTAAAAACATGATTTCAGTGCGCAAACTCATGGGAATTACTAACCAAAGCGCATACGCAAGATATGGTGTCAATGCTTCTGATTACTATGCTTTCACCACAACAGGCAGCAATGGCAAACAAATGCTTACCGTGTTAGGACCAGCAAAGACTTATGTACAGTCGCCACGTTGGGAAAAACTCACAGGCGGTTATCATTGGGCTTACTATGTAGAGAAAAGCAATTCCGATTTGGTTTGGGCAAGTCATGCAAGTGGTAGTTATGACGGCGAACAAAAGGTTACCTTAACTTCGGTTACTGACAAGACAAACGCACAAATCGTTTATACCACTGACGGAAGCGACCCTACTGCCAACAGTGCAAAGGCTACCAATGGTCAGCAAATCACTGTTCCAGTCGGCACAATGGTTCTTAAAGTGGGCTTATTGGTCGATGGAGTAGTGAAAAACATCATTACACGCAATTACAACATCATTGATTTCAAACCCTACGATATTAAAGTTTACGTCAATGCAGACGATGCAGATGCACTATGGGACAGCGCAAAGATGACAGCCAATGCACCTACTATCAATTATTGGTTCTGGGGAGGCACCCATGCAACAGCAAAAGGTTCTTGGCCAGGCGATGCAGTAACGACAACCGAAACAGTAAACGGCAAAAAATGGTTTGTAAAATCGTTTGAAATAACAAATACTACCGATGCAGTAAACTTTGTTTTCAGTGTTGGAACAGGTACACCGCAAACAGTTGATATTAAAGATATAAAGGAAACGAGCTTCATAAGTATCTTAGCAGATAAGGAAGATAAAAATTATAAGGTGGATGTGAAGACTATCCCATCAGGAATAGACAATGTAAAGATTGAGCACCCTGCAAACAACGACCCTTATTATTACACGCTTTCTGGACAACGCATTGCTAAACCAACGCAAGCAGGTATTTACATACACAAAGGAAAGAAGATAATCGTAAAGTAAACTAAATGTTTCTTCGCCTAACAATAAAGGGGGCATAGCTTTCGACTATGCCCCCTTGTGTTTATATATGAATTTTGTTTATTTCTGAATCTTTTTCTTTCCGCCTTGGATTACTACTCCTTTGTAGTTCTTTCCTACGAGTTGTCCCGATAGATTGTAGATTGGTGCGTTTGCTTCCTTTTCTACCTTTACGTCTGCAATGCCTGAAGCAGCATTGCCTTCATAGTCTATCTATTTTCCTTCTCCGTTTTCCTTTTTCCATGCTTACATTGCTTTTTTGTTAGCATGTTTTTTTAAAAAGCTATTATTGTTCTTGGCAGAATTATTCGCACGTTTCGTTTGGCTTAACGAAATCGTTCTTATAAAAAGTGCGATTTCTCGCCACGAACGTGTACGAATTTCGCTGCGCTCATTCGCACGTTTCGTTTGGCTTAACGAAATCGTTCTCTTTTAGAGTGCAAAATAGCTGCTTTCTGGCAAGTTATGATACTTTGTAAGGGCGTGATTTATCACGTTCCTAATACACTAAAATTTGCGGAGAGGAACG
>QWCB01003400.1_pt1 | contig 12136 bp, 11 predicted proteins | sample 1972511 | NCBI WGS metagenome assembly QWCB01 (sample SAMN09866719, study PRJNA288562) | Human gut metagenome isolate term5_stool, whole genome shotgun sequencing... | isolation source: gut | host: Homo sapiens | place: USA: California
GGCTCTGTTAAGGTCGACGGCAAGGAGATTTTCGGTCTTAAACCAGATAAGCTTGCCGACTACAGAAAGGAAAATCTGGGCTTTATCTTTCAGTTTTATAACCTCGTTCCAAATCTGACAGTTGTGGAAAATATTCAGGTTTGTGAATATCTTTCAGATTCGCCACTGGATATGGAAGAACTTCTCACAACGTTGGGACTTTCCGAACACAGAAACAAGTTTCCGTCACAGCTTTCAGGCGGTCAGCAGCAGAGATGTGCTATAGCAAGGGCGCTGATAAAAAATCCAAAGCTGCTTTTGTGCGACGAGCCTACAGGCGCTCTTGACTCCAAAACATCAAGGGATATTCTTATCCTGTTGGAGAAAATAAACGAAAAATATGGCACAACAATGCTTATCGTTACTCACAACAACGCTATAAAAAATATGGTGCATAAGGTAATAATCGTTAAGGACGGACTTATCAAAAAGGATTATCTTAACGAAACACGCATACCTGCCGCAGAGCTGGAGGACTTGTAATGAACAGGGTACTCAGAAAAAGGCTCGGACGTGAGCTTAAAACTAATTTTGCACGTTATCTTGCGCTTGTATTGCTTATCGTAATGGGAATGTACATAATAGTTTCCGTGGTTGCAAGCGCAGACACTATCATCGACGGAACAGCCGAACATGGTAAGCAAAACAAGGTTGAGGACGGACAGTTCGGCGTTTTTATTCCTCTTACAGACGAGCAGGAAAAGGAAATAACAGACAAAGGAATTACTCTTGAACAGCATTTCAGCATTGACGTTACCGCGAAGGACGGCTCAAAGCTCCGTGTTTTCCGCAAAAGAAATGACATTGACCTTATCGAGCTTGACAGCGGAAAACTTGCTGAGAAAAAGGGCGAAGCGGTAGTCGAAAAGCGCTACAGCGAGGAACATTCTCTGTCAGTGGGCGATAAGCTTACAGCAGGCGGAGTTGAGTTTGAGATAGTTGGAATAGGAACTACACCTGACTATGACACACCTTTTGAAAATTTCTCTGACACGGCTGTGTCAAGCAAGGGCTTCGGCCTTCTTTTCGTAAGCGACGATCAGTATGACTATTTCAAAAATGACAGTGAACAGAAAGCGGAGGATCTTTGCTATGCTTACAGACTTAACGGCAAGGCAACTGATGACGAGCTTAAAGAAATGATCGAGGATTTTGACTTCGATTATAAAAAAGTCACAGACAAGTATTATCTTGAAACTATCAAGGACGTCTTGAAGCAGCGTGACGATATCTCAAATGGTATTGACAAGCTCTATGACGGCTCTCAGACCCTTAAAGACGGTGTGAAAGACCTTTCTGAGGGAGCTGACGCTCTCTATGACGCAATGGGCGGACTTTACGAGGGTGCAAAGGCACTCCCAGATGGTGCGAACGCTATCACGGCAGGAGTTAAGGCCGCATATGACGGCTCAAAAGACTTGTCAGAGGGTGCAAGATCTGCATACAGCGGTGCAGAAAGCCTTGCAAATGGTATTGATAGCTTCAAAAAGCAGGCTGACGAGCTTCTTGACGAGGTGTTCACCATTGATCTTGACAACCTGACAATGTTTGTGAAAAAGGGCGACAACGTTCGTATAGCTGGTGCGGCAGGTGACGTTGTCATGAACAAATATGCAGGACTTGGTGTGGGTGTTATACTTATGGCACTTCTTACTTATGTTATCTCTGTTTTCGTCATTCATCAGATCCAGCGTGAAAGCAGTGTTATAGGTGCGCTTTATGCTCTTGGTGCAAAGAAAAAAGATCTTATCCGCTACTACATAACGTTGCCGACTATAGTTGCATTTGTTGGCGGAATAATCGGTGCGGTCATAGGCTTCTCACCTGTGGGGATCGATTATCAGCTTCTCGACAGCTACGCATATTCTTCGCTCCCTGATTTTACCCCTGTTTATCCTTTGTATCTTATCATTTACAGCATTGTAATGCCTCCTGTTGTTTCGGTGATAGTTAATACCCTTGTGATAAACAAGCGGCTTTCTCAGACGGCTCTTTCACTTATCAGAAACGAGCAGAAAACAGGTCACTACAGCAGAGTGAAGATAAAGAGCAGGAATTTTATCCGCAGATTTCAGATACGCCAAATGCTTCGTGAAATGCGCACAGGCATAACAGTGCTTCTCAGTATGCTGTTTTCACTGTTCATTCTTATGCTTGGCGTTGATTGCTACTATCTCTGTGAGAACGTGAGAAAAGACACTATCAATGACACAAAATACGAGTATATGTACACTCTGAAATATCCAGAGGAAAGCGTTCCAGATGGTGGCGAGGCTTGCTTTGTAAAAACGCTTTCAAAGGAACAGCTTGGCTATAACCTTGATGTCACCGTTATGGGTATGGACAGCGACAACAAGTATTATGATGTGAAAACACACAAGGGCAAGAGCTTTATAACAGTGAGCCAGTCAGTTGTGGAGCGTTACGGAGTGGCAAAGGGCGATAAGTTTATCCTGACAGATGATGCGACCTCAATGGATTACGCATTCACAGTGGAGGATATCTGCGACGAGCGTGGCGGACTTATGGTGTTCATGGATATTGACAGTATGCGTGAGCTTTTCGGTGAGAGCGACACTTACTACAACTGTTTGCTCTCAGACAAGAAACTTGACATTGACGAGGGCAGACTTTACAGCACAACAACAAAATCGGATATCGAGCGTTCAGCGGCAGTTTTCACGGATCTTATGATGTCAATGATAGTAATGCTTATCGCGGTTGCCGTAATAATTTTCTGCTCTGTGATGTTCCTTATGCTGAATGTTACAATAGAAAGGGCTTCCTTTGGAATATCCCTTGTGAAGGTATTCGGCTATAAGACCAAGGACGTGAAAAAGCTTTACCTAAACGGAAACGCAATTATCATAACTTTGGGCGCACTTATCGAGATACCGCTTTCAAAGATGTTTATGGACAAGGTTTTCCCAGTGTTCATTCCAAACGTAACAAGCGGAATAAACCTTGCATTCCCATGGTATGCTTACGTTATAATTTTCGCAGGAGTAATGGCAACATACTTTATCATCACCTCAATTCTTGTAAGAAAGCTTGGCAAGATAACCCCTGCCGAGGTGCTTAAAAACAGAGAATGATTTCTTAATATACAAAAAACGTACAGAGCGTAATGATGTGACCTCCAGATCGTTAGATTTTTGGTCTAACTTCTGGGGGTCGGATCATAAAGCTTTGTACGTTTTTAATTATGCCTAATTTATATTATTGTCTATTTTGGTTATGATAACTGCGGCAATGGTAAGGACAATATATCCTGCTGTGACCTCAAATGGAAATTTTATTATTGCCGTTTTGGGGATTATAAAAGGCAAGGTAGATATTGCACAGCATGGAGGAAAATAAAGCTTTGCTTTTCGGCAAAGGACGAATATCACAGCCGAGGATAAAACTGCACCAAATGTCAGGGTAAGCCCAAGCTTTTCAGAGATAAAAAATCTTGCCATAACGCCTGCGAACGCAGCCACCACCATGAGAGCAATTGCTGTGTATTTTCTTTTCATAAGCTTTGAGCCTTTGCCGCTAAGCTCAAAAAATGCAACGATAAGCGGCGGAGCGATAAAGAATATCTCGTGAAAATGCGCAGGCAATACACAGATAACAAGCGCTGTGATGACTTGTTTTGCTCTTAGTTTTAGAAGCTCTGAGCTTGGTTCGATAGGTCTATATTCATACTTTTCATGAAGTCCAAAGTATTCAAGAACTTTTTGAAAAATAAGTATAAATGCTGTCATGACCGCAACGGAAATGACGTAAACAGGTGTAGCTTTGCACGCAAAATGTAACTTGTTTGCAAGCAAAATGTAAAGTGCAAAAAGCCGACAAATCACGAATTACACTTAAAAATCCAGACAACTAAACGGTATGCATTTGAAAAATCGTGACAGCATATTAAAAAATGAAACAAAAATAGCACGATGGAGTCATGTTTTGCTACTCCGTTTAAAAGGGGGTGTTAAAATACCGCCCCCTTTGTTATGCCTGGGTAAAACGTCCACCCATACAAAAGGAATGAGCGATTTGCTCACCCCCTAAATAGAAAAGTTAAACCGCATTTTAATAGCGTTTGAAGCTTGTTAAAATGCGGTTTTAATGTTCCCAAAATAAAACCAAGAGAAAAATTCCATGAAAAGAAAGATTATTATTGAAACAGTTTAAGCTTGCTGTCTGACCTACAATAAGCTAAAGCTGTAACAGCATTTAAGTGTAACTTTAATTCCCATTATGTAGCCTCGTGAGCTTCAATTACGGCAATAATAGCATCTTTTGTTGTAGCTCCGTTCAGTTCTATGCCGTTGGCTTCCGCATATTCCTTAAGCTGTTCAACGGTCATGGAACTGAAATCTGTAACTTCCGATGGTTCTGAATTTTCTGTACCATTGCTTTCAGAAACATTAGAAATAGCAATTGCCTTTTTCTTGTTGTTCAGAACAAAAGCGTCATAGTAAACACGACCTTCAACAAGCCAGCCGCTTATGCCGGGAGGATTATCATGCGTGTTGTATTCCGCAAGCTTTACGGGCGAACACATTGCGATCGGATGAGTTATAATAAAGTTCGTGCCTGTTGGAAGATATGAAGACGGAACAACCTTAATGCTTGCACCGTCAATCTTAGTAAGATTACCGCTCTGTGCTATATTTGCCGCACTGTCAGATGTTCCGACAAACTGTGGATCAAGTCTGAGTGCCTTATAAAACTTAGGCGTCATGTATACAATGCGGTTTTCTGTTGGTATTTCATTTTCAGTAAGCTGCATAGCTACGTCAAGGTAGTGTTCATAAGGACTTGATGATTTAGCGTAACTAAAAGTCGCTGAAACGCCTGCATTTGCAGAAAGCTTTGACAGCCTGTACTTATCAATGGTGGGTACTACAATTTCATCAATGTGTCTTTGCAAGCATTTAGCTGCCTGCTGGGTCATCATAGTATCGTCACTGTTACGCCTGTCAATTGTGAATGTAAACGCTTTATCCTGTGAAAGTTTAAGCTCCTGAACCCTGTTGCCTAATTCTTTGGGTGTTCCGTAACGATTAGAACCCGCCGACATATTGTAATCGCCCAACTCTGCAAGTTCCGCAGAATACACATATACTGTATTCACACCTGAGAAATCATAATTGTTATTTACCGCTTCCGTTGTTACCGAGGAAAGTTTAAAACGTTCATCAATAACATCTGAATATTTGGAAGCATAATTTATTGTGGTCTCTGCCATAAAATTATCACCTTATTCTTTTAAAATTCTGGCAAAATCATCATCGCCGCTTTTTGTTGCAGAACCATGATTCAAACCAGTATCAATTCTTGCACCAGTATCTTTTATTCCGCATTTGGAAAAAATATCAGAAAGCTTTGTAATGCTATCCTTGTATGTATCATCTGTGGAATAATCAAGAAAGTCAATAAGTTCGGTTGGTAGTCTCTCTTCAGCTAACAACTGCTTTGCATTGAACTTCCTTTCGGATAAAACTAACTTGTTCTCACGTTCCTGAAGAACTTTGTCACGCTCATCAGCTTCAGGTGAGGCCTGCTGTTTCTGAGCCTTGCCTTTTTCTTCTGCTAAACGTTTCTGAACAATTGCGTTGACCTCTTCCTGTGAAAAGGTTCTTGCTTCCTGCTTTTCGGCTGCAGTTGCCTTTGTTTCCTGTGTCATTTCTTCCATGACTTAAACCTCCGTTTTACGCCTGTCGGCTGAATTTTCGAGAGCTTGTTTTACAATATCACGAACGCTTCTTACAGATAATCCGTATTTTCTGGCTATGTTCTTATATGAACGTCCCTGCTGAACCTCATAAAAAATGTCCTTATCCCTTTGAACTCTTTGAATAGTTGCTAATTTGGGTATGTAGATATATCCTCCGGAAAAGCACTTTGCAAGCTTGTATGCGTTTTCCGCTCCTATCGTTTCAATAACATCATAGAAATCGGAATCCGCAAATAATATTGCGGCGTTTTCTTTAAGAGATTCAATGTATTTTTTATCCTGTTCGGTCATTGTAATCAACTCCTCATTAAGATATTAACATATTTCAAGAAAATAGAATATTGTTTTATTTCTCCGAAATATTTCAAAAAAGGACGGAATAACCGCCCTTTGAATTATGTACACCGACTGTGTTTTCTTGCTCTTTCCGTTCTCTTGCCTAGAATGAATCCGTAGTTAAACATTTCTATAAGTAACGCTGTCTTTCCTCTCATTTCAGGTTTTCCAAGCATACCCGCTTCTTCAAGCCTTAAAAAAGGTTCTATGTAATCAAAAGCGGGCATTAAATCCTGATAACTTAATATCTGGCGTATTTCCGTTGTTTCCTGTTCTATTTGTTCAAGTTCCTGTTTTTCCTTAAGCTCATACTCTGCAAGTACTTCAATCTGTTCCTTTATACTTTTATATACATCTTTATCGGGGAATTGGGGACAATTAAAAGATTGATAATTTTTGAACAAGTAGTATTTTATGGCTGTCGGGAGCGTATTACAATTACCCATAATATAGTTGTAAAAAGATGATTTGTATTGCTCCCATGTATAGTACTTCTCTCCTGCCCTTTGTTCTTCATACCATATCTTAGCGAAATTATAATTGCTGTACAGCTTTTGTTCAAATGCGTTCATTAGAGTAAGGTCATACTCTTTCTGATGTGCCTTTGTTGCTTCAATTAACGCTGCTAAAGCTTCTGTACTGCTATAAACTTCTTTTATATTTCCTGACATTATTAATATCCTCCTCGTTATCATTTTAAAGACGTTTTACAGCGTTAGAGAGCGTTTTAGAAAAATTATTAGTGAAATTACCCTATGAAGTCTCAAACCCGCTCAGAACGCTGTGTGCTTTGCCTATTGCAATTTCTGTTTTTTTGTGATATACTGAGGATAGCTTAAGCTACTTGAATTTTTAAGCTATCCTTGATGGTGCTTGTTATTGGCGTAACAAGTGCCATTCTTTTTATATCACTGTTATTCATATTAAATCACCTTTGAAAGCTTATAGATGAGGTCATAAGTTAACTTGATTTTGTTTAAGAACGCATACTCAGAACAATAATCATAGAACTTTATAGATTCTCTAAGGCTTCTTGTTTTTGATATGCTTGTAAGCAGTGCAATCATTTTTTTATCACAATCGGGAAAAATATGAGAAATCTCTTCTTCTGTGTAATCGTTGGAAACTCTCGGCTTAAGAAAAATCCTTGTTCTGATTTGGTCAAATTCATAGTTCTTTGAGCCTGTGAGCATTTGCATATATAGCTTTTCATTACCTGCAAGCACTATGCCGATGCCTGCTTCATCATTCAAGTTTCGTATTGCCTGCAAAGCGTTAAGTGTAAGGTGGTCAGCTTCATCTATTATAATAAGCCTGTGAGTATTACTGAAATACGGCACAAGAGCCTTCATCAGAGCGGTGCTGCTCCTTCCAATAACAGTTTTTCCGATTTCTTCGGAAATTTTCATCAGTATAGCCGAAGCGGAACGTGTTGCTGCATTCGCTGTAACATAAACTACGCCTGAATTATGCTCGGTATAGTATTTCAATGCTGTTGTTTTTCCTGCTCCTGAATCACCTCTAACAAGAATCATATCTGAACACTTGTGAGCGTATTTGACCGCCCCTAAAACTGTTTGAGTATTTTCAAGACCCAAATAAAATACAGAATTCTTCTTATAGTTGATTCTTTCTTTTGCCATAACAAGATATTTTTCAATCTGACCGGCTATTTTTTCATTGTTTCCTGTGTAAGTCCCGCTTAGGAACTGAGATATTACGGTAGCCGACAAACCGCATTCATCAGCTATTTGCTTCTGTGAAGCAGAAAACTGCTCTATAAATGCGGTTAATTCCGCTCTTGTTTTTTCTATGTACGACATAAATTAACCACTCTCCTTTTTATATGATTCATACATATCTTTGTAAGGATTAAAACGTTCAGCAGGCTTTTCCGCATTGGTAACCGATATAGAAATATTTTCGGTTTCTTCAAGCAATGCCTGCTTGGCTTTATGCTCTTCTGCAATATTGCCAAATAGATAATCTTCTTCATTCTTAAGCCTTTGCGGCTTGTATTCTTCAATCATTTTGCGAACCTTTTTCTTTTCCTTGCCTGCTCTGATATAATCTTCTTCATTAACGCCCCTGAACGGCGAATGAAGCTTCGGAACTGCTTCACAAATCAATTTACCGTCATTATCAAAGATATACACCTTCTCCATGTTTTCGGGATCATATCTGATAAGTACGGTATCACCTACATACTTATATAATTCTCCGTTAATATCATTAAAGGTATTACAAAACAGCTTAACTCCGTTGTTATGTACCTTTCTTGATACGACTTTACCGCAAATAAGGTTAAGCGTTAAATTATCGGTAACTTTTCTTATTACCGTAGGAAGATTTTCATCATATACAGTATCGGGTGATTTTCCCTCCATACCTAAGCCTGAATGAGAAGTTGAATTATACTCATTGATGTAGTTTTCAAACTTCTGAATATATTCCTCAAAGCTGGGTATGTTTTTATCATCTGCAAGCTTGATGTTGGTTTTCTGCATATGTTCAGGACGCTGTTTTGCATCGTGACCCAGATATGAATAGAAACGCTTATCAAACCTTTCTTCAAATGTTCCGAAAAATCTTTCAACAGGCTTAGCTTGTCCGTGGTATGGTGTAGCTGAAATCTTTTCAATATGCAGCAATGCTAAAGCTGAATTAGTGTTAGCGGTATCCAAAGCCTTGGATTTATAGTCTTTTCCGTTATCAGTATATATGCTGTTGGGTATACCGTATTTTTCAATACCTAAACGCAAGCACTTTAAAATAACTCCTGTGTTCGGTTCTTCTTCACGAACCACAAACCCCATAATTTTAGTAGAACGAACATCAGTGAAAACCGTCAACCAAGGACGAAATACCTTTCCTTGAATATTTCTGACTAATACATCTGTTCTGTGATGGTCAGAACACCAAATTTCATTTGAATGCAAGTCACTTTTATCTCGTATCATATACGGCAAGCTGTCATTAAATACTTTCTTGCCCTCACGATATTTCATAATTGCGTACATCGGAATAGTCTGAATTTTACGGTAAAAAGTTTCGTATGACGGAATGTCAGGGTGTTTCTTCTTTACAAGGTCATAGCAGAGTTTAGCCCCTCTTTTTTGTGTGGTCATATACAAAGCATAAAAAGCGTTCCAAACGTCTTCGGGAATACTTGATACACCTTTGTTATGTCCGCCCCTATTGTCAATAAGGGATTCAACATTTCGTCCGGATGTTTTATACTTTCGTTCCCACTCACGAAGCTGCCGAGCTGTAATATCAGTGTTATGCTCTGCGTTATACCTTTTCAAAAATGCTCCGGATTTACAACCTGAATTCCAATAGCAGTGAATAACGTGTTTTTTATATTCTGCTTCCTTACGCTGCTTTTCGGTATATGTCGAATGATATTCTATACTGTTAAAATCAGCGGGTTTTACTTCTTCATGTTCGCTAAAGTATATGGCTTGTGCTTCCGGTGGTAGGCTGTCAAGGTTGATACGTATTTGCTTACCAGAAGAACCGCCAACACTTAAGATGTAATCAACTTCATAACTACCAGTTTGTACTGATTTCCTAACTGCTCTGCATGATATATTCAATAATTCAGCTACTTCCTCAGTTGTTAACCAAATATCATGCACTGGTATCTTCATCCTTTCTGTTCATAGTGTTAACAATCAACTCAATATCAATACCAAGAGTTCTTGAAAGATTAAAAGCAGTTGTTAACGATGGCATTGATTCTCCAAAAAGAATAGAAGTTAGTGCAGCAGTCGTTATATTCAGACCTTCAAGCAATGTTTTTCTGTCCATACCCTTATCAAGCATGGCTGTTACAATAAGCTTTCCAAGTTCTGAATATTGAGCCATTGTTCTTTTCTTACGAATTTTTCTTGAATTCATACAAATTCACCCTTTCTTTTTTATTAATTATGTGTTATAATAAATGTATTATATATCAAGTGTACTATAATTAACGCATAAAGTCAATAGTTCATTTATGTGTCAGTTATTAATTTGTGGGGGTTTAACAATATGACTTTAGGAGATAGAATTAATTTTGTTAGAAAAGACAATAAAATGAATCAATCTGAATTTGCAAAAACATTGGGCATAAGTCAGGCACATGTAAGTAAAATTGAAAAAAACATAGAAAAACCATCAGAAACTTTACTATTATTTATTTCTCATCTCTTCCAGGTAAACATTGAATGGTTAAAAAACGAAGAAGGGGAAAGATATAAATATTATGGCTGGGATTTGAGTGATGACGGCTTAGAATCCAAATACACTAGCTTTAAAAACAAAGCTGATAATTTGCTTAACAGCTATACTGGAAAGGATAGGCAATGTTTTGTAGAAGCTTTTTGTTTCTTTATCACTCTTACAGCAGCACCGAAACTCGATGAAGAAAAAAGAAGTCAATACTTGATATCGCTACACAAACTAATGGATTATCTTGAACGACTGCAATTCAAGTCCAATACATATACTATATTTGATCCAAATAAAAAAGTTAATTATGAACATCTATTTACCCACATTAATGATTTAAATGAAATAAAAAATACTATAGATTCATCTATTGACGAAATGCTGAATATCTACCTATCGAAATTCAATCTACCATACAAATTTTGAATATGAAAATATGAAACCGTATCATTACCTATGAAACTACAATCAAAAAATCAATCCCATTAGCTTTTTATTAGAATGTCAGTTCGTTATTAGTTCCGCAATATTGCCATAAATGATTTTGTATAAAATGATATAAAAAGTGCCTTAAACTCCGATTTTACGAGGGTTTAAGGCATATTTTTATTAAATATTGAAAAGTTCCGCAATACTCAAAAAGTGACATTTTGGTTCCGCAATCAAAAACGTTAGACTAATGCATATTAACGTGCCGAATATCCCGAAATAACGGGAGTTTAACGGCATTTAATTCAAAGTAACTCGACCTAACGGGAAGTAACGATAATAACGAACTTTTTTACATTTTGCTTGAAAACTCACAACAGGGCTTTTTGTACCCATAAGTATCGGAAGTATGCAGGCTGAAATGGCAGGAACAAAGTTCGTTTTTGACAGCGTTATAACGCTCACTGCTACAAGAAGTCCCAAAGCTATACGAAGTATAAGTATCTCAGGGATAAACCGCACTATGCACACGCCTGCGACAGCGGCAGAAACTATCGCCGCAAAAAGCCGTGTTCGAGAGGTGCTCCACGATTGCACAGGCGCAATAAGCGCACCCATTGCCACTGCCGTTATCTCAGGAAAAATTATCTCCTTTTCCCCGAAGATCTCCGCCGAGCCGACCATTAATGCCACAACCGCAAGGGATATCCCCATAGCTATATTTTGATTTTTATTCATTGCTTCACCTTGATGTTTTTTCTTTATTATAACATAAAGGGGAGAGGTTTTCAATCGGTGTAAAAAGATAAACCCCACAAACTTTCATAGTTGAAAATTTGTGGGGTTTATTTAGCGGTAGTCGTTTCTAAATTCGTCTTCATCAATGCCGTAACGTTTTCTATTGAGCTTTGCACGTTCCAATTTGGCTTCTGCCCTCATTTGATCTGATGATGTTCGGGCATGTTCAAGTTCATTTGCAGCATCATAAATAGCAAAGTCAAGCCTATTGTTATATCTTGTTATAGCTCCGTCCTTGTATTCGTCTGTTTCATAGTACATTGTATATATTTTGGCTGCCAAGAAAAATACGCATGCTATAGTAAGTACTATTTTATCAAGTAAATTCGATTTTATTTGAAAAAAGCCAAACCCGCAATATGCTAGAGTACGGCTGGAGAATAAATATACTTCAGCGACAGCATATGCAATAAAATACCACATTTGGTAAAGTAATCTGCTTCTTGTGGCTTCAAAAAGAAAATAGAAAATACGCAAAAGAATATGACCAAAAAATATTATCAACCAATAATTTTCTAAACGATTTCCCGAATCTATGCTTGACATATTCTCCAACCATGAAGCCAATCCCGCTAAAATGAGCCAATCAATGGCACA
>QWCB01011197.1_pt1 | contig 12123 bp, 9 predicted proteins | sample 1972511 | NCBI WGS metagenome assembly QWCB01 (sample SAMN09866719, study PRJNA288562) | Human gut metagenome isolate term5_stool, whole genome shotgun sequencing... | isolation source: gut | host: Homo sapiens | place: USA: California
ATGGCCGGTTATTCTATGGAAAGTTCCGGTGGTTCTTCCATGAGATTATCAGCCACTCAATTTCCGGACAACTCTCTGGAAGTGATCGATATGGCCGACGTCGTACTCACTGCTGCTACAGCGTCCTTATCAACTCCATCCCGCCTGATGTCTTACTTCGGACGTTTACAATACGAATATGACGATCGCTACCTGCTGACGGCAAGTATCCGCCGTGATGGCTCTTCCCGTTTCGGAAAAGCGAACCGTTGGGGTATCTTCCCGGCTGTTTCCGGTGCTTATCGTATCTCAAACGAAAAATTCTGGCCGAAAAATTTCGTCATGAATTCATTAAAACTGCGTGCCAGCTGGGGAACAAATGGTAACAACTCCATTCCTACAAATACAGCGCTTGCCAAACTAAGCAGTGCCAATTATTCATCCGGAAGTATTATCAACGGTTTTGCACCGACATCGCTCGCCAATCCTGATCTTGGCTGGGAAAAGACTGAAAGCTGGAATGTTGCTTTCGATATGGGATTGTTCAACAACCGTATCTTCCTTTCTGCCGACTATTATGTGAAAACAACCAAAGACTTGTTATACCAGGTGACTGTTCCCGCATTGCTCGGCTTTACCAAAGCATGGGGAAACATCGGTTCTATCCGTAACAAAGGTTTCGAACTGGAAGTAACTACGCAGAATCTGACAGGCAGACTGAAATGGAGCACTTCTCTGAACGTTTCTTACAATCAGAACAAAGTACTTAGCCTGGGAGATGATAACAGCACTGTATTTACAGGATATGACAGCACCACACAGGTGTTTATGGTGGACCAGCCATTGAGATCTTTTTATATGTACGATGCTGTCGGAGTCTATCAGACACAGACAGGAGGCCAGATTTACAGCGTCCTGGGACGTGCCATGGACCGTCCGGGTATGGGAGCCAACGGTAATGTATTGTCTCATTGGAAAAATATGTGGAAATCGGAAGCAGAACCGGGCGACGGAAAAACTCCGGGTATCGACAACGCCAATACGGGACAGTTCTATGACAGCCGATGGTTATACAGTACAGATTTCATAAAACTCAAAAACGTAACATTGGGATACCGTATTCCATTCAAAAAGAAGTTCATACAGAATGCCCGTGTTTATCTGACAGGGGAAAATCTTCTGATGTGGGATAAATACGAAGGTGGTTTCTCACCTGAAGCTAACAATGGCGGTTCAACGGGAGACTATGACTACGGTTCATATCCGCAAGCCAGAGTCATTACGTTAGGAGTGAATGTTACATTCTAAATAAAAAAAGAAAGAAACTATGAAACTATATAAATATCTTATAAGTGGAGGATTAGCGCTGACATTGTCACTGTCCTCTTGTGAAAGTTGGCTGGAAGTGGAGCCTAACGACACACGTACCACGGACTATTTCTATTCAACTCCCAGTGAAATGGAACAAGCCATTATCGGTATCTACAACGGCCTGCTTCCTATTTCGGACTATTCCTGGCTTATGTCGGAAGTTCGTTCAGACAATGCGTGGGTGGATAAAACGACGGATAAACAACGTGACTATATCGATATAGGAACTTTCAATCCCAACATTTCTACCATCAGTACCCTTTCCGGAGCCTGGAATAATCTGTACGAGATTATAGCCCGTGCCAATATGTTTCTTAGCAAAACCGACGGGGTTACTTTCTCTTCAGAAGCTATCAAAAACCAGTTTATCGGCGAGGCCAAATTCCTTAGAGCATTGGCTTATTTTGACTTAGTACGCTACTTCGGACGTATTCCTATCGTATTGGAACCGGTATCTGTGAATGAAGCGATGACGATCAAACAGTCTGAACCGGTGGAGGTATATGAGACAGCAATCGTCCCGGATTTGGAGGACGCAGTAAAGAAACTGGTAGACACTCCGCTGAATTATATGGGAAACAGCGCTTCAGCCGGGCGTGCTACCCAAGTGGCTGCAAAGTCTTTATTAGGACGCGTTTATCTGACAATGGCAGGATATCCCGTACAGGATGCATCTAAAAAGGCGTTGGCCGAGGAACTATTTAGCGAGGTGATCGATTATTCTTTCGCCAACAATAAATATTGGGCGAGCACAGCCGACGAATGGATTAAAATATGGATCAGTGACAACGACAACAAATATCATATTTTCGAGATCCAGTATATTGCAGCCAAGAACTATGGTAATCCAATGGTATTCAACTCTGTACCGGCTGTCAACGATTCTTATACGAAGATACAAATGTCCGGTAACAGAATATGGTGTGAGAACCAATTGGACGGTATTTTCAAGCAAACCGACGAAACAGGTGCTTTCATTGACAAACGTTGTGCAGGAACTATCAATACAAGTGAATTTGTCGACGAAGACGGAACTCCATATACAGGAGGGGATTTCTTCCTGAAATTCTTCGAGCACAAAATGAAACGCAAACTTTTAGGATACGAAGACATCGATGACCAGATTGCCGACCGCACCTATTTCCCCATCAATTATCCACTAATTCGCCTGGAAGATGTGATGTTGATGTATGCTGAAATTGTAGGACCTACCGGCAAAGGGAAAGAAATGGTGAATAAGATTCGTACACGCGCCGGACTGGATGCTTTGGATGATGATATTACCATCGAGAATTTTGCAGACTCTGTAGATATTGAACGCCGCCGTGAACTGGCATCTGAAGGAATCCGCTGGCACGATTTGGTACGTCAGAACCGATATGTAGGTGTATTGCAGGATATGTTCAAGCGCAATGGTTCCGATGCCAACGGAGTAATCACCAAGCCGGAAACGTACGAATTATACAAACTGGTCACCAAAGACTCATACATCTACCCGATACCGGATTCACAAATGAAAGTAAAAGAAGGATTGTACGAACAGAATAAAGGATATAATTAAGCGACATAATACTATTTATAAATTTGTTTGAAGGTTAGTAGTGAAAGTCCTCCGGCGGCAGCTTGGAGGACTTTTACTTGTATATACAAAAAAGTTCCGGCAATGTTGTTTATTTGCCTGCCATCAAGTATCTTTGTTTATAAACTGAATTTTAATGCTTATGTGTAAACAACCAGATATCCTAGAAAGTGAAAAGATTCACTTTGCAGTCATGGCGATAGAAGCCGGAGCACGCGAAATGGGAATTTCTCCTATGGAAATGCGCCGACGTTTAGAGAAAATGAACCTAATCAAACGTCTTCTACTGGACAATTACGAAGTGATGCACACACAAAGCCTAAAACATGTAGGCGAGGATGTGGCTGAAGCTTTGAAAAACTGGGAAGCACAGGAGGGCGGAAAAGTATGAAAATAACACTTTATCATGGTTCCACCCTTTCTATAGAGCATCCTTTAGCCAAAGTGGGACGTGCCGATTTAGATTTCGGTAACTGCATGGATTAATGTATATGAATTTGATATGGATGCAGCTATAAAAGCCGGATTCAAGTTACTTCGTTTCGATGCTTACAATCAGGATTGGTTGAATTTTATTGTCGCTAGTAGAAATGGGAAACAACCTTGGACAGGTTATGATATCATAGAAGGAGGCGTAGCAAACGATCGGGTGATTGACACCATAGAAGATTACCTTAACGACATCATCACCATAGAGCAAGCCCTCGGGCAATTGGTATATGCACAACCTAATCATCAGATATGTTTGCTCAATCAGCAACTCATTGATACACATCTACATTTTGATAAGAGTTTTCCACTGGATACAATGGACAGAAAAGGAGGTAATAAATGAGAGAACAAGTACTTTGGAGAAAAATAAGTCGTATCATCCGATACTTATATTATAAATGATGTATTACGTGAATTACAAGACAAGCAGTGATTCAAGAATATAATATAGCTTACCACAACTCAAAAAGGAGGAAAGTTGTCTACAATGCAACTCTCCCCCTCTTCTATTTAATAGATTAATATATTCTATTATTTTCCTATAGCGCCAGCCCAATCTCTGGCAAAGCGGAAATTACCGATATTTCCTTTAAAGCCACTGCGATTTCTAAACGAAATAGCTTTCAGACCAGCTTTCAATGCACCTTCTTCACCAGCCACTACAACATCGGCTTTCGGTTCATTCTGATTTAAATCAGGATCAACGAATAAAGAAACTTCATTCTTGTCATAATCAACTTTCAATACCAGCAGATGCGTTGTATTATAATCATATACCATAGGAGCTTCGTTACGTTCTTTCATCAAGCCTACAGCAAATTTGATTTTATCATTTCCTTCACGTCTGACATATACTTGACCACGATTTCCTCCGCCAACATAACTGGCACTGGCAGCCAAGATATCTGCCAAATTACTTGAACCGACTTTAGCAAAGTTCACCAGACAAGCCAGGTAATAAGTTCCTTTAGAGTAAACTTTTCCTGATTCTACCAAAGAATATACGCTGACACGGGAACCTTTCACACCTTGCGGAAAACCAAAATTGATAGATGATCCCGCCTCACTATATCCGTCATAAGTCAAAGCCTTTCCAACAGTAGGACTTACCACTCCTTCAACCGATGTCGTAGTAAATGCTCCACACCAAGTATCTACGTTAATAGGAGCCCGTTTATCATCATAAACCGTTTTCTCCAAAGTATCGCCTACCTTATAACCTTTCAACAGGTCATTCTTCAAAACTTGTGCCTGGCTTCCCAATGCAAGAACTGCCAACGCCATTGATACAAACACTTTTTTCATAATCCCTCTTCTATTTTATGTTTTTAATCTACGTTATTTATTGATATTGAACCGGAATAATCCGCTATTATATTTCCATTTATTAATTACCATCCGGTTTCTCTATCTCCGTAAACGGGCAAAGATTCCATTTAAAGTCTTCGAATCTGTCGGGATGGTCTGGATTGAATCCTTTATAATCCTTCCTCAAGAACTTCACCGCATCCAAATCAGCTTTCTTCATTCCTTCAATAATACATTTAGCCAGTTCATAAGCACCGAAAGTATTGGAGTGGGAATTATCTTTCAGTTCCTTTGTCTGTCCCGGATAAGTATTAGCCGGATAATGCACGAACGCATGTTTAGAGCCATCTTCGCCCATTGCCTCGTAAAGTGTACGACTTATTTCATTCAAATCAATCAAAGGTACGTTTTCTTTGGCTGCCAACCAACGAATCGCATCAGGATAATCAAGGTGAGTGTTTACAATCTTACCGTTCTTATCAAAACGACGACGTTGCGTCGGAGTCACTAATACAGGATACGCACCTCTGGAACGGGCTTCATCAATATAAATCTTCAGATTATACATGAAAGAATAGAAAGCTCCTTTGCCGGGTCCTTTCTGTTTCTGATCGTTGTGTCCGAACTCCATAAAGAGATAATCGCCCTTCTTCATCTGTGTCAGGGCTTTTTTCAAACGTCCGGCACCGATAAAGGTATTAGCAGATTCTCCGGATTCAGCATAATTGGCAATAGCTACCTGATCGGTGAACCACCGTGGAAACATTTGTCCCCAAGCGGCCCAAGGTTCGTTATCATAATCAACCACGGTGGAGTTGCCGCAAAGAAAAATGGTAGGCACTTTATCTGCACGTTCAATGACCAGAGAAGTGATACGGGGCGCATCACCATTAAATTCAATAGTCAGTTTTTCATCCCAGTTCAGTTTATTCTTTTCACGTGCCTTGATTTTGACTTTCTCTCTTTCGCTGATTTTCATGTTCCGCTTGTTGACAGTAAAAGATTCGGTAATCATTTCTCCCTTTTTAGTCGGAAGATTTTCAATAAACAGTCGGCGGGACTCGGCACGCACCGTAGTATTTCCGGCTGAATCCTTACTGCCAAGGGTGACGGTTACTTTATAATTGCCATCGGGAACATTGACGGAGAAGAAGAAAGGCTGATTCCGGTTCCTGCCGAGCCAGCTGTTTTAGAATAAGTAACAATGTACATATTCTTATTATTCCGTTCCGTACTACTCCAATAGGTAGCAGATATATCCATTGTTTTATCCGATACTTTTATCAACTTAGTATTCAGCTTACTCTCTAAAGAATTATCTTTATCCTGCAAAGCAACAAGTTCCCCACTGGAAGGCACATACCAACCGGTAGTTATAGACGGAGACGGGAAGCTACTTTCACAATCATCCTGATATTGGAAACATTCAAAATCTGTTTTGAAAGTATCGTAGTACAAATCTAATACTTCCGAGTTGTTATATCCCAAAAAGTGAAGGGGTTTGTTTTTATTATTTTCATTTGCATCATAATATCCGGTAACAGATACATAAGAAGAAGTAAACGAAGTAGTCATAAACCAGTCGTGTATACTTTGAGTAAGAGCAGGAGAGAATTTGCCCGTTTCTGTATAGAGGCTCATAACTAACCCATGAACACAATTGGGATGCGAACGGAGCAATGCATCATTAGTGGCAGTATAGGGAGTTCCCGCCACATCTTTATACAACACAGAAGGCATCGGATTTCCCACCCAACAAACGATTCCAATACAATTATCCTTTGCAGGTTCTGCTTCATTGCCACTTACCACACTTCCATCTGCATAATAATAATCGCCTACCTGCAGATGATGGGTCACCTCTTTATATCCACCATCGACAACAAAACGTTTGTATTTTCCTTCTTTCATCTTTTCAGCCGTATCAAGCGTACATTGCTTATCATTATAATGACCGATAATCTGATTTTCCGAAGACGGTTTTCTTAGCAAACGATATTCATCTTTCTTTGCGTCATAATAAGGAGAAATTTTAGTTCCTTCCTCCACATTATCAAGATAAAAAGCTACATCGACAGACATAGCAACATAAGGAGTTTCTTCCGGCATTGCCACTCCTTCGGCATCTGTAAAGATATAACGAGTGGAAGGCAACTTCACAACAACCAAGCTCATACGGTGTGTTAACTGAAAGCTCAATGAGTAGTTTCCGTTCTCACCAATCAATGCAGTTGCATTTGAGGTCATCAAATCCTGTTGTGTAAAGGTCGTGACGAATCCCGTATCTTCTGTACGCGTAGACGGTTCATTGCTAATTATCCCTGTATCAGTCACGTTCAGTACAATCCCATTCCGTACATTTCCCGGAACTTCTTCCTCATTTTGAGAACAACCAGCCCAACCGAACAATAGGATTGCCAGCAAGGCCACTTGCATAAGTTTATATTGTTTCATCTTCGCTTCAAATTTTGAATATTATTCTCTATCAGTTCCTTCAACCTCTTCGTCATCACCGTCCCACGAAACAGAATCTTTTTCTATTGTCACTTTCAATCCCGGTTTACCAACTCCTACATTGTATGTATATTGGTGTCCACCTTCTAATATGCCTTCACCATTGCCCGGCGTATGACCGAAATTCCTGCCGTCTTTCAACGCAACTTTAAAGAATAATTTGCCGGACATATCCTGCGGAATCATCAGCAACTGAAAAGAATAAGCGTATCCTTCTCTGGCATTTTCCAACAAATAAGGTTTCATCACTGTCGCTTCAACTCCTGCGGCAGACTGTAATTTGCCTTCTGCCATACTGCCCTTTGTTACAGCACTTACAGTGAACACAATATCCTTCAAATCTTCTTCCGATACAGTGTCTCCGTCACCTTTCACGTTGATAATCAGCTTCACCGTTCCGTGATGGAATTTAAGCTTCCGCTCGCTACGGAATTTCATTTTCTCATAGGCATAAAGGAAATCCGAGTTTTTATATGATTCTTCAATAGTCTGATCGGAAGCTACGGTCCACTCTGTCAACAAAGTTTCCGAAGAAGGATACCAGGCAAACAAAGTCTCTTCTTCCGTCGTTGTATACCAATAAAGAGGATCGTTATTTTTAGCACTCATTTCTCCTGATTGAGAAACCTCATACAACTTTTGTGAGAAACCATCGTATAGGGAAACAAGCTCTCCTCCATCCCATTCAGTCTTCTCCCCGATGCTACGCGTGAAAGTTATAGCTGACTTTTCCGCCATTAGCTCCATCGGATATTTATTATTTTGAGACTCGTCTTCCACTACATTGGTACAAGCTCCGAAGAAACCTGCTACTGCCAATAAACAGCCGAGCCATAATTCATTTCTTTTCATATCATTCTTTTTTTGAATCCTTGTCAGTCGTTTATTCAGTAACCGAAGCAGTTACATCTTTATCATCTTCTACGATCCAGTCTTCTATTTCCGCTTTGGTGATTGTCATTGCAGGATTTTCGAAGGTCACATTATAAGGATAGGCATGTCCACTCTCCAGATTCTGAACAGGCATGTATTGCGTGTAGGTCTCATCATTCATTCTCACTTCCAGCAAAACTTTCTCCGGCATATCCTGTGGGAATAAAATAATGGATGCAGTCATTTCACCTTCTGCCGGTTTAGCAATATCCATGCTTAATTCTGAATTTGGAGTAGCACCGCTTTTGGCAACAGCCTCACCGGTAGTCACATTAAAAGAGCCTTCCAACTGCAGGCTTTTCAAATAGACTTTCATATTATTTAATGTAGCTCCGTTGGTTGCTTTAAACTTCAATATGATTTTAGTCATTTTATGTGAGAAGTCGAAGGTAACAGGAGACTCTGCACGAACTCCGGTAGCCTGGGCAAATAGAAAGTCTATTTGCGGCTGTTTGTCGGTTGTCTGGTCTGCTCCGCTGATTGTTTTTGCAATCACTCCTTCTGTACCCGGCAATGTACCATTCGCTCCCTGATACGGATAATAAGCATTCAAAGTAAACTCACCTTCTCCTTTCAAACGGATATTATTGTCTGTTGAGCCTTCGTTCACAACACGGAACGAACCTCCGGTTTCATTGCGATATTGGATATTAATATAGGTATCCACTGCATTAGCGGTCGCATTATCCTCATCCGCTTCAACAGTCACTCCAATCCGGTCGTCCGAGCCCCATGCCGCACCGACAGCACGAGTTTCCTGTACATTATTCACCACTTCATTGATATTTCCATAAATTTCGATGGGTTTATAAGCGCGATCCGCCTTTCCCGACTCTTCATCACTACAAGCAGAAAAAGCTAATGACACTACCATAGCAGCAGCTAAATACATGTTTTTCATTGATGTCTTCATTTTAAGTTATTGTTTTTTTTAGTTTTTTACTCCTGCAAATGTAGACGTACTTATTGAAGTATACAATGGACGATTGTACGCAAATACCTTGGCAATTATCCATTCAAGGGAAGTAAGGCTACCGGAGTATAATTACCCATGGAGAAGTGTATATTATTCTATTATTTCAGCTTGTACACTTCCGTTCCGGCAAGCAGGAAACAACCTACACCGTAATCTTCAAAGTCGGGTACACTCTTATAAGTAACCGGCTGACCGTCTTTGGGCTCCTTACCCGTACCTTGTACATATCCCAGGAATCCGTTCGGATGTACGGCATCTTTCACCATAGCGTTCCACGCTTTTAAAAGGATGGGAAGATATTCTTTACGGTCGAGCAGTCCGTTACGAACTCCCCAAGCCATACCGTAAACAAACAGTGCTGTGCCGGAAGTCTCTTTGCCTCCGAAGTTCGTAGGATCATGAAGGCTGACATTCCAGAAACCGTCTTCACGCTGACACTTCTTCAATGCCTTGCTCATGGTCAGGAAATCATTGACATAGTCCTGACGGTGTTTTTCGTCAGAGGGAATTTCATCCAAGACACGCACCAAAGCAGCATATACCCATCCGTTTCCACGACTCCAATAGCAATCCTCTCCATTAGGCTCCTTATAGGGAGGATTGAAATCCTGATCGCGCCACCACAGACCGTCTTTCTGATTGAACATACCGGTTTCATCGTGCTGACTGCGTGTATAATAGTACATATCCCACATCTTGTCGTAGTACTTCTGTTCCCCAGTCATCTTTCCGAATTTAGCAAAAATAGGCATTGCCATCTGTACAGCGTCAATCCACCACCAGTCGTTCACCTGCGGGGTGTTCACTACCATATCGATACTTGCTTTGATATTCCGGATCATGTTCGGGTCTGACGGACAAATATTATATAAGTCGATATACGTTTGTCCACAGCAATGGTCGTCGGCGTTACGGGTGGTATTGCCGTTTCTCATTCCCCATTTGTGAAAATCAGCCCAATCGTAGGCATACTTATAATAATCCTCACGCGGATAAATAGAATAGAGCGCCATCAGCCCCTCATAATATACGCCACGTGTCCAGATATTACTGGGACGTACACGACCATAAAAACTGGGGATAGTATAATCGGCATACTTTTTCATAAAGTAACCGTTCACTTTCTTCATGACCTCCAATGTTTCCTTTTGATCGGGCAAGTTTTGAGCATTTACACTGACAGCACCTGTCAATATGAAAAAGAGTAATAGTACTAATTTATTTTTCATGTACATTCTTAGATTATTTATTGTTGAAACTTACTTTAATTTTCCCTGCATACGGATTGAAATCGAAAAGAACTTTATCTCCGGAAATATGTGCGGAAAGCTGCTTTTTACCTTGTTTCACAGACACCTTTTCTACTGCTTCTCCCACAAGCACCATGGTTAATGGTTCTGTATATATTTTCTTGTCCAATGTCATTTCAGGAGTAATCGTCAATCCCCTCTTATGTGTGGAAACGTTTAATCGAATATCATCCCTCTCCCTTATATAAGCAGCCACTTCACGAAACGTACCTACCCAAATCTTATCTTCCAGACTTTTCACTTTATCCAAGTGTTCCCAAAACAACGAAGGTTCCTTAAAAGCATCATATCCGTAATTGATTCCATGCGTCATACCTACTCCCCACTCCTCTTTCGTCATTAAATCATCCAGCCATTTGGCAAATCGTTGAGGGCTAGATTTTCCGCCAATCGAAATCTGTTTGGTACGTGTTCCCACTCTGTTTTTAGAAGCCAGCGCAACGATCTCATCTGTCTTATAGTTATATGGATAACAATAAGTGACAGGCATCACACCTATATTGGCAAAAATCGCACTATCATTCTTCTCTATTTCAGATTTCACTTGTTCCAAGGTCAAACGCTTCGCATTCTGATGTGACCAGCTATGATTGGAGATTTCATGTCCGTTCTTTGCCATTTGCTTTAGTTCATCCCAAGTCATTCGAGGTAACTTGGATGATGCCCCTTGTTCCGTATAAAAACCGCAAACCCAGAAGGTTCCTCTAAAGCCACGCTTTTCCAATTCCGGCGCAGCCACTGTGGAATGTTCTGCCAAACCATCATCAAAAGTATAGGTGATAGCACAAGTTTTGTCCTGCTTATATTTGGCAACGTAAACTTTCCAATTGGCAGCTGATAGGGTACTTATACCCAAAATATAGAAAAAAGAAGTCAGAATAAATAAAGAAAGTGTTTTCATGATTCTATTAAATGATTAAAGATATGAATATGAAAGCCATAGTCACACACTATTTACCCTGCAAAGATAGGTGTACCTTCCCTATTGTACAATGGACTATTGTACACAAATACAAGGACTATTATTCAATATAAAGGTCCGGAAGCGAAATGGATAAAAATCTGTTCTACATGGAATCTCCTTCACTATTCACACCACGCTGATAAACCGATGGTGCTACCCCAAACTGTGCTTTAAAGCATTTACTGAAATAGAAAGGATCACTGATGCCTACCTTGTAAGAGACTTCCGCAACCGTCAGATTATCTTCTGACAGTGAGTTCAACGCAGTCAGAAGGATAATGGGAATATGACTCGTATCAAAATCTGTTTTTAGTTTCTTGGTTACTTCAAATCCGGTCATACCCGGCATCAGAACATCACAGATAATCAGGTCGGCATCATACGTACGGGCCTTTTCAAATCCGGACGTGCCGTCGGCAGCCACTTCCACTTCAAAGTATGCGCCAATTTCTTCCCGTAGAAACTCACGGATATCATTATCATCTTCAATAATCAGCACTTTCCGTTTGTTCAAAGGAGCAGCCATCTTTTCCGGGTCAGGAAGCTCTTCCGAAAGCTGTAACAAATGATGTACGTGACCGTCTGCCTCTTTCAGCAATACGTTGCCCGGAACAAGGAAGTCTTTCTCCGAATACACCGTCTTATCTGTCGGAATACATACGGTAAATACAGAACCGCCACCTTCATTGTCTTTATA
>QWCB01003406.1_pt1 | contig 12121 bp, 8 predicted proteins | sample 1972511 | NCBI WGS metagenome assembly QWCB01 (sample SAMN09866719, study PRJNA288562) | Human gut metagenome isolate term5_stool, whole genome shotgun sequencing... | isolation source: gut | host: Homo sapiens | place: USA: California
TTCACCCCTATTTAATGATATTAATGATAAGCGTAAATTTTTGAGCTTACTAAGTAAAACACATCAAAAATTAATTGCTTTTATCTACTCAAAAAATCAAATTCTTTACTTTGCCTGCAAACATAATGTAGGTCTTCAAGAACTTAAAAAAGATAGTAATATAAATTTGATAAAAGAGTTATTAAAAACATATATAAAATTTCACCCGGATTCAAATTTAAATGGAATTAAGGATATAAGATTTTTTGTTGCAAGTAAATTTATGAAAAAAAAAGAAAAAATTAAAGAAATTTTTAAGATAAATTTACCACCCAAATTTGTAGATCCAAGTAATGGCGAATTTAAAAACAATATTAGAGATAAAAAAAACCATGCTTTATTTGAAGAAATAAGGAAATTAATCCTTGCTAATAAATGATATAAAATCACTCCCAAATTTACCTGGAGTTTATGAATATTTTGATGAAAACGCAAAGCTTTTATATGTTGGAAAGGCTAAAAATTTAAAAAAAAGAGTAAGGAGTTATTTTTCTTTTACGCCAAATTTAGCCCCAAACCCAAGGGTTAGCTTAAGAATACAAAAGATGATAAATGAAAGTATTCATCTAAAATATATTGTAACAAAAAGTGAAGCCGATGCATTGATTTTAGAAAATTCGTTCATAAAACAACTTAATCCAAAATACAATATTTTACTAAGAGACGATAAAACTTATCCATACATTTATATTGATTTAAATGAAAATTTTCCAAGATTTAATATAACTAGAAAAGTAATAAAAGGTTCAAATATTAAATATTTTGGACCATATTTCAAAGGATCGCGTGAAATTTTAGAAACCTTATATATGAAATTTAAACTAGTTCAAAAAAAAGGATGTTTAAAAAATAAAAAAGCTTGCCTATTTTATCAAATAAATCGTTGTTTAGCACCTTGTGAAGAAAAAATAACAAAAAAAGAGTATGATTTAATAATAAAAGATGCGCTATATGCCCTAAAAAATCCAACCTCGATGGTCGAATATCTAAAAGAGCTTATGCTAAAATATTCGTTAAATGAAAATTATGAAGAAGCTGCAAATTTAAGAGATAAAATAGAAATGCTTAAAGAAAGTGATCAAAAAATAGAAGTTGATTTAGCAAGACTTGAAGATTTTGAAGTATTTGCTATAAATTCTTTCCAAGGCTTTGCTTGCGCGGTAAGACTTAGCATAAGAGATGGAAAAATAACAAACTCAAACTCAAAAATCATAAATTTAAAAAACTTTGAAAATTTAGAAAAAAGTGAGATTGATGAAATTTATAAACAAACCTTACTTGATGCTTTTCCTGCCGAATCACCTGTAGCAGTTTCTAAAATATATGTAAATGATGATTTCTTAGATATTGGCCTAGTAGGTGAGATTTTAGAAACCAGACATAGCAAAAAATTTGAAATAATTGTTCCAAAAATTGGCGAAAAAAGAAAAATTTGTAATATTGCACACCAAAATGCGAAAATTAATATTCAAAAACACTTAAAAGCTTATGATTTTGAGTTTTTAAACACCATAAAAAAATATTTTGGATTTACAAATTTACCAATAAATATAGAAGCTTATGATAACTCACATATGTTTGGAAGTGCTGTGATTGGAGCTATGATAGCCTATAATGAAGATGGATTTAACAAGCAAAATTATCGCCATGCTCATCTTAAATCAAATAATGATTATGATCAAATGAAAGAGTATTTAACAATGCGAGTAAATAGATTTGATAAGTTAAATCCGCCAGATTTATGGGTAATTGATGGTGGAATTGCGCTTTTAAATTTAGCTGATGAAATACTAAAAAGCGTTGGAGCAAATGTAGATATAATAGCTATTTCAAAAGAAAAAGTTGATGCTAAAGCATACCGCTCAAAAGGCGCAGCAAAAGATAAACTCTATACAAAAAATGGAGAATTTTTACTACCGCCAAGCGATAAAAAACTTCAATTTTTTCAAAAACTAAGAGATGAGGCTCATAGATTTGCTATAAGTTTTCATCAAAAAACAAAAAGAAAAAATGATTTGCAAAAATCAAATTTGATAAAATCAGGATTAAGCGAAGGAAAAATAAAAAAATTGCTTGATTATTTTGGTAGTTTTGAAAAAATTTATGATTCAAATTTTGACGAAATTTCAAATTTAATAGGAAAAACTGCTGCAAAAAAAATATTTTTATAAAGAAAACAGAAAATATATGGTAAAATGTATCTCATTAATTTTAAGAAAGGTATTTAATGCTGATTTATGATGCAAATTTTAAATTACTTGGAATGAGTGAGCATGCTTTAAATTTACTAGGCTACCCTAGTTTTAACGCATTTTATTCGAACCATAGTGATATTTCTGAATTATTTGTAGATAAAGAGGATTTTTATATATACGGAAAGAGAGTAAGCTTTCAAGAATATATGCTTAAAAGCAAAAAACCTCTTTTAGTTTTATTGAAAAACTCTAAAAATTTAGAAATAGAAATTAAATTTGAAATAAACAACTTATTTTTCAGTGACGAAAACAATGGCTATGTGATTTTTTTGAATTCCCCAAGTGTCAAAAGTCAAAACGTGCAAGATGATTTTTTACCAAAAAACACTATAAAAAGATCAAATTTGTTATCAGTTGATAATATTTTTAAAAAAACATATGATTTAGAACTTCAAAATATCAAAAATATAAAACTTAATGATTTAGAAGAAAATACTTTAATAAATGATGAGTGGCTTAAAAATACATCAGATAATCTTTCTCTAAATTTAGGTAAATTTATAAATAACTTAAAAAACTTAATTAATAAAGCATATGAAAAAGAAGAAATTTTATATGAAGCAATTGTTTTGGGTGATTTGAATGAATCAGTAAAAAATTTAAGCGAAATAAAAAAGTTAGCTTATTCTTATAATATTAAACCTCTTACAAAGGCTATTTATAGGCTTGAAAATTCACAAATAGATGAAATTTCAAAAAATTTTAGACAATATAAAGATGTTATTGAAAAAATTGATAAAACCATTACAAAAAGGAATGAGATATGAAGCTAAATACGACTTCTATACTTAGATTTATAACAGGTATACCGTTACTAATCATTATGTTGATTGGATCGTTCTATCTTTACAGTTCATATAATAACTATAAAGAAGCAGATACTCTTAACAAATCAGTTGCTAATCTTAACAGTATTAGCGAGCTAATTGAACAACTTGGAAATGAAAGAGGACTAAGTGTTATTTACACCTCAAGTGGTGGCAGACTTAATGTTTCTGATCTTTTACAAAACCAAAGAGTGCAAACAGATGCTGAAATAAAGAAATTTAATAATCTCATAGCAAATTATGAAAGCATTGTTGGTGGTAATTTTTTAAACAAGAATTCGGGTGTTCCAAATGAACTTTTAAAAATGTCATCTCTACTTAAAAACATCAATGAAGCAAGAACTAAAATAGATAATTTAGATGCTGATTTCAATACTATTTTTACAAATTTCTTTTCAATTGTAGATGAGGAGTATTTAAATTATGCGAGATTTGTTCAACAATATGCAACTTCACAAGACATTGCGTCTTTGGGTTCAAACTTAGTTTCTACTTACGAGATTATGAATGCTTCAAGCTATCAAAGAGACTATGTTATATCTTTACTTGGCACAAGAGAGGCTATTGATTATTCAACTCTTTCAAAATGGAGCGAAATAAGCAATAAAAGTGCATTTATATCTTATACATCACTTCCTGAATCACAAGCAAAAACAGAAATTTTAAAACTTCTTTCTTCGCCTGATTCACAAGCTATAATTTCATCGGCAAACACTCTTAATACACAACTTCAACAAGAAGCACTATCTGGTGAATATAGTGTTGGTCTTATGGAGTGGTTTAGTGCAGCAAGTAGCAAAATCAGTCTAGCAAAAGAAATAACTCAAAAACTAAGTAAAGAGCTTATGATTCAAACAGACGAGTATAAACAAGAACTACAAAAAGTTTTGTTTATAGCAATTGGACTATTTGCCATAGCGATACTATTTTTATTCATAACTCTTAGATTTATCAGCAGATTCCAAAAAAACATATCTGAACTTGATGATGTTTTAAACAGCATAAGCCATATCTCAGATCAAGATATAAAAATAGATTTAAGAACCTCAGAAGGTATGTCAAGAGCCTATACAATCATCCAAGATGCGATTGATGTTATTGCTGATCAAAAGGAGATTGCAGAAGAAGCGAATAAAGCAAAATCAATATTCTTAGCCAATATGTCACACGAAATAAGAACCCCATTAAATGGAGTTATTGGTTTTACTGAGCTTTTGAAAAATACAGGTCTAGATGATGAACAGCAAGATTATGTTGATACAATAGAAAAAAGTTCTGAAAACCTACTTACAATTATAAATAATATTCTTGATGTTTCTAAAATTGAAAGCAATAAAGTTGAGCTTGAAGATATTTTATTTGACCCAATTAATGACTTTGAGGGTGCTATAGAAGTTTATGCAGCAAAAGCAAGTGAAAAAAATATAAATCTTTTATCATATATTGACCCAAGTCTTGTAAATTTACTTTACGGTGATATTACAAAAATAAAAGAAGTTTTAATAAATTTGATGAGTAATGCCGTTAAATTTACTCCTGTAAATGGTAGTATTATAATTGATATAAGAAGACTTCCTTCTGTAAGTGAAAACGAAACCAACATTAAGTTCAGTGTTAAGGATAGTGGCGTTGGTATAGCAAAAGATAAACTCGAAAAAATCTTTAGTGCATTCTCACAAGCCGATTCTACCGTAACAAGACAATATGGTGGAACTGGACTAGGACTTACAATTTCATCTAAATATGTTGCTATGATGGGCGGTATGCTTCAGGTTGCTTCTGAGGTAGGAGAAGGAAGTGAGTTTTTCTTCACTCTATCATTTAAAGAAACTAAAAAATCAGACTCAGATACCATGTATAATGGTATAAAAGGAAAGAGATTTGCACTGTTAACTGATGAACCAAAAGATATACATAATACAATTATAAAAGATTATCTTACATACATGGGTGCAAATATAAAAATTCTTGAAAGTGATAGAGAAATAAATAGAAATTATTTTGATATTTTAATAATAAGACTTGAAGATTATCCGATGATTAGTAGAGAATTAGATATTCCTATAGTAATCTGTGGAAATCTTAGAGAGCTTCAAAATGCAAGATTTGACAAAGAAAGCATTTTCACCTTATCAGAACCTGTAAATATAACAAAAATTTTAAAAACTACACAAAGAGTACTAGAAGCTGGTCCTGTTGTAGCAACATCTAAACCTATTCAGGATGCGGTGTACAATGAAACTATAACTCCTGTTACAACTGAACCTATTGTAGAAGAGCAGCCTGTAATAACTGAACCTATAAAAGAAGAGGCTGTAGTAGAAGAGCAAATAAAAGAAGATAAAACTGAACTTAGCTTAAGAGATAAATTAAGAGCTAGAATTAACCAAGGTACTACTCCTAGCGAACCAAAAGTGGTTATAAAACCAGATGAGCCAAGAGTAGAAAAAACAATATCTCAACCTACAGTTCAAAAAGAACCTGAAATTAAACCAGAACAAGAAGTAAAAATAGCGATTCAACCTGAAATTAAAAAAGAACCTGAAATAAAAATTTCTATCGAAGAACCTATAATAAAAGAAGAGGTTATAAAAGAAAAGGTTGAACCAAAAATATCAACTAGTGAAGATATCAAAATAAATATTGATGAGCCTAAAATAGCAATCGATGAACCAGTTATTGAAAAAGTCTCAATTGAGCCAACTCTAACTAAAGAGCCTGAAATAAAAATTTCTGATGATATAACTGATGCAATTAAAGAGCCTGAGGTTGTAAGTAAGCCAGAACAACATGCTCAAATCAAAATAGAAGAAGCAACTAAAACTACTGAAGTAAAACCTCAAGTAAAAATTGTTGAAGAAACAATTATGGTTGATGAATGGATTGATCAAGAAGTCACCGAATATGTTGAGGTTGAAGAAGAAGTAACTGAATATGTTGATAAAGAAGTCGAAGAAGAAGTTGAGGTTGAAGTGCCAGCACCAAGTGCAGCACCATCAGCTGGTGGCATGGATAAATATAATGCAAAAGTTTTAGTTGCAGAAGATAACGAAATTAACCAAAAACTTATGAGACATACTCTTGGACTATTTGGACTGGATATAACCATAGTAGGTAATGGTAAATTAGCCCTTGAAGAAAGAAAAGAAAAAATCTATGATATGATTTTTATGGATATAGCAATGCCTGTTATGGACGGTGTTGAAGCAACAAAACAAATTAAAGCTTACGAGAGTGAAAATAGTCTTCCACATATACCAATTGTTGCAGTTACGGCAAATGCACTAAAAGGCGATAGAGAAAGATTTATGTCTCAAGGACTTGATGAGTATTGTACAAAACCAATTAAAAAAGAGGCATTATCAGCAATGCTTAATATGTTTATTCCTGAGAAAAAAGAAGGAGCTAGTGGTGGTGAAACCATAAAGAAAAAAGAGATAAAAAAAGTTATCAAAAAAGTTCCTCAAACTGTTATTAAAAAAGTTTTAAAACCTCAAACTGTTATTAAAAAAGTTTTAAAACAAAAACCTGTTATTGTAAAAAAAGAGATTCCAATAGAAGGTGACTTTCCAAAAAAAGAGGAAGTTAAAACTGAAAATTTAAATTTAACAAAAAAGGATATCTTGATTTGTAGAAAAAGCCATTTGGAAAATAAAATTTTTGATACTATTTTAAAAAGATTTGCCAACGAAATTGATAAAACCAACAATATAGATGAAATTGTAAATTTACTTAGTGCAAATTCATATAAATTAGTAATGCTTGATTCTAAGCTTGAAAATTTTGATGCTGAACTTTTACTAGATATTATAGATCAGGTAAGCCCTAGCACAAAAGTAGTTTTATTTAGCAATCAAAATGATAATGTCAGTGAAAATATTAAAAATAGATTTGCTGAAATAACAAATAGCAAGGTAAATAAAGCAGAACTTGAAGAATTAACTAAAAAATATATAGGATGAATGAATGGAAAATTTAGTAAACGTATTAGCAGTTGATGACGATGTTATTAACTTAAAATTAGTAGAAATGATGCTTAAAAAGCATGGTAGTATAGGTGAGATTATCAAAGCTCCTAACGGACTTGAGGCTCTTAATATTTTAACTCAAAGAAAGGATATCGGTATAATTTTGCTTGATATTGTTATGCCCGTAATGAACGGGCTTGAGTTTTTAGATAATACTCAAGTAAAATCTCTTATAAAAAATATACCTGTTATAGTTTTAACAACAGATGAGACAACCAAAAAAGATTCACTTAGCAAAGGTGCTAATGACTTTTTAACAAAGCCTATAACAGAAAAGCTTCTATTTGAGAAAATAAATAACTTTATCGCACTATAAAATTTTGTTTTGTCATCACTTGCGATGGCAAAACATCCCCATTTTTATTATTATTTCTATGCTATGTTCTTTCTTGACTGTAATTTATAAATACTTTATGTGAATTTATTTCTTATTGCAATAAATAAAAAATAAACCAATTGATTTTTAAATTAATGTACTGTTTTAATTGTTTTTTTATAATTAATTAAATTTTTTTGATAGAGATATTATTATTAACTGGATAATGTTTAAACCAAAATTTTATATATTATTTTAATAAATTTATATTTAATTTTAAATTAATATTGATATAATATGATTACTTTATATAAGGAGTGCAATATGAAAAAATTAATCGTATTGATTTTTTGTAGTTTTGTTAGTCTTTTTGCTAATTCGCTTGATGAAATAAGACAAAAAGGTGTTCTTAGGGTTGGTGTATATGAAGGGCAGCCACCTTTTAGTAAGATAGATAATGGAAATTTTGTTGGTTTTGAGATAGAACTTGCAAAAGGCATAGCAGATATGATTTTTGATAAAAAAAATGGAAAGATCGAATTTGTAACTATAGCTCCACAAGATAGAATTCCTTTTTTACAAGAAAATAGGGTAGATCTTGTAATTGCAAACTATACAAACACTAAAGAAAGAGCCAAATATGTTGACTTTTCTATGCCTTATTTTTCAGTTAATATTGGAGTTTTAACAAATTCAGATGACAATATAAAAAATATGCAAGATCTAAAAGGTAAAACTATACTTTGTGGAAAAAGTAGCACAGCAGATATTTTCTTTAAAAACAAAGGATATAATGTAGCATATTGCGATACAGCTAGTGAGTGTTATCTAAAACTAAAATCAAAAGAAGCTGATGCTTACGCAGCTGATAATATAATAGTTATGACCTTTCCTATCCTTGATAGTAGCGTAGAAGTAAATATGAAAAATTTAGGAAAAGCAGAATTTCTTGCTATAGGAGTTCAAAAAGGCAACAAAGATCTTTTAAGTTTTGTAAATCAGTCTTTAATCGAGTTAAGTAAAAAAGATTTTTTTCAAAAAGAATTCGTAGATAGTATAGATCCATTTTACAAAGGAACTGCTGATAAAAAGTATTTCTTATTAGATGATATTTACTCTATTTTTGGATAAATTAAAGTTGCCATTTTTGGCAACTTTTTATTTAAATAAACCTTTTACTTTATCCATAAAGCTTTCTTGTATTATTTTATTTGACTCAATCCCAAAACTTTCTCCAAGTTCTTTTATTAGTTTTATTTGATTTTCGTCTAGTTTTTTAGGCATTTTGATTGAAATTTGAGCTATTAAATTTCCTCTTTTTTTAGTTCTTAAATTTTCAATTCCTTCATTTTCTAAAACAAATTGCTCTTTATCTTGTGTTCCAACTCTAAGTTTTAATTCTTTTTGGCCATCCAATGTTGGTATGATAATAGTTTCTCCTAGCATTGCTTGAGTTATAAAAACTGGTACTTCTAAATAAACATCATCACCATCTCTTACAAACTTATCATCTTCTTTAACTCTAATTACAGCATATAAATCCCCGTAACTTCCATCTTTTGAGAGATTTCCTTTTTGGCTTATTCTTATTTTTATGCCATTATCGACGCCTTTTGGTATATCAAATTTAAAGCTTTGCTCAACCTCATCATACCCTTTGCCACCACATTTTGGACATTTTGATTTTAGCATTTCACCATGACCGCCACATTTTGGACAAGTTTGAACAAAACTCATAAAGCCTTGTCTTTGGCTTATTTGCCCTCTTCCTCCACAATAATCACAAGTTGTTTTCTGGCCACCTACTCCATCACATTCTTTACATGGTTTTTTTATTTTATATTTTAATTCCTTTTGGACTCCAAAAACAGCTTCTTTAAAATCTAAATCAACTAAAATTTCAATGTCTAAATCATAATTATCAATAGGTTTTTTTCTTCTTCCTGAGTTTGTTCTACCGCCTCCAAAGAATGAATCAAATATATCGCCCATAACATCTTCAAAGCCGCCAAAACCTCCGGCAAAACCACTACTAAACCCAGCATTATTTAAGCCGTCTTTTCCATATCTATCATAAATTTCTCTTTTGTTTTTATCGCTTAAACATTGATAGGCTTCATTTATCTCTTTAAATTTTTGCTCAGCTTCCTTATTGCCTTGATTTCTATCTGGATGATACTTTAAAGCAAGTTTTCTAAAAGATTTTTTAATTGTTTCAGAGTCTGCATTTCTTGAGACTTCCAATATTTCGTAATAATCCAATTCTGTAGCCACTTTTTATATACTCCTAAAAAATTTTAACCTTTAATTCTATCAAAATTATTTTAAGCATTTATAAATCTTTACAAATTTCAGCTATAATTATCACTAAAAAAATTGAAAGGATTAACATGGTTAATGTACTAATGATAGAAGACGATACAGAATTTGCACAAATTTTATCTGAGTATTTAAGTCAATTTAATATAAAAATAACAAATTTTGAGGATCCGTATTTGGGACTTAGTGCTGGCATAAAAAACTACGATTTATTAATACTTGATCTTACTTTACCAGGACTTGATGGACTTGAAGTATGTAAAGAAATAAGAGAAAAGTATGATATTCCTATCATTATATCTTCTGCAAGAAGTGATGTAAGCGATAGAGTTGTTGGACTTCAAATTGGAGCTGATGATTATCTTCCAAAGCCTTATGATCCAAAAGAGATGCATGCAAGAATAATGAGTTTAATAAGACGCTATAAAAAAACAGCTCAAGTAGAAGAAAACGATATTGATAGTGCTTTTAGAGTCGATGAAAAAAGACATGAAATTTATTTTCACGATGAGGCTTTAGTTTTAACTCCAGCTGAATATGAAATTTTAGAATATCTTATCAAACAACACAGCTTTTCAGTCTCAAGAGAGCAACTTGTATATCATTGCAAAAGCTTAAAAGATAAAAATTCAAAAAGCTTAGATGTTATAATTGGAAGATTAAGAACAAAAATAGGTGATAATTCTAAAAATCCAACTCATATTTTTTCAGTTCGCGGAATCGGATATAAACTTTTAGGATGAGATACTCACTAAGCACAAAAATAAGTGTTGTCTTTGCAATTGCTTTTGGTTTAGTATGCATTCTTTTCATAACTTTTGGAAGAATTCAGCTAAACCAAGCATTTGATAGAATGACAGTTTCACAGATAAATTCCATAAATTATCTTTTAGGATTATATGAGAGAAAAACTCCGCCTGAAAACTTAGATGAATATTTTAGCAATTTTAATCTAACCGCTACAAAAGATAAAAATTTAATATCTAATGTTCTAACAAGAGGCGATATTGTATTTACTCGCCAAACTCCAATTGGAGATATTGTTTCATTAAAATATCAAAATTCTATGTTTATGCATATAAAAAATCCAAATTTTAGTGCGACTTTTGAAAGTAGCGGTGGCAAAAATTTAAACGATCCACTTTGGGTTGGATTTTTTATAACTATTATTTTGTTAGGATCACTTTATTTTTCAGTTTTAAAAAGCTTGGCTCCTCTTAAAAAATTAAATAATAATATTAAAAAATTTGCAACAGGAAATTTAGAAACCGCAACAGTAAATGTCGAAGGTGATGATGAAATAGCACAAGTTGCAAAAGAATTTGATAAAGCGGTTATAAAAATAAAAGAGCTTATTAGATCGCGCCAACTGTTTTTAAGAACAATTATGCATGAATTAAAAACACCTATTGGAAAAGGTAGAATCGTATCTGAAATGATACCAAATGAGCTTCAAAAAAAACGCCTTATAAATATATTTGAAAGACTTGAAATTTTAATAAACGAGTTTGCTAAAATTGAACAACTCTTATCAAAATCTTACTCTATAAATTATGAAGATTATCATTTTAGTCTTATTTTGGAACAAGCCAAAGATTTACTAATGCTTGATGATTGGGATAAAAAAGTTGAACTAAATTTAATAAGCGATCCACTTTTAAAAGCCGATTTTCAAATGTTTTCATTAGCACTTAAAAATTTAATTGACAATGCTTTAAAATATTCAAATGATCAAAAAGTTTATATCACCTCAACAAATGAGCAAATTTGCATTGCAAATAGTGGTGACCCACTTCCAGTAGATATAGCTCATTACAAACAAGCTTTTGTTAGAAATATAAATGAAAAAGTTTCTGGAATGGGACTTGGACTTTATATAATTGATAGAATTTGTGATATGCATAAATTCTATTTAGATTATTACTATTCAGATGGAAAACACAATTTTTGCATAGTTTTTAACAAAAATAAAGCAAGTTGTGAAATCCCTAAAAAACCAAAATTTCTAAAAAAGAAAAAATGAATATTTCCAAATTTGATGAGTTGGTAGAAGCTTTTATGAAGCTTCCTGGAGTTGGCAAAAAATCAGCTTTAAGATATGCGTATCATGTAAGTATAAATGACTCTTTTGCTGGATTAAATTTAGCTCACTGTATAGAAGATGCGGTTAAGCTTTTAAAAAGATGCTCAAAATGCGGGGCTTTAAGCGAAGATGAAATTTGCGAAATTTGTGCAGATGATCAAAGAGATAGAGAAATTCTTTGCATTGTAGAAAGCCCAAAAGATATTTTGATAATAGAAAAAAGCGGCTCTTATAATGGATTATATTTTGTTTTA
>QWCB01004780.1_pt1 | contig 12110 bp, 24 predicted proteins | sample 1972511 | NCBI WGS metagenome assembly QWCB01 (sample SAMN09866719, study PRJNA288562) | Human gut metagenome isolate term5_stool, whole genome shotgun sequencing... | isolation source: gut | host: Homo sapiens | place: USA: California
GATGCCTTAATCATTATGTTGACTTTTAATGCTATTTATGGCATAATGTGTATATATGAATGATATGCTAAAGAAAGGTGAAAGATTGGTGCCAGAGAATACAGAAAAAACAGACAAAGCAAGCGAAACAGAACCAGTAGACTGCGGAATAGAGATACTAATAGCAAATTACAACCCCAATACACCATTTATTGAAACGGTATTAAGAGAGGGCGTAGTCGAACCAGTGGTCGGAGACGGTGCCTGTATGTTAAGTACTCCTTGGGAAAGAGACCTTAGAAAAGGGCTTATATTAAATGCCGACGACCTCATGGTAGAAAATAATGTCATACAATACAGAATCCCTATAAGCGGAAAAAAGAGAAAAAGCGACGAACAACTCAAGAAAGAAATTCTCGCAAACTACCTGAAAACTCTCCTAGAGAGAGATATCCTAGCAGATCCCATGGTTAGCTTTTCCAAAAAATTCAAAAGCTTGTCAGAAATGGTCGAAGTCAAGGTAGTCTTCTCGTGTATCTTGAAAAACAACCTTATAGAAGACTTCCTGTTGGCATCAGGATTCCCTGTAAGCTCCAAAACAATGCTCATACTTAATCCAGAAAATATTGGCGAGTTACATCTTGAGCCATACGGCTACAGGTACGATCCTGAGAACAGAGAGACTAGGATGTATCTTTTAAAGACTAGGGCTTACAACATTCCCGTAGCAGTAACAAATAATCTGTCTTCAGGCAAGGCTTTTATCTTAAATTTAGATGCTTTTAAATTAAAGATTAGAGAAGTGTATTACTCGGAGGAAGACGGAAAGATGTACCTAAATGCAGGCGTAACATTCCTTATGGATGGCGGTCAACTTATAGAATTGTCTAGCCTTATTCCAGATAGAGGCATGTGGTAGGAGGAGAAATTTATGAAAATAAGAAGAATATATGTAGATAAACAACTGATAGATATAAGAGATATTCCAGAGCTTAGAAGAGCTGACCCTAAGAAAGAGGGAGAAAAATTCAGAAATATAACAACCCTTAAGAAGGAAGAATTTGCAGAGATATTCCCTGTATCCATATCTTTAGAAGAATACTTGATGCTTCCTGATGAGATGTTGAGACTTTTGGAGAGCGAAGGTTTATATAGTACAAGGATTGTGTTTATAAGCGATAGAGAAGATGCTTTTGTGTTTGATGGAACTTTCTATCTCTACAAAGTTCAAGATCCTTCTCGAAGATCCAGAATACTGGGTGATATCGAGATAGCTCTTGAGTCTGATGTGATTGTTGTGCCTTTCAAAAAAAGAGACAAGTTAGACAAGTATTTGTAGGAGACTGTTATGGAAAAATGTTATTTTTTGCTTTGTATGCCTTTTATTCCTCTTCCCTTTATTTTTGGTTTCAAAAAAGATATGGAGCAAGGAGGATCTTGTTGGATTGTTCCAGGTTTTCTTATGTCTCTTTCCTTAGCTAATTTGTTTGGAATGTTGGGAGAGGCTTTGTTTAGTTAGTTTTTTAATTTGAAAAATTTTAAGGAGAAAATTATGTTTGGAGATTCTTTTTCGTTGGGAACGGCTACGGCTTTTCTAATTCCAATTCTTTGTCTTATTCTTTTCCTAGACAGGAAAAAGCTTGGATGGGCTACTTTTATTAAAGTGGGATTAGTTGTTATTGGAGCATTTGCTTTTTATTGGCTTAAATTGAGGTAGGTTACTGGTGTTTGTAAGAGTTTAAAAGAAGGAGGAAAAAAATATGCCTGTAGGATTGTTTGTGTTAATAAGTCTTTCGGTTGCAGGCTTTTCTGTTAGAAACGAGGTCAAGGATTTTGAGGAAGCGCCATCGGCGGGATGTTTATTACTTTTTATGACTAAAATTTTGTTTTTTGGATGTGGTACATTTTATTCTTTATATCTTCCGTATTTAGCGCATTCTGGAATTTTGGCTAGATCTTGTGAGAACTGGATTAGTGTTATTTTTAATTAAACTTTAAGAAGAATGTTATGTTTCAAAATGTCAATTTATTAATGTGAGTATGAGGTATTAAAGAAGCTTTGTTTGCTTAGTTTTAAAAAGGAGAAAGGAAATATTGTGGATATTATAGTTTTCATGTCATTTGTTTTTTTGCCCATTTTGTTGTTAGTAGGCGTACAAATGTTTTGTGGAATAAATATAGTTGGTGGAGCAATGATGTTCTTGCTGACCCTTTTGGTTTTTACTGTTTCTTTTGAATAGATTTCTGAGTATTTGTAGGGGGAAATTATGGTTAATAATATAAATTCATTAATGGCAAGTATAGGGCTTGTATCTCCAGTGCTTGCGACTATTATTTTTCAAGACAGAAAGAACTTGGGTTTGGCGACCTCTCTGAAGATGGGAGCAACCGTTGTCGGCACAATTGCCTTATACTTTGTTTTGTTTTGTTTGTAGGAGGTTTTTATGAAGACTTCTAAATATAGATTTATTAATATTATACTTTTCGTTGTAGTAGTAGGAATGATTGCCTACAGCTTCCTTGACAACTTTTGTTTCTTTAACTGGAAATTTGTATTAAAAGGAAGCCCGTTTGAGGTAGCTTTTTTAATCGGCGTTCCTGTGATAGTTGTGCTTGCTGGCTTGCAATTTGCAAAAGAAGATTTCGAAAATAAGATAACTGGAATTTTGTTGTGTGCAATTTTATTCTTTGCCTGCCTTGGCGGTATTCCTAATATTTTTAACTAGGAGGGGTTATGGGAAGAAATATGGCTTTGTCTATGATACTTTTAAACCTTGTTGCACTTATTTTTCTTTTTTTTATAACTATTTCAGAAAATCCTCAGATGTTCGTACCTAAAAAATAGATTTGACTGTGATTATAACAGATTTCTAAACGATGTGATTGAGTCTTATGTATTAAATGTCAACGGGGTTGTCGATCTTATAGAAGGCAATGTCGGAAAAGTTGCATACTTCATAAGAGTTCCAAAAGATGCTGTATATTCAGAAAATCTTCAAGAGAACATCGAGAAGTACATGAACTGTTGTGGAAAAGGAGATTGTTGTGAAAGAAAAATTTAAATTGAAAGGGCTAGAGCTTAAAGATCGTTCATTTGAGTTAATTCCAAAGGCAATATTTACATTAGTCATAATGGGGGTTTTGGTTTCAGCGGGTTCGTATATTAATCCTATACTTAAACTTAAAATTACCTCAGAAACGATTTATATTTACCTAAAACAAATTGTTGGCTTTGTGAAACGCGCTATACCAATAATTTTGCCAATCGCTGGCTCCGTAGGAATAAAAAGATGTATGGAGCCTTATCCTTATCTTCAATGTGTTTCCGCTGATGGAAAAGAGCATTATGAGATCCTTTTTGAAGAACTTAGAAAAAAAATTGAAAATAATGGAGTTGTTGTTGAGAAAAACTTCACAAACTTAGTTAGATTAAATGCAAGGCTTTTTGTATGGGTATCAACATTTCTGTGTTTATTATCAGCCATGGAAATATCTAAACTTCTTATGTCTTTAGAGAAACCAACGTCTACTGGTGGTCTCAATGATGTATTTCTTTTTGTATTCTTTTTCTTAGTATATTCTTTCATCATTTGGGGTGGGCTTGTTTTATTTTTTGGATGCAAACCACCGTATAGCTATTATAAGGTGGATTTAAAGGAGATAAATTATGATAAAATCGGAAACTTTAAAGTTAGCTAAAACGAATAAGCCTTTGAAAATTGCTTTGTTCAATATTTTCTTGGCAACTACTCTTTGGCTTCTTCCAATGCTTATAGTCGGAGCAAAGCTAGATAGAGAAACTGGAAATTCATATTGGCATCTTTCTGTACCAGCTAGATGTATATTTGGAATACTTGGAACATTTTTCAGTGGTACTTTTATTTTTGATTATTTTAAAAGCATTGGAAATTATATAAAATACGAGGTTGAATTTACCTTGGAAGGAACAGGGCTTAATTGCCTCATGTTGAGAGGTCCTTATGTTGACCAATACTCTGGTCTTGATATTTTTTCAACAACAAACTTCAAGGATATTGATGTTCCTTTCAGCACTGGATTAGTGTACAGAGGTTTAGACTATAAAAACGGGAAATACTATCTTAGAGGGATTGGAAAGTTTAAAGATTTTAAAAAATATGAAGATAGGGGTCTTCTTCAGAAAGTTCTCGAAGAAGAGCTAGAGGATGAGCTAAGTACAGAAAGAATGGCTGACAGAGCCAGAGAAAGAGACATAACAGAAAACTATAGGGATAGATACCTAGAAGAAGTAGAAGCAAAATTTAGACCAGAAGGTTCTTCTTTCCCATATGGTAAGTCTTATATGTCAGCTAAAAATTCAGAAAACATCAATGTTCAAGACTTTGTTAACAAGGTCAACAGAAAAAGCAAGAAATCAAGCAACTAAAGGAGAAACTTATGACCCCGAAAGATTTAAAAATAATAATAAAAGAAGGACCATTTCAAGGTGCTCCGTTATGGTTTTTCGTAGTGTTATTTGTTCTAACCCTACTCTTAGCCGTTCTTGTGCTGATTCATAACTCGAACCAGAACAAGACTCGAGAGAAATCAGGTTATATCTTAAACAACCTCTATTTTTTTATAATTGCAGTAGGTTTTGGAATATCATTTTATTTTGGATTAACCTCTCGCGCAGATCTTATAAATTCTTCAACTGGAGAAGAAATAGCGACAGGAGACGTCTTTAAAACTACCAGAATTAAAAAAGAAATCGTTATAAATTTAGATGCGGGGTATCCTTGGGATGATGGGATTTACAAACCCCTTTATCTGGAAAAATAAAAAAGAAGGCCTAAGACTACTAGAAGAAATTCTAACAGCCTAAACCTTGCTATAAAATAGGTTAGGAACTAACCGAATATACGCTTGTGGACTTTGTGTAAGACGACCTTCTCTTACTGGTCACCAGTAATGGGATTGTCGCAGTGAAGGTTGAAGCAAGAAGCCCCACTTCAAAAATCTTTGATTTTAAGTGGCGGGTAGTTCACTCAACAAGCTATGCTGAAGAGCGGATTAGGGAAATATTTTCGGAAATAGAGCAAGAAAAGGCGGAAAAAGGCGAAAATATTAACAAGGAAAAAGAATTAAAATAGGAGGAAAGCCATGACTCCACAAGAACTAAAAATTGCAATAGGAAAAGGAACATTTCGAGGTCTTCCTCTATGGTTCTTTATGATAATACTCACTCTCACCCTACTCATGATAGCTCTTGTTCTCACTCGTGATTCGAATAAGGACAAGAGTCAAGAAAAATCAAAATCATCCGTAAAGATTTTCCAAATCTTTGTCATGATAATAGCTGTTTGGTTAGGGATTTTCATAAAGCTATCTTCTCATGTAGACCTCGTTAACTCTTCGACAGGAGAGAGAATAACGGCGGGTAATTTGTGGGAAGTGAAGAAGATTAGAAAAGATATCCTTTGGAATTTTGAAGAGAGAGAACAAGAGAAAGCTGAAGAGCTTGATAAAAAGGAAAATAATGACGAAAAAAATAAGCCTAACTGACCTTATTGATGTTTTTGTATTTCCCAAAGTTTCTTGAAAATTCTCAATCCTTTCTGAAAGAAAAATTGAGAGAGGTCAAGAATTGGTTGGGATGTGTAGAGGTCTGTAATGCATAGGTTTAGAAGGTTTGAATAATTATAGGAGGTTATTTTGGATAAAATTGTTAAGATAACTATAATGAGTGGGCTTTTTAAGGGTTTGTCTCCAGGAATGTATTATTTTATTGGTACCATATTTATTTTTTTAATAATTGGAACGATGTTGAAGGTTGGAGAGAAAATTTCTAAAAAGATACCTGGTTGCGAAGGCAATGTTATGAGCGGGGGTGGACTTTTCCCGCTATTGGTTGCGGTGACTTTATTTACTTATCTTTTCTTGGTTGGCAACAGAGTTCCTGTTCAGGTAACTAATTTGACTAATGGGAAAAGCGTAGTAACTGATAGTTGGGTCGGTGCTAAAGAGTTAGCGAAATTAATTGAAGAAGATTTCAAAGCAAAGGAAATGTTGGCTGAAATTAAAAGAGAAGACAGTTCGCCTGACCAACAAGAAAATGACGGAGCAGATGAAAACGAAAAAAGCACCATAAATTGGCGTATAAAAAGAGCAAAAGAGGTGTATGCGAAAAAGAAAGAACTTCTAGGTGATACAACAGGAAAAAGCAAAATAGAAGAAATAGAAGAAACAAGAAAAATTGCTTATAGTTTTCTAAAAGATCCTCTTGGAAGAGATGCGAGTGACTACGATGTAGGGAAAGATCTTATAGATAGGTTTTTTGACATAGAAATTGAGCAAGCTCTGGAAAAAACAGAAAGACACTGAGTATTGTGATGTTTAGTGAATTTGAAAGTCTTTATATATTGACTATTTAGGCTATTTATGGTATAATATAGAGTGAAATTGATTAAGAATAGGAGGTCTTTATGAATTTTCTAACTAAAAGCTGGCTAGGAAGATTGCCCTATATAAGCTCTCAAAAAACTCCACTTATAAACAGAATCATGGAGGAACAACTTAAGAAAGAAGACGAAATACTAAGAGGTATAGAATACGGCAAAATGACATATGTGGTAGACAACACTGGCTCTTTAATTGATGAAAATTATCCTAAAAGGAAACTTATGGAGAAATTTAAGGATTCTGTGGAAAGGTGCCTTATTGAGAGAAGAAAGAGAAATGCCGGGAAAAACAAAGGCGTAGGAAGTATTTTTGACTTAAAGGGATTAAAGAAAGAGACTAAGAAAAATCTAAACCTAAGTTCAATCAAAGGTGCTCTGGAAAAATATTCGGAAGAACTAGGAGAGGATCCTATCGTTATATTAAGCCCTGTTGACTATAAACTTCTTCTAAAAAAGCTACCTGAAGAGGAAAAGGAAGAACTTAGAGAAGAAAAAGGATTAACCTATCTAAAATCTCTACCTCTATCCGCCTCTCTCTACCAAAGTCCATATATGCAGGAAGCTACGGCGATTATATTAAACCCCAAGGACTTCTATTTCTCTCTAAATGAATTTGAGTTTGGGAGATTTACGATAGGGGAAAGGCTTAAAGTGGAAGTAGCTGTAGGAATAAATGGCGGAATAGTGGTAGAGTTGCGTGAAAGAAGAAAAGTCAGTAGGCTCGTTATTGATGCGGTTAAGAGCTTATAGTTGATTTTTCTTTACTCCCAAAGATCCTTGAAAATTCTCAAATATTCCTGAAGGAGAAATTGAGAGGGGTCAAGAGTTGATTGGGAGAGGCTAAGAAGGAGTTGTGACATGGGAATTGTAGAGAAAAAATCTAAGAGAAACAAACCCCTGAAAGAGTTAACAAAAGAAGAAAGAAAAACAATTAAAGAAGAAATAGATTCTGCAAAGTTTTGGTCTCAGATGTATAAGGGAGTAGTTGGGTTTGCTATTTTTCAACAGGTTCTTGTTTTCTGTGTTGGAATCGTTGACTTGCTAATTAGCGGCCCGTCGCTTTCGACCTTGTTTTGTCTCGTATTAATTTTTGCTTTTAGAGGTCTTTCCCTAGAGGCAACTGCGTTGGTTAGCCAAAGTGAGAAAGAGATAGAAGAAAAAGAAAAGATGCTAGAAAGAAAACATTAAGAGGGGGAATAATATTAGATTACTCTTAAGTAAACTACAACACCCCTAAAGGAATGTTGTTCCCGCAGGAGATATTTATGAAAAAACGACTAATTGCAGCTCAAAGTGGATTAGGAAAAACATATTCGGAACAGAAGTACGAAGAAATTCTTGATACTGATAAATATACGCTATCAATTAAATACCACAGAGAAGAATATCCCGAATTAACGGATGAAGAATTTAAAAGCATACAAAAGGTACCAAAAGAAGATTGGTTCAACAATTATGTACAAAAAATTGAAGAACTTATTCGAGAATCTAAGGAAGATATTTTGTTGTTTTGGTTAAATATGAATTTAATAAAATATTTATATGAGAAAGGCTATAATGTCGATATTGTCATTTATAATCCAGAATGTGTTTCAAAAGAAATTTTAACGGAGAGGTTTTTAAGCAGAGGCAACGATGAAAACTTCTCTGACAGAATAGACATGTTTGATATTTATCAGAAATATGTTAGTATTGGATTTTTTCAAGTATATGTATTGAATAAAGATATTTTCTTAGACGATTTTCTTGTTGCCACTGGATCTAAATTGAAAAATTATAATAAGCCAAAACAATACACAAGAGAGATTAAAAAATATATAACTAAAATATCTCCGTTTAAAATTTAGGGAAATATAAAAGAAAGGTAGTTAATGCGAAATGACAAAAATACTAACGGAAAAATTTAGAAAAGAACTTATACCAAAGAAAGACCCCGAACCATTCTCCTTAAAAGCAAATAGAGTGCTTTTGGAAGGTTTGGCGGGATCTGGTAGAACATATTTCATTAACAAGGCAATTGAAAATATTTTGGAAGATAAAAACGCCAACACTAATTTTGTTCTAACCAGTGCTCATGGAGATTTTTCAGAATTATCTAGTAAGCTATTAGACTTAAATTATAAACTGTTTGTGTTTAATAGTTCTACAGAGAAAAAATTTGTAAAGATACATAAGTTTGGCTCAACATTAAGTGTTTCAACTTATGAATCTGATGATGAAGAAATATGGAACTCTTTGATGACTGAACCGAAGACGGCGGTTGTGGTGAATATTTCAAATATTGAAGATAAGGATCTTTATTCTTCATTGGTGGGAAAATGTATCAATCAATTAATAGCAAAGTATCCTCTTGAAGGTGTTAATTTGATTACTGTGTTCGATGATTTTGAGTATTTGTTTGATTTTCATAACCTTGAGAAAGAGTCTAATGATAAGATTTCAAGGCTTATTGCAGAACTACTTGAGAAACATTGTGATTCAGATGCAGAGCATTTTAAAATAGTTTTTTCAGGTCAAAATTTATCTAAGATGCCAGTGTTTTCTAAGTTTTTTATAATTAAGGGAACTTATCAATATATTAATTTTTCAACGGATTTTCAACCAATGAAGAAAGGTAGTGCAATATGGGAATACTAAACAATTCCGAAACATTTCTAGGAATTTTTCTAAAAACAACAAAGACTATACCAGGAGGAGTATCAATAGTTGCGATAATTATGATAATTTATGGTTTTCATGTTGCTCGTCAAACTTCGTTAAAAGATGCCCTTTTGAATAGAAATAGGATTAGAGAAAAGAAAACCATAAGAAATGAACCTGTAAAAGAACTGACAGAAGAAGAAAGAAAGGCAATTAAAAGAGAAATAGATTCTGCGAGATTCTCCTCTCAAATGGCTAAACCTATGGTAGGGTTCCATATTCTTATGATGGTGATTGCCTTTTATGTTGGGGTTGTAGAATTGCTGAAAGAAGGTCTGTCACTATCAATTTTATGGTGGGTTTTGTTGGTTCTTGTTTGTGGAGGTTTTTCTATAGCGGGAGCAAGTTTCATCAGTAAGAGCGAGAAAGAGATAGAAGAAAAAGAAAAGATCCTGGAAAGAAAATACAAGGAGAAAGAAAAATGTTAAATTATAGTTCGATGGAGATTCTTAATTCAAGTGCAGGTGTATGGGCTGTGTCAAGACAATGGTTTATTTTCTTTGCTATATGGGGGATTTCGCTTGGAGTGAATGTAGGTCTCTCTAAAGGTCGCCCTTTCTTAGGAATTGGTTCTGGAATACTTTATTTGTGTATAATGATAGCGATTGGAGTGTCTACTGGTGTTATTGGAAATTCTTCCTTAGTGAGATTTGAAGTGACAGACATTGTTATGTCTCAAGATGCATACCCATCTGAGAAAAAGTGTCCTTATCTTGAGAAAGATGGCAATAAAGTGGACTACTACGACTTAATTGCAAACAGACATATGAATAAGCCCGATCGTATTAAAAAGGAAACTGAATATAACTTCAAGGAACTTATTCAGAATATGGAAAAACAAGGAGAAAAATAATGTTAGATTACTCTTCAATGGAAGTTCTTAATTTAAACTCAGGATACTTTCCTGTGTCTGGAGTTTGGATATGGCTTATTTTGTGTGTAGGCTTTCTTTTTGGATTACAAATATGGAGGGAAGGGAACGGTATTCTTTTAGGAATTTTTTGTGGAGCAGTTCTCTCTCTTTTGTTGACTTTTTTGGGAATGGTCGCTGGAGAAATTGATAATTCTGCTTTGGTAAGATTTGAGGTAAAAGAAATCCAGATGACTCAAGATGCATATCCAATAGAAGGAAAATACCCTTACCTTAAAAAAGACGGAGACAAGGTATATTATTATACTCTAATTAAAAGGGGAATAAAAGACAATCCTTATGAAATTAAAAAGGCAACTGAAAAGAAGTTTGAAAAACTTGCTTTCAATGTAGAAAATCAAAGAAAGAAATAGGAGAAAAGATATGTTAGATTATAACACAGTACAAGTTATTGGAAGTTATCCAAACTTTCGTTTAATATCTGTTCCTTTAATTATTTTGGTAACTTTAGCAGGAATATTTGTTGCATTTATTGTCTTTAAGGCAAGTAGCAATAAATTGGGTGGAATCTTTGTAGGGTTTATGTTTTCTATTGCATTTACTCTTTTCTTAACAATAGAAGGCTTCGTTGATGAAGAAGTGTTGGTTAAAATTGAGACTACGGGCATCAATATGAGTACTGAAACTTATTCTGGAAAGAAGGATTGTCCGTACCTTAGAAAAGATGGTGACAAAATATATTATTATGACCTGCTTAGAGATAGAAACACAAAAACCCCCTATGATATAAAGAAAGCAACAGAAGAAAAATTTCAAGAGTTGACTTTTAATTTAAAAAATAGCCAGAAACAGGAGGTAAAATAATGTTGGACTACAACACGATACAAGTTATTAACCCTGACATGGGCCTTAGTCCATCTTCAACATCCCTGATTATTTGGTGGATTTTTGTAGGAGTTGCACTTGCTCTCTTTATAACTATTAAGATGAATAATACTTCAGGAGGAGTTTTCGCTGGATTATTTTTTATAATAGCGTGCTTGATTTTTTCTTGGAGCATAGGGATTATTCAGAATGTAGCTCTTATCAAGATAGAAGCTAAAAACATCGAAATCAGTTCAAATGTTTATCCTTCAGAAAAAGAATATCCTTATTTTCAAAAGGAGGGAGACAAGGTTTATTACTGCGACTTGATTTCGTCTAAAGATGTAGAAAATCCTTATAAAATCAAGGAAGGCACAAAGAAAAATTTTGAAAAGATTTCGTTTAATCTTAAAAATGAAGTAAAGAAATAAGGGGAGAAACAATGTTAGACTACAATACAATTGAAGTTATTAATTCAAATATAGGGATGTTTCCACCATCAAAAACCTTCATCGTTTGGATTGTTATTGTGGCGATTCTTATTGTATTTTCGGCAACAGTATATTTTGGAAGTTCTGGGGCAATATTGGGGCTTGTCTTTGCCGTTGTTTTTTCGCTTGTATCTTTTTATTGTGGAAATAGACTGGGTTTGTTTGACAACTTAGCCATTATAAGGATCGAGGTTAAGGATGCTCAAATGACTTCCAGTGTTTATCCTTCCGAAAATTTTCAAGCTTATTTAAGGAAAGAGGGAGACAAGGTGTACTATTATGATATGGTAAGTGCTAAAATCTTAGGAAATGCAGAAATGATTAAACAAACAGTAGAAGGAAAATTTCAAGAGCTAGTTTTAAACCTGAAAGACGGTGAACCTCAGGAGGGAAAATAGTGTTAGACTATACTGCAATACAAGTTATAAGCTCTATTATAGGTATTTATCCGCTGCTTAAGATCTTTGTTCTTTTTTTTGTTTTTGTAACGATCTTTCTTTCCATTTCCGCAGTAGCAGTTTTGAAGTGCATTGGGCTTATTATAGGAATATTTTTTCCGTTTGTGTTCCTTTTTTGGAGGCCAAATCTTGATGTTTCTAAAATTTTTAAAAATAGCGAAAAACAGGAGGGAAATAATGCCAATACAACTAAGTAAACTAAGGCTAGAGAACCAACAATTCCCGCTCTTTCTGATATATTACAAGCGAAAGAAAGAATGGCTTGAGAAGGAAGGCAAGAGATTTTCTGGAACAGAGCATATTGAGTTTGCAAAGAAATTTGTTTCTG
>QWCB01003411.1_pt1 | contig 12108 bp, 9 predicted proteins | sample 1972511 | NCBI WGS metagenome assembly QWCB01 (sample SAMN09866719, study PRJNA288562) | Human gut metagenome isolate term5_stool, whole genome shotgun sequencing... | isolation source: gut | host: Homo sapiens | place: USA: California
TAAAGATGGTGGAAAAACTTATCAAGTAACAGTTATTGGTGAAAGTGCTTTTGAAAACAAAAATAATTTAGTATCAATAACTATTCCCAATGGTATTATTGACATCAAAAAAAGAGCTTTTCGACAAACAGGAATTACAGCTTTTGAAATTCCAAATACTGTAAAAAATATTAGCGACTATGCTTTTGATGCTACTTATCTTAGTAGCATAGAAATACCAAGCAGTGTAGAACGAATTGGAGCAAATGCTTTTTTTGGTTATACAGATAAAAATAGACAACTTAAATCAGTTAAACTGAATGAAGGATTAAAATATATTGGCAGTGCAGCTTTTTATAATACGCAAATTACAGATATTACAATCCCCGCTTCAGTAGATAGTATTGATAATAGCGCATTTTTTAAAAATGCAAAACTCCAGACTGTTAAATTGCAAGAGGGATTGAAATATATTGGTGATGGAGCATTTAAAGTATGTGAAACTCTTTCTGATATAAAATTACCTTCTACTCTTACTTACCTAGGTGCGCAAGCTTTCTTTATGGATAGAAAACTTACAAGTATAAATTTGCCTGAAAATTTAAAAAAAATTGGAGGCTCGGCATTTTCCGCTTCAGGTATCAATATATTTGATATAGCACCTAATAATGCTTATTTTAAAGTAGTATCGGGTTGCCTCTATGATAAAGATAATAAAGTTTTTTATGCTGTTCCAATGACAGGAACTACAGAAGTAAAAGTATTAGATAAAACTATTGGAATTATGGATGGCGCATTTTGGGGCAGCCAAGTGACTAAAGTTGTTTTACCAGAAACTATAATAGGAATTGGGGAAGATGCATTCTGTGAAACTCCATTAGCGTCCATAAATCTGCCTAAGGGAATATTTTATATTGGCGAGGAAGCTTTTGGGTGTACTAATCTAACAGAAGTAGTTGTTCCTGAAAATACTATCCATATATTAAAACGTACTTTTGCAAAATGTCCTAATCTTAAAAAAGTAACTTTACCTTCTGGGGTAAAAGCTCTTGATACTCAAGCTTTTATTTTTTCACCTGCTATTGAATCGGTTACATGTAGAGGTTCTGTAGCTCCTCATCTTGTCCCAGCATACGATGTAGACGAATATCAATTTTCTGTTGCTACGACCATTCCTCTTTACGTTCCTAAAGGTTGCACACAATCTTATAAAGATGAAGGGTGGGATAGTTATTTAGCTATTACGGAAACTTCAAAAGGTGTGTTAAAGCATGTTTCAACCAATCCTATTGATAATATTTCATTGCAAAAGAATGCTACAGCAACGTTTGAAATAAATTTTGATGAAGAAATTACGATTATTAAAAATAATCCTGATGTTTATATTCGTGAGCAATCTTTACAAACTCCTCCTTATAAAACATTTGACTATGGTTGGAATGCGAGAGTTGATAATAAAAAAACATTAGTTGTTTACGCAGCTGACGCAGATGGTTATACTGACACCTTTATTGCCAAAGAAGGTAAGGGTTATTATGTTGTAATTCCAGAAGGTACAGTAAAAAATAGTGTAGGCGAAGAGAATGAACAGATTGTTATGTTTTTTTATGGTCCAAATACCACATCAGGCATAACAAACACACAATTAAATAATGCTACCAATTCTGCTATTGTTGCCCGTTATAACCTCCAAGGACAAGTTGTTTCAAGTAATCAAAGGGGTATTCAAATAATTAAATATGCTGATGGAACAGTAAGAAAAGTTGTTATTCAATAAATAATACTTTTTTCTAAGCAGCAAAAATAAGCCTAACTATGGATTAAAAGCTATAGTTGGGCTTTTAAAATATCTTTCTAAAATAAAATTATAGAAAATTATACCGAAAAACAACGCATGATTGCGAATTATTCGCTACTTTTGTCCGTGGTATGAAACTTTATAAATACATCATAGCCTTGTGCTTTTTCGCAGGTTCTACAGCGTGTTTGGCACAGGAAAATATTAATCCAGAGGACAGAGTGGTCGATTTAAATTCGCCTACTTTTGTGCCAATGGTGCATATTGGGAAAGCAAAAGTAGGGGGCGATAGTATTCAATATGTTCGTACCAACAAAATTTACATCTATCCTCCACTCGAATTTAAGAACGAAAAACAACGGCTCGCCTACAATCGCTTGGTCGCTAATATAAAAAAGGTGTTACCAATGGCAAAGGAATGTAACCAAATTATCTTAGAAACAGGGGCTTATTTGGAAACGATTCCAACGAAAAAGGAACGTGACGAACACATGAAACGAGTGGAAAAAGGTATCAAAGAACAATATACGCCACGAGTAAAGAAACTCACTTATTCGCAAGGAAAGCTCTTAATAAAACTCATTGACCGTGAAACGCACTCAACAGGCTACGAAATTATACAAGCATTTCTTGGTCCTGTGCGTGCAGGATTCTATCAAGCATTTGCGTGGGTATTTGGTGCAAGTCTTAAAAAGCAATACGACCCAAAGGGAGCCGACCGATTAATTGAACGTATCGTATTGCAAGTTGAGGCTGGACAGCTTTAGTTTATACTTTAAAACTTCTGCTTTTAAAGCAAAATCTGTTCGTTGTATCGCCTTATAATTCTTTCGTATGTTCCACGTCTAATATGTGTGCTTTCCTAAATTCGCCTGGTGCGCAGCCACGCATCTTCTTAAAAAACTTATTAAACTGTACTTGTGAAGAGAAACCACAGGCAAAAGCAACTTCTTGAATGGTCTTGGCTCTACCCAAAAGGTGGGCTTCTACCTCCTTTATAATGTAATCATCAATGAGTTGTTTAGGCGTTCTACCTGCCACACGGCGCGTTATTTGTGCTAAATAACGAGGGGTTACGTTGAGTTTTTTAGCATAAAAACGCACATCGGCATTTGTTTTATGGTGCATAGCAATGTCGTCCATGAGTTGGTTATACAATTCCAATACACGCCCTGAAATACTTTGTCGTGGCACATCATTACTGTGGTCGAGTAATTGTCTATTAACTCCCAAGTCTGAATCAGCCGACCTTAAAATGAGCTGTCGCATGTATTCTTGCGCCAATTCAATCGCTTTTTCCATGTCATTGCCCATACAAAGATAGACCGCCACGGCAGAAGTAAACGCTCCACCAGCCCCATGTGTGATGCGGTCAATAAATCCAGGACGTGTGTAAAAGCGTGCTTTTGTTGAATTTTCTTCTACTAAAACATCGGTAAGCGACTCTGTTGAAATGACTCCGCCTTGTAAAACAACAGATTGGCAGCCCAATTTCATAATTTTTCGTGCCAATGCTTCCAACTCTTCGTTGTTGTGCGTGGTGTTGGTTTGTTGCATATAGGCAGCACTATCTTGTCTTATGATGACGATACTGCTAAGTGGAAACAAGCAAGAAACCATGGCATCGACTACTTTTTGAGGCATCAATACGTTGCCTTTGCTACTGATTACCACTGCGTCTAAGACGACAAAACGTGGTGAATATTGCTTTAATAGTCGTTCAACCACCCATACTTGTTCTACACTTCTAAGCATTCCCACTTTAACAGCCGTAGGTTTAAGGTCGTTCAACACAGCATTGACCTGCATTTCCAATACTTCCGCAGGAATATCGTACAAGTGTTGAATGTCTTCCGTGTCTTGTGCGGTTACCGAAGTGATAGCCGTCGCCGCATAAGCCCCCAACATGGTGATGGTTTTTATGTCGGCTTGAACACCCGAACCACCCGTACTGTCAGAACCTGTAATTGTTAATATGGTCGCTTTCTTTTCCACTTTTCTACCCATTGAGCATATTTTGTATGTTCAACGTGTAGGCAAAATTAGCTATTCTTTTCATTTTATCCAAGCATTCTCGCTTTTTCCTCGGCGAAAGTGTGAAAAGTTTTATTACCTTTGCTGCATATATGCAAAACGAAACGCCCATACAAGCCCTTCAAAAGCAAAAGTTACTCTTGCAAATGGAGTATTTTGCAGAAAAAGAAACATTTAGACGACAAACTGAAACCATTGGTATTCAGCGAAAAGTGAAGCGTGGCGACGCTTGGTTTCCACTAAATGTGGGCAAAAGTTATTATAATTCGCTAAACCAACGTGTCGTTGAGGTGTTCAGAACCACCGACCACGACATTGAACACAACTTTGAATTTGGTCGTCCCATTGGCTTTTTTACCATTAAAAAGCAACCAGATAATGGTACAAAAGAGCAGCAAAAAATACATTATTACAACTTCACAGGCACGGTTTCTTACGTGGACGGCGAACGAATGGTAGTTGCTTTGCCCGATTCTGCTCCCATTATCGATTTGCAAAATACCGACAATTCTGTTGGTTGCCAACTCTCTTTCGATGAAACCTCTTACCAAATGATGTTCGATGCCTTAGACCATGCTATCAAAGCAACGCATGGTCGGTTGGCTCATCTCCGCACTATTTTTTACTCCAACCAACCAGCTGAACGCCTCAACTTTGCTTCAATACGTTTGCCGTGGCTCAATCCAACGCAAGAAAAAGCCGTAAACGAAGTGCTTTGGGCAAAAGATGTTGCCGTGGTTCATGGTCCCCCGGGAACAGGAAAGACCACAACGTTGGTCGAAGCCATTAACGAAACCTTGATGAAAGAGAGTCAAGTGTTGGTTTGCGCACAAAGTAACATGGCGGTAGACTGGATTTGTGAGAAACTCGTAGACCGTGGAATCAATGTTTTGCGCATAGGAAATCCAACACGAGTGAACGACAAAATGCTCGGTTTCACTTACGAACGACGCTTCGAAGCTCACCCCGATTACGACCAACTTTGGGCAATTCGTAAAGCCATACGACAGTTAAGAAACGGAAAAGGGCGTGGAACGGACAGTTATCATCAGAAGATGGACAGACTGAAAAGTCGTGCTACCGAACTCGAAATACGCATTAACAGTCAGCTTTTTGGCGAAGCTCGTGTCATAGCATCTACCCTTGTAGGCTCAAATAGTCGTATTATGGAGGGACAGAAGTTCTCAACTCTTTTCATCGATGAGGCTGCTCAAGCCTTAGAAGCTGCTTGTTGGATTCCTATTCGCCGTGCCTCTCGTGTCATTTTTGCAGGCGACCACTGCCAATTACCGCCTACTGTGAAGAGCATAGCCGCCCTAAAAGCAGGATTAGGCAAAACATTGATGGAGCGAATTGTGGAAAACAAGCCCGAAGTAGTTACGCTTTTGAAAGTGCAATACCGCATGAACGAGCAAATTATGCGTTTCTCTTCCGACTGGTTTTATCACGGAGAAGTGGAGAGTGCGCCACAAATAAAATATCGTGGCATATTGGATTACGACCACCCCATGCTTTGGTTAGACACAAGCGAGATAGAAGTGGGCAACGATGAACCTACCTTTCACGAGCAATTTGTAGGCGAAAGCTACGGGCGCATTAACAAAGGCGAGGCTGAACTTACCCTGAAAACATTGCAAGACTACTTTACAAAGATTGGTAAACAGCGCATACTTGACGAGCGCATAGATGTTGGTGTCATTTCGCCCTACCGTGCGCAAGTGCAATACCTCCGCCGTTTAATCAAGAAACGTGAGTTTTTCAAACCCTATCGTGCGCTCATCAGTGTGAATACAGTCGATGGATTTCAAGGACAAGAACGTGATGTGATTCTCATTTCTATGGTACGTGCCAACGAAAATGGTGAAATAGGATTCTTGAAAGACCTCCGTCGTATGAACGTAGCCATTACTCGAGCGCGCATGAAACTCATCATACTCGGAAATGCTGCCACCATGAGCCAACACCCTTTCTACAAAAGGCTTTTCGAATATATTCAACACATCAATAACAACGAATAAAAAATAGACAAACATGATACAACAAGATTATTTTCTCCGTTTAATCGAAGAGTTTGCCGTGGCATTGGCGAAGATGTTAAAAGTAAATCTTGACAAGCGCGACGATGCTTTAATGGATTTATACCGCCAATATGTGGGCGATTACACCCTCGTGCGCAACCTTAGTTTTGAGGAGTTACTCGACTATGCAACCAAAGAATGGAACGACCGAGAGCGCATCGACCGTTTGGAAATGGTTGCAGAATTGCTTTATGCCGAAGCAAGCTACAAGACAAATCCCTTGCGCGATATGTTATACGGCAAGGCTTTCGAAGTTTTTTCCTATGTTGATGCCCACCACGGCGTTTATTCCATCGAACGAAAGAAGAAAATCAATCAACTTTCAGCTCTTCTAAAAAAATAATTTATTAGTAGACTTTAAGATAAAAGCTATTGTTTTGAACCACAAAACAGTAGCTTTATTTTTTTTGCAAAATGGGGACTTTACATCAAGCAGCAATAAATTTATCAAAGAAATATTTCAATAAAGTTAAGTTTTAAATTACAAAATGCGAACACAACTATTCAAAAAGCTAAATGCTAAAAGAAAAAAAGTAGCAATATTTAAATTTTAGCAAACTTATATCTATCATAAAGATAATTTGAACGACTTTTCGAAAGTTCGATACTAATTCTTTGCGATTGTCATTATCGAATTAATCCGTAGCCAAAGATTGCCCTACATAAAAATCCAAATTACCTTTGCAGCGTAAATAATTACAAATAACTTTAAAACAAGAAAAATTATGAGTAGTCAAGTTATCATTTGGAGTTCAGTAATGTTGTTACTTTTGGTAGGTTTCATATTGCGCATTGCTATCACGGCACGCCTTACAAATGGTAATCAACGTATATTTGAAGTGTCAGACGAATACGATATTTACGATTGGAGCGACGATGAAGTCTAATTCGTCGTCATTTATAGGCGAAGCCAGCGGGTTTATCGCCGAATATGCAGCATGGCTTTATGGTTGTGGAGCAACTTGCGACCGCATAAAAAAGAATGTTGACCGTATTGTAAATAAGTGGAATTTAGAAAGCGAGCTTCTCATTATGCCTGGAAGCATACATTTAAATGTGTTCGACCCAACCACCAACCAGTCCAATGTGGTCATAAGACGAACACCGCACACAGGTATAAGTTTCTACAAAAATACACATTTGAGTAGATTAAGTTGGCGTATTGCCGATGGACGTATGGAGCTTAGCGAGGCGAGAAAGGTTTTGCAAGAGATAGAAAAAGCACCTTTTACCAATAAGTGGGCAGTGTTAATCCTTACTTCTTTTGCTAACCTTTCGTTCTGCCGCCTCTTTGGTGGCGACCTTATTGCCATGATTATTGTCTTTGTAGCAACGTTTGTTGGTTTTAAACTCAAACAAATTTTACTCGAAGACGGTATGAATGTAAAGTTGGTTTTCTTGCTTTGTGCTTTCTTTTCGAGTGTAATTGCCACTTCTGGGCATATTTTTGGCTTAGGTGAAAAGCCCGAAGTAGCTCTCGGAACCTGTGTGCTTTACCTCATTCCTGGCATTCCTTACATCAACAGCATTAGCGATTTATTGACGGGTCAATACTTGGTTGCTTTCAATAGATTTATGGATTCCATGGTTTTAACGTTTTGTTTGTCAGTTGGTCTATCGGTCGGCATTTTATTAATGAATCTTCAATTGTTTTAATAATTACCATTTATGACATTTTTTCTTGAGATATTACAAGACGCTTTCTTCGGTGGCGTAGCAGGAATAGGCTTTGCCAGCATTAGCAATCCACCAAAAAATGCTTATAAATATTGTTTCATCATATCGGCAGTTGGGCATGGCACACGTTTCATACTCATGAATAACGAGTACCATAGGTTAGGTTTGGTCGTGGCAAGTTTCATAGCTGCACTTACCATTGGGTTCATGACCGTAGGAATGGCACGCAAAGCAAAATGCCCACCAGAAACTTTTTCTTTCCCATCTCTTCTGCCTATGATTCCGGGAATGTATGCTTATCGCACAGTTGAAGGACTCGTAATGTGTTTATCTACCGATAACGAAGAATTATTCAATCATTATTTGTATCTTTGCACATCGAATGGATTTACATGTGCATTCGATATTCTTGGAATGGTGTTAGGGGCTACGCTTCCAATTCTTATTCTAAATAATATTTCGTATAAGGTAACGCGATATACAAACTAAAATAAGGGCGGATAATGGAATTAAGACAGTTACGATATTTCTTAAAAGTTGCCGAGTTACTGAGTTTTTCAGAGGCTGCAAAAAACCTTTTTATAACACAAAGTACACTATCTCAGCAAATAAAACAATTGGAAACCGAATTGGATACTATGCTCTTTGAACGCAATAGCCATGAGGTATCGCTTACCGAAGCAGGCGAAAAATTGGTAAGATATGCTGAAAAAGTAGTGGTCGATGCCGATGTTTGTCAGCAAAAAATGACTGATTTGAAAGGGCTACTTACTGGCGAACTCAACATTGGAGCAACCTATACGTTCGGTCCTTTGCTTACAGAAACGGTGTTAGAGTTTATGAAACAGCACCCCAATGTGCGCTTAAACATTGTCTATAAAACTATGGCTGAACTTATGGATATGTTGCAACGCCGTGAAGTAGACTTTGTATTGGCTTTTAAACCTACCGAAAAGAATGACAAAGTGGATAGTCATGTGTTATTCAACAACAAACTTGTGGCAGTGATGAGCGATAAAAATCCGTTGGCAACACGTTCTTCGCTTACAATCGAAGACTTGCAAAACTGCCAAATGGCAATGCCTGCACACGGATTGCAAGCCCGAAATTCGTTTGAAGAAATGACCGATGATGGGCTAAATGGGATTAAAACACGATTGGAAATAAACGATGTGAACATACTTTTAAAGCTTGTTGAAAAAAGTAAACTTGTAACTTTACTTGCTGAAGCCACTCTCCACGGTGAAGAAGGATTGGTGGGCATTCCCTTAGAAATGCGCAATAACGATATGGAAGGGTGTATCCACCTTTTAAATCAAGCCTACGTGAAAAATTCAGCACGCGAGTTTTGCAAACTATTGGGTCAGTCGCGCGCTATCATGAAGTATTCCTCGTTATCAAAACTACTTTGAGTTTTAATTTTAAAAACGTAATTATTTACTTTAAAATAGATTATTTTGCATTGCAGAATAGTCTATTTTTTTATTTTCATTAGCACAGCCATAACGCTTTCAATCTAACGAAAATGGAATTTTATAGCCCAATTCAAGTTATATACTTTTCCCTTAAAATCTATTTTAGTTTATGGATTTTAGAACAATCAATATTTTAATCATTTTTGAAAGAGCCTATTTTAGAGTTTAAAACCTATTGTTTTGCCGTTCAAAACAGGCTCTTTTGCATTACAAAACAATAGGTTTGAAAAAGGTAAATATAACTACTTGATTTTCAGTAATATACAAATTGGTCAAAATTTCCGTTATTAATCAGGTTTGAAAAGGGAAAAATGTGGTTATTATATTTGAATGATTTTATTAAGCCACACGAACCATAGAAAGGTATTACAAGCGAGGACAAAGAAAGTTTCAAACAAGACATGTTACTTTCTGATAGATGATGAGCTTTGAAAAGGAACACCTACTTTAAATAACTCCTCTTTATTGAGCGCAAATATACATAAGCAAAAGTTAATAATTGTTTTTTTTAGTAGCAAAGCGTTTATGCGTGTCACAAAAATGCCAATCTTTACGTTGTAATATCAAAGGGTGTTATTTTTAGACATTCGTCTTTTGAATCATATAAATGAGCAAAGCGAAAGTAAAGCATAGTTGTGGCGATAAATTGCACTCTGAAAGAAAACTATTTTTGTGGAACTATTAATTATGAAAGAATGAGAAAACATCTATTATTATTGTTTATCTTGACAATCTTTACATCTGCAATTTCAGCACAAACACTGCAAGGAGTTGTGAAAAACCAAAAAGGCGAACCTATTGAGTTTGCTAATGTGGCGGTATTGGCTGCCGATTCATCGCTCGTTTCGGGTGGTATTACCGACCAAAAAGGGCATTTTAAGATTGAAAATACACAGGGAGCGTGCATTGTTCGCACCTCCAGTTTAGGTTATAAACAACACTTTAGCAACTTTTCGGGGCAAACTTTCTTGAATATTGTCCTAACAGAAGATGCGCAAATGATGAGTGAAGTTGTGGTCAGCGCAAAACTTCCAAAGACTATTCTCAAAGGAGAAGGTATGCTAACCAATATTAGCGGAACGGTATTAGAGAAATCTGCCGATATTCATAAGATGCTTAATTTAGTTCCAATGCTATCGGTTACAAATGGAAATATTGAGGTTTTGGGACGTGGTACACCTCTTATTTACATCAATGGGCGCAAAATGACCGATGCTATGGAGTTGGATAGGCTTCAACCAGAAAACATAAAAACGGTGGAAGTGATAAACAATCCTGGTGCAAGATACAGTGCTTCGACTCGTTGCGTGGTGCGCATTACTACGAAACAGCGCAAGGGTGAAGGCTTCGGATTTATCAATTCAGCGACAGCAAAGGTAAACGACCACAGCAGAATGAGTTGGTACGACAATCTAAATTGGACTTATTCTGCCACCCGTTGGCAAGTGTCAGGAACACTTTACGGCAAATATAGCCATGAGAATGATAATAAAAAAATTCGTCAAATCACCCAAACAGCCGACAAATGGGAACAAGCTACCAACATTGAACAAGAGTACACGCAAATAAATCCATACGCAAGTTTGTCGGGAGCATACTTCTTAAACGATAGCAATTCCATTGGTGCGCGCATTAGCTACGACCGATATGCACGCTGGGAAAGTGCAGGTAATAGTGAATTAACAACTTTCAAAAATAGTATGCTTGATGATTTTATGAAGAGTAATTATCTTTCAAATGAACCGAAAGAGTCGGTTTCTTCAAATATTTATTACGTTGGGAAAATAAAAAAGTTGGGGATTGACTTTAATACCGACTATTTTTGGCAAAGTGTATCTGACAGATTTCGCACGCAGGAATGGTTTAAAGATGCCATTGGCATAGAACATAATAAGGAAACAAACACCTTACGCCAAACTTACAATAGCCTCATTGCCTCGAAACTCGTCTTTACTTATCCTATTTTGGGTGGAGAATTGTCGGTTGGAGGTGAAGCAAGCCACTCCTTGCGTAAGAATTACTATCAAGTAGAGCCTATTGGGGTGGTCGATGAGGTGAATAGTCGCTTTACAGAGAACATGACTTCGGGTATGATTGATTATAGCAGAACCATTGGAAGAGTATGGTTGCAGGCAGGAATACGATACGAAAATGTGAATTTCAAATACTTCGACCGTGGTGTTTATATGCCCGATTTGAGCCGAAAGTTCAACAATGTTTTTCCATCGTTAGCCATTTCTTTCCCAGTAGGCAAGGTTCAAATGCAACTAACCTACGCAAGCGACATCTCTCGCCCTGGGTATGGGCAGCTGCGTTCGGGCTTGCAATACGACAATCGCTTCATGTATGAAACTGGAAATCCTTTCCTTATGCCTACCATAAATCGCAATTTAACCTATAATCTGTCGTGGAAATGGTTTTCATTCATGGGAATGTTCAGACGAAATTATGATGAAATATCTTACCTCATAACCCCTTACAAGGACGATGCTCGCACTGTTTTGATGCGCCCAGAAAACATTTCCGATTATAATAGTATGACCTTTACTTTATCGTTCCGCCCACGTTTCGGCATTTATCAGCCTATATTAGATATGTCGCTCTACAAACAATGGTACGAAATGGAAACCTTGGGCAACCAACGACTTACCAATCCCGTTGCATCGTTTAATTTCCGTAATGTTTTCGATACCAAATGGTTTGTAGGAAACCTGTCTTTTCAAGCGCAAACGGGAGGAAACATGGGGAACGGAGATATAGGAAAGAGATATTATCGTGTAGATTTAGGAATCGATAAAACATTGTTACAGAAACGTTTAACATTGAGTTTATATGTTTTCGACTTGTTCCACACGGGCAAAAAATACAGCACCATTTATTCAGGAGCCATGAGTACAAGCTATTTTGAATTTCCTGCCGTTACAACCTTCTCGCTCTCGGCAAAATATAAGTTCAATGCCGCCCGAAGTAAGTATAAGGGAACAGGTGCAGGAGCATCGCAGCGCGACCGTATGTAGTATTCTCTCTTTTAATTCAGTATAAATTTAAAGCAGAATAGGACACTCTT
>QWCB01004214.1_pt1 | contig 12106 bp, 12 predicted proteins | sample 1972511 | NCBI WGS metagenome assembly QWCB01 (sample SAMN09866719, study PRJNA288562) | Human gut metagenome isolate term5_stool, whole genome shotgun sequencing... | isolation source: gut | host: Homo sapiens | place: USA: California
TAATTTCGGCTGGTCCCGCAAAAAAGCGGTACTCATCAATCTGGCATTGGTTTTCTTCCTCAGCATGCCCTGTGTTCTCGGATATAATTTGTGGAGCGATATGCATTTCATCGGAGCGAGAGATGTGCTGGACAGTGAAGATTTTATTGTCAGCAATCTGTTGCTTCCCGGCGGCGCCCTTGTTTATCTTCTCTTCTGCGTCACGAAATGGGGCTGGGGATTTGACAGGTATCTGGCGGAAGTGAACAAAGGGAAAGGCATCAAAATGCCGGCATTTCTGAAACCTTATTTCCAATGGGTTCTGCCCGTGTTGATTTTAGTGATTCTGATACGCGGACTGATTTGATAGAAACAGATCGGCTTGATCAAGTTTGAGGAGGAAAGAAGAATGGAAGAGAGAGACAGTTTCAATTCACGGCTGGGATTCCTTTTAGTGAGCGCCGGCTGTGCGATCGGTATAGGCAATGTTTGGAAATTTCCTTATATCACCGGCGAATACGGCGGAGCGGTTTTTGTTCTTTTTTATCTCACCTTTTTGATCCTGATGGGCATTCCCGTGGTGACGATGGAACTGGCCGTCGGCAGAGCAAGTAAAAAAAGTGTTCTCCGCGGATTTCAGACGTTGCAGCCGAAAGGAACATTTTGGCATCTTCACGGCTGGGTATGCCTGGCCGGTTCATTCATACTCATGATTTATTACACCACCATTTCAGGGTGGATGGTCGATTATTTTTGGAAATTTATCAACGGTACTTTTGTGAATGCCACACCGGAGCAGGTGGGCGCCACATTCGGACAAATGGTTTCCAATCCGGCGGAGCTTTTATTTTTCATGGGGCTCACCGTATTGATCGGTTTTCTGATTTGTGTGGGCGGCGTGCAGGGAAGCCTTGAAAAAGTGACGAAATTCATGATGCTCGGACTGCTCGGACTGATTGTCATTCTTGCCGTGAACAGCCTGCTGCTTCCCGGCGGTGAAAAAGGAATCGAATTTTATCTTCTTCCCGATTGGGACAAAGCGATGCAGGCGGGGCTGGGCAATGTGGCAACCGCCGCCATGAACCAGGCCTTTTTCACGTTGTCCGTCGGGCAGGGGTCTATGGAAATATTTGCCAGCTACATGGATAAGAAAAACAGTCTCGGCGGCGAAGCGATCCGCATCACTGCGCTGGATACGTTTGTCGCTCTTTTGGCGGGTCTGATCATTTTCCCCGCCTGCTTTGCTTTCGGCGTGGAACCGGATCAGGGACCCTCTTTAATTTTTGTCACCCTTCCGAATCTTTTTATCAATATGCCGATGGGGCAGCTCTGGGGCGGACTCTTCTTTGTATTTATGACCTTTGCCAGCTTTTCTACCGTAACGGCGGTGTTTGAGGCGCTCATCGGAAACTGTATGGATAATTTCAACTGGAGCCGGAAAAAGGCGGTATACATTTTACTCCCCCTCGTTTTCTTCGGAAGCATTCCCTGCGTGCTCGGATTCAGCCTTTGGGAAGATGTACAGATTATCGGAGCCAGAGGGATTCTCGACAGTGAAGACTTTATTGTCAGCAACCTCGTTCTGCCGCTCGGCTCGCTCGTATTTGCTCTCTTTTGCGTTACGAAATACGGATGGGGTTTTGATAAATACATGGAAGAAATCAATACCGGCGACGGCGTGAAATTCCCGAGATGGATCAAACCGTATTTCCAATTCGTTTTGCCGGCGCTCATTTTTATTATTTTCATCAGAGGTGTTATTTAAGACAGGCGAACCGTCTTTCCCGTTCCGGGAGAGGCGGTTTTTTGATGGAAATATTTCAAAGAATCTGCCAATGAGGTATAACTGAAATGGAAATAAAGCGGCTTATTTATAGAAATAAATCATTTATGGATAATTTAAGTGCATAAAACGGGACAAGGTGGTATATTAATAAAAGATGTTTCCTATATTTATTATTTGAGGTGATACAATGGCACATTATAATCCATATGAAAATATGCTCCACGTACTCGATAAAGCGGCAGAAGTACTGGGGTATCAAAAAGAAGACTATGAATTTGTACGGTATCCGGAAAGAGAATTGACCGTCAGCATTCCTGTCACCATGGACGACGGCAAGGTGCAGGTGTTCTCGGGATATCGTGTCCAACACAATACGGCGAGAGGAGCGGCTAAAGGCGGTATCCGCTACCATCCAGCTTCCGATGAAAATGAAGTCAAAGCGCTGGCCGCATGGATGACCATTAAAAATGCAATCGGAAATATTCCCTACGGCGGAGCGAAAGGGGGCATCAAGGTCGATCCCCATAAACTTTCGGAAAGAGAATTACAAAGACTTACCCGCGGGTATGTGCGGAAAATATTCCCCATCATCGGACCTGATCAGGACGTTCCTGCGCCCGATGTAAATACAAACGGCCAGATCATGGCGTGGATAGCCGATGAATATGCGGTGCTTTCCGGCGCATGGCAGCCCGGTGTCGTTACGGGGAAACCGCTTGTGACCGGCGGCTCCCTCGGACGGAATGAAGCAACGGGCAGAGGACTGACCCACACACTGGAAACATGGTGCGAAAAAAATAATAAAAAAATGAATGAACTTACCATGCTCGTGCAGGGATTCGGAAATGTAGGCTCTGTAGGCTCTCTTCTGATGCACCGGGCAGGTGTAAAAATTACCTGTGTAGGCGATATCAACGGCACATGGTACAAGCCGGAAGGACTCGATATCGAAGCGATGTACGTGTATGCCAACTCCCACGGCCGTTCTCTCAAGGGCTATACGGAAGAGGGGGCAACGCTCATTGATGATGATAAACTTTTCGAACAGGACGTAGACGTAGTTTTCGTGGCGGCTATGGAAAACCAGCTGAATGAAAGTACCATGAAAAAAGTAAAAGCTAAACTGATACTCGAAGGGGCCAATGGACCGACCACGGAAGAAGCGGATGCCTACTTTGAAAAACAGGGCATCGAAGTACTTCCCGATGTCATGTCCAATGTGGGCGGCGTTGTAGGTTCTTACTTCGAATGGGTACAAAACCGCACCGGCTACTACTGGACAGAAGAAGAATATAATGAAAAATTAAAACTGAAAATGCGGCAAGGCTATGAAGATGTATTTGCCATCAAAGAAAAATACAAAGTCACTTACCGTCTGGCGGCGTACATGCTCGCTTTACAACGTGTGGTAGAAGCACAAAAAATGAGAGGATTTTTAGGGTAATACAAGGCAAAGAAAAAGGCATTCTCCAAAACGGGGAATGTCTTTTTTGTGTTTTATAAAAATAAACGGAGCAAGCAAAACGGACAGGTCATTTTATTGAATAGCCGCAGGGGAAAAATGTTTCTGCCAAGGTACGGAATTTGTCAGTTTTCTTTTTTTGTAATACACTTGAATGAACGAAAGAAAGTGAGGATTCCTAAATGAAAATATCTGTCACAAAAAGATTGTTTGAAAATATTCCCGGCCTGTGCATGGGCGTTATCGCTGTCAGGGCGGTCAATAATGAAAAAGACAATAAAGAAGCCGAAGCGTTTCGCAGACGCTGCTGCACGGAAGCAAACCTGCTCTTTAAATTGAATCCGAAGCTGGGGGAAAAAGACAACGGCTTGTATGCAAAGCAGTTGAAGAAGCTGGGAATTGAGGAAGAAACGGCGCTGGAAAGGATATTTCATGAATATAAAACCCGGCAGGGAATATCTTCCGCGACAGAAGAAAAAGAAATGGCAGATACATCGGAGATAATCAAATCGGCGACACTGGACGAATTGGCAGGCTCGGACGGATTGGAACGGCTCAACCCCGTCATGGATATCGTCCGGGCGGGGATGCTCAAATTTCATGTCAATATCCACGCCTATGACCTGGGAGACCGGAAAGCGCCGCTGGAAATTAAAGACGAAGTGGGTTACCCCGTTACATGGAAAGAACAGATCTGCACAAAACCATGGCTGTCTGTAGAAAGCGGAGCGGGAAAAATCACGAAAGAAACGGAAAATATCCTTGTCGTGATTACAGGATTTGCAGAAAACAGAAAAAAGGTGGCGGCAGCGAGAAATGAGCTGGCCCGCCGCATGAAATCGGCTTTTGACAGAGATGTGGAAGTCGGCTGGCTGGAAGGAAAAGAAACGGAATTTGAAACGGAAATATAAACATGATACGTTATGCAGCGATAGATTTTGAAACCGCCTATTGGGGACCGGGGAGCGCCTGTGCTTTGGGAATCACTACGAGCGACGGCACAAAAATTACGGACGAATGGTATCGTCTTATCAGACCGCACAGCATGAATTTTGACAGCGGCTGTGTTCGTGTGAATGGAATCCGACCGGAAGATGTGGAAAACGAACTGCCATTTCCCGCCTATTGGAAAGAGATTGCAGAGTATCTGGAAGGAAATATCGTCTTTGCCCACAATGCCCGCTTTGATATGGGCGTCCTCGCATCGGTTCTCGATATTTACGATTTGCCGGATATTCATTTTCTCTACGGAGATACGGTTGCCATGTCCCGTATTTTATGGAAAGAACTCCCCAATCACAAGCTGAATACCGTAGCCGAACATCTGGGCTTTGCTTTCCGTCATCACGAGGCTATGGACGATGCCAGAGCCTGTGAGCTGATTGTAAGGAAAGCGGTTGAACTTACAGAAGCGGATTCGGTAGAAACGATGATGAAAAGGCTGGGGGTTTCTTTAAAGAAATTCGGCGCGAAAAGAACGCATAAACCGAAATCAGCGAAAGATATTTTTTAAAGAGGTAAAAGAAACTGCTTTATGTTTGTTGTAAAGCGGTTTTATTATGCGGATAAAAGTAAAAAAATACATATTGATAAAAAAAAGAAACAAAATATAAAATTAATAAGAGGAAGAGGAATTAAATTTGATTTTATACATGATGAAATGTAATATAAAAACAGATTTTCCTATTTTTAAGTGATTGTTGTATTAATGGAGGAGATTATATGAAAGGGAAATTACTGAGAGCATGTATACTTACGGCAGGCATGACCGTATTTTTTGGGGGGGGCGTCTTGCTTGGCGGAAGACATGGGGGACTCCGTATTTGATTTGGATGAGGTGGTCGTCACCGCGACAAGAAGTCATAATACCGTTCAAAATGTACCGGCCAGTGTCAGTGTCGTTACAGAAAAAGACATTGAAAAACGAAACATAAGAACCATAACGGAAGCGGTGGGCATGCTTCCGGGTGTATATGACGGACGTGGACAGGGAATGTCCGATGTAGGAAGCGATTTGACAATTCGCGGATACGGGGAACAGGATATTTTGGTTCTTTATGACGGAATGCCTTTGAATGATGCCTATGAAGGCGGAGTGAACTGGAATGCCGTATCTATTGATGACGTGGCTAAAATTGAGCTGGTGCGGGGAGCGGCTTCCTCCTTATACGGCGGCAGAGCCGTTGGGGCGGTTATAAATATAATCAGCAAAAATCCGGATAAAAATTCGGTAAAAGTATACGGCTCGTACGGATCAAATCGCACATGGAAGAGAGGAATTTCTCTTTCGGGGAAACTGAATGAGAAAGTTTCTTTGGCGATCGGATATGAAAATAAAAGGACTGACGGGTATTTAAAGAAGTATTCGTATGCTTCCAAAGGAGTTACAGATACACCGGAAGGGACGGTGGGAACAGGGGCCGTGCCGCATATCCGTAGTAACGGGAAAAGAATCTATCTCTTAGGGACGCCGGGGACGGGAGCAAGTAAGGATAATACGCTGAATTTGAAAGTAGGATATCAATTCAATCCTTCCCAGACGTTGACCTACCGATATACCCATGACAAGTATACATATTTCGGACATGACCCGGTGTCATATATCCGTGATGAAAAGGGGAATATGCTTTTTAAAGGAAGCGTTCTTCTTCCGGACGGGAAGTATTATAATTTTAAAGAGTCTGATTTTACAGATTATAACGGATTCCGTGACGTAGATATCCACAGACTTAATTATAAAGATGAAACTCATAAGTTATATGCAAATGCCGGTTTTACGAATGTAAAAGACAGCGGGTACAGCACCGGCTCCGATTTTGCAAAACAGGGGAAAGGCAGCAATACACATTACCCGAACAAATCCTATAAGATGGACTTGCAAAAGCAGTGGGACATCAGCGGTCATGAATTGATCGGCGGCATTGATATACAAAAAGATACGATGGACTATTTCAAGGAAAGCTTGGCGCATTGGGGTGACAGACATTCGGTGACCAAAGTGAACAGCCGGATGGGCGGAACAAATCTTACGATGTCAGCTTTTCTTCAGGATGCTTATGAAATCAGCGAGCAGTGGAAAATATATGCCGGAGTCCGTTTGGATCGTTACAAAAAATATGACGGGTATTATCATGATTCCAAGTCTGATGTGAAACAGGCGGAATCCACTTATACGGAACTCAGTCCCAAGATTTCCGTAGAGTATAAACCGGATCATAAAAATACATACTTTGTTTCTTATGGGCATTCCTTCAATCCGCCGACACTTTATCAGATGTATCGCCACGATCCCGTTTACGGATATATTTCCAATCCGAATCTGGAACCGGAAACAACGGATACGTATGAAATCGGAATAAAGAAAAAGATGGGCAACAAAACGGGGGTCAGCATATCCGCCTATCATGCAAAAACAAAAGATTTGATCAGCGCCGTAAAAAAAGGTGACGTCCGTCAATATGTGAATATAAGCCGTGCAAAAAGAATAGGCGGCGAGATTGACTTGCAGTATTCGTTCAATGACAATCTTTCCGGGTATATCAACTACGGATATATCAAAGCAACGAGCGGAAGCGGGAAGCGTATTTGGTCCATTCCGAAACATACACTTCACATGGGGCTGAATTATAGAAAAGACAGTTGGGACGGATACGTGGAAGCGGAATATGTAAGTGACAGAAATGCGCCTGGAGAACATGCACACAGTATGTATGCCGATGACGCAGTCTATACCATCAATTTAGGAGCAAATTATAAATTTGAACAAGGTGTCATGATAGGATTTGCCGTCAATAACGTGCTGGATAGAGATTATTGGCAGTGGCAGCACGGAGCAGGACGCACCTACACCCTTTCACTTTCCTATCAAATGTAAACAGGAATCGGAATCGACCGGCATTTAAAGACATCATAAGAGAAAATCAAAAAAGCGTATTCACTGCAGGCGGGTGAATACGCTTTTTTGTCGTGTGAATTATTTGACGCCGTGAAGAATTTCTTTCAGGTACATATTTTTTTCACTTCTCGGCGGCGTGATATTGTCCAGGAGAATATCCACATATCTTTCCAAGGTGGGGTCGTCGGTGTAGTGAGAAATAAAAGATTCTTTATTATTGCTTTCCAAGATGATGGGAAATTCTACAGCCGCAAAAATCTGCATGCTTTTCAGTTCCAAATCCCGCCGGTCGGTGTAGCCCGTGATTTCGGTCATGTTTTCAATGACTTTTTCCCAGGACTGGTCATGGAGGAGATTCAGGTAGATGAAATAGGTTTCTTTCGCTTCCGTGCTGGAGGGATTGGAAATTGAACGGAAGAGAGCCGGGTGCTTCCGGGCCAGATGGAAATAGGAAATGATATATTTTTTGAGCCGCTCTTTCGGAGAGAGGCGGGAGTCGTCCAGAATGGAAACGATGCTTTCCAGGGATCCCATCATGTATTCTAAAGCGGCTCCTATCAATTCTTCTTTCGAGCCGAAGTAGTAACGGACGGCGGCGATATTGACATTCGCTTCTTTGGTAATGGTTCTTACGGTGGCGGCTTTGAATCCTTTTTCTCTTAAAATGCGGGCGGTGACTTCAATCATTTTTTCTTTTATATGTCCGCCTTTATCAGTGAGTTTTCTGTCGTTCATCATGCAATCCTTTCATTGTGGAAATCCGGTTTTCGTAAAAGAAGTAAGGTGTATTTTTTCCGGTGGGGTGGACGGGGTCATGTTTTCTGTTATAAAAATTTCCGCTCCCGTGTGCCGGGAAAGAAGGGGAGAAGTTCGGCGAAGGAGTGAATGAAATGGATATTTTTCCATTCTTCAGGCACTATAAATTCGGCGGTGCTCCAGGATTTGAAAAGTGACTCCAAAGGGTCATACAGGTGTTCAATATTGGCAATGATGATGGGAGGACGTTCTTCGCCTTCTTTGTAGATATGCAGATAGCTTGCCGTATCGGCTAATTCTTCGAGCGTCCCGACGCCGCCGGGTAAAATGAGAAACAAATCTCCCAGAGAAATCATTTTTTGTTTTCTGGCGGTTAAATCGGGGACTTCGATCAATTCCGTAATGAAACGGTGGGCCTGTTCTTTTTCAATAAATACATCAGGAATGATTCCCGTTACATGTCCGCCCGCCGCCATAGCCGCATCGGCAATCGTTCCCATCAAACCGATGCTGCCTCCGCCGTAGATGAGCGTATAGCCGTTTTTCCCCAAGAGCTCGCCTGTCATCCCTGCAAAGGCGGCGAAAGCGGGATTGTTTCCATAGCGTGACCCGCAATAAACAACGACACTTTTTTTCAAGATAAGAATCCTTTCTTTCGGAATGATAAAGTCAAACTGTTTTTTTCTATTGTATAACATAATGGAGAAGAAAACTTTTTGATAGCCAAAAAATACAGAGAATTATATATACATATAGAAAAAATCAATAATAAAACTGTTTTTTGCAAGGTGGAAAAAGTGATGAGCGTCGTGAGTTTGGATTTTACAAATGAGAAGAGAAAGACAAAATGATACGCACGGAAACGTTGTAAAAGAGTTGTGCATAAATACAAAGAAAATGACGGGTGTATTGATTGACAGCTTAGAAAGAGAATGATATAATTCGACTGTTGCGTGAAAGCGGAAGTGATAAGCGGGGTGAGTTCATGACACTGGATGAATTGAAAAATTCGGATTTTGTGGTCGGGTTGAAGGAAACGCAAAGAGCTGTTGAAAAGAAGACGGCGATTCATGTTTTCATCGGATCCGATTGTGATGAACGGATTTCCTCCCGCCTGGAAAAAACTTGCGCCGATGCCGGAGTTTCCGTCACACGGGATTTCAGCAAGAAAGAAATAGGTCAAGCTTGCAAAATCAAAGTAAAAGCCGCTTCCGCCGCCGTACTTAATTCCCGGTAATATCTGAGAACGCTACAGCGGTTTCAGATCAATTATAAATTTACCTTTATGGAAAGGAGGTGCCCATATTGCCGACAATTAATCAGCTGGTTCGTAAAGGCCGTGAAGTTTTAGGAACAAAGGCGAAGACCCCGGCTCTGAAGCAGTCCCCGCAAAAACGCGGCGTTTGCACAAGAGTGTATACAGCTACACCGAAGAAGCCGAACTCGGCGCTTCGTAAAGTAGCCCGTGTACGTCTGACCAACGGCATTGAAGTATCCGCTTATATCCCGGGCGAAGGTCATAACTTACAGGAACACAGCGTCGTTCTCATCAGAGGCGGCCGTGTTAAAGACCTTCCGGGCGTTCGTTATCACATTATCCGCGGCGCACTTGATACAGTAGGTGTATCCGGTCGTCAGCAGGCTCGTTCCAAATACGGAGCTAAGCGCGAAAAGGCGAAGAAATAATATTTCTTGATTAAAATTCTGTGATTAACAAACAACTATATAAGGAGGAAAACAACAATGCCGAGAAAAGGTGCTGTTCCGAAGCGTGATGTGCTGCCGGATCCCGTGTACGGGAACAAGACGGTCACACGTTTCATCAATAAAATTATGCTCGACGGCAAAAAGGGCGTTGCAGAATCCATTGTATATGGTGCATTCGACATTTGCCGCAGCAAGCTTGACAAAGACCCGATCGAAGTTTTCGAACAGGCTTTGAATAATGTAATGCCGGTTTTGGAAGTCCGTGCCCGTCGTGTAGGCGGTGCCAACTACCAGGTGCCGGTCGAAGTCCGTGCAGACCGCCGTCTGACACTGGGAATCCGCTGGATGGTCAACTATGCCCGTCTGCGCAGCGAACGTACAATGGAAGAACGTCTGGCAGGAGAACTGATGGATGCTTTCAATAATACGGGCGCAGCCGTAAAGAAGAAAGAAGATACCCATAAGATGGCAGAAGCCAACAAGGCGTTTGCACATTATCGCTGGTAATTATATAAGGAGAAAAAATCGTGGGCAGAGAATATCCGCTTGAAAAAACAAGAAATATCGGTATCATGGCACATATTGATGCCGGAAAAACAACAACCACGGAACGTATCCTCTTTTATACCGGTGTAAACCATAAGATTGGTGAAGTTCATGATGGCGCGGCTACCATGGACTGGATGGCGCAGCATGGAAAGGGTATCGTGTCAATATCATCGACACCCCCGGACACGTGGATTTCACAGTAGAAGTAGAACGTTCCCTTCGTGTACTTGACGGTTCTGTTGCCGTATTCAGTGCAAAAGACGGCGTGCAGACCCAGTCTGAAACCGTTTGGAGACAGGCCGATCACTATCACGTACCCCGTATCGCATTTATCAACAAGATGGATACCATCGGCGCTGATTTCCTGCGTGCGGTAAAAACAATGGAAGTCCGTCTTCATGCCGATGCGTTGGCTATGCAGCTGCCGATCGGCAAACAGGACACATTTACAGGTATCGTTGATTTGCTGGAAAGAAGAGCGGAAGTGTATCTTTCCGACGACGGTACCCAGTATGAAGTCAGAGAAATTCCGGAAGACATGAAAGATCTTGTGGAAGAATATCGTGATAAAATCGTGGAAAAAGCCGCAGAAGGCGATGATGCGCTGATGGAAAAATATCTCGAAGGAGAAGAGCTTTCCATTGATGAAATCAAAGCATCTCTGCGTAAACAGGTTCTGGACTGCCAATTGTTCCCCGTATTCTGCGGATCCGCATACAAGAACAAAGGAATCCAGATGTTGCTTGATGCAGTTCTCGACTACCTGCCGGCACCGACAGACGTACCGCCGATTAAAGGTACGGACCCGAAGACCGGGGAAGAAATGACCCGTGAATCCAGTGATGAAGCGCCGATGGCGGCCTTGGCATTCAAGATTATGGCCGATCCCTATGTAGGGAAACTCGCATTCTTCCGTGTATATTCCGGAATCCTGGAACAAGGTACTTATGTACTCAATACCACCAAAGGCAAAAAAGAACGTGTCGGCCGTATTCTCCAGATGCATGCCAACAATCGTAAAGAAATCGAAAAAGCTTACTCCGGTGATATTGCCGCCGCTGTAGGATTTAAAGATGTCACCACAGGGGACTCTCTCTGCGATGAAGCAAACCCGATTATTCTGGAAAAAATGGAATTCCCGGAACCGGTTATTTCCGTAGCTGTAGAACCGAAAACCAAAGCCGATCAGGAAAAAATGGGAACGGCGCTCCAGCGTTTGGCGGAAGAAGACCCGACATTCAAGGTACATACCGATCCGGAAACGAACCAGACGATCATTTCCGGGATGGGCGAACTCCATTTGGACATCATCGTTGACCGCATGAGACGTGAATTTAATGTAGAATGCACCGTAGGTAAACCGCAGGTTGCTTACCGTGAAACCATCAGAAAGAGCGTTGAGTCGGAAGGTAAATTCATTCGTCAGACCGGCGGTCACGGACAGTACGGTCACTGCTGGCTTCGTCTTGAACCGATGGAAGCGGGCAAAGGCTTTGAATTTGCCAATGAAGTTGTCGGCGGCGTTATTCCGAAAGAATTTATCAACCCGATCCAGGCAGGCGTTGAAGCCGCTATGGATGACGGTGTTGTTGCCGGCTATCCGATGGTTGACATCAAAGTTACCGTTTACGACGGTTCATACCACGATGTCGACTCCTCTGAAATGGCATTTAAAGTAGCAGGCTCCATGGCATTCAAAGACGGCGCGAAAAAGGCGGACGCAGTCCTTCTCGAACCGTACATGAGCGTCGAAGTCGATGTTCCTGAAGAATACATGGGCGATGTTATCGGCGGATTGAACTCCCGCCGCGGACGCATTGAAGGCATGGAATCCGAAAACGGAGAATCCCGTATCAAAGGCTTCGTTCCGCTCTCTGAAATGTTCGGTTATGCGACCGCACTCCGCAGCTCCACACAGGGCCGCGGCACATTCACGATGACATTCGATCATTATGAAGAAGTTCCGAAAGCA
>QWCB01003416.1_pt1 | contig 12092 bp, 7 predicted proteins | sample 1972511 | NCBI WGS metagenome assembly QWCB01 (sample SAMN09866719, study PRJNA288562) | Human gut metagenome isolate term5_stool, whole genome shotgun sequencing... | isolation source: gut | host: Homo sapiens | place: USA: California
TTCATGGACGGTATGACCTGGATCATGCAGATAGGTATGTTCCTCACGCTCGGTCTGCTCGTAAATCCTAAGGAGATGATGACCGTGGCGCCGATTGCGCTGCTTATCGGTCTGTTCCTGATTTTCGTGGGAAGGCCGCTTACAGTGCTGCTGTGCCTGCTTCCGTTCAGGAAAATCTCATTCAAGGCCAAGATTTTCACGTCCTGGGTGGGCCTGAAGGGCGCTGTGCCGATTATTTTCGCCACATACCCGATAGTGGAAGGTATCCCGGGCTCTGAACAGATATTCAACATCGTGTTCTTCATAACGCTGCTGTCGCTGATGTTCCAGGGCATGTCTATCCCGAGAGTTGCCAAACTGCTTCACCTTGCCTTGCCTGAAGAGAAGGAACCGGACACGTTCGGTCTGGAAATTCCGGAAGAAGCCGGAAAACTTCAGGACTACACGCTTTCCGATGACGATTTGTCCAACGGTAAGACACTCAAGGAGATACAGCTTCCGGACAATGCGAGGGTGGTAATCATCAGAAGGGACAGCCGTTTCATCGTCCCTGACGGACAGGTCGAGCTTCAGTCCGGGGACCAGCTGCTCATGATTTATGGAGAGGATGAGAGTGAAGAGCTTCCGAGCCTGAAAGAGCTGAAAGAAAAGGCGAAGATTAACATGAACAAAACAATTAAAGCCTAACTTTACGAAAACTGAACCATTATGGAGGGAGTAAAAAAAATTCTTGTAGTCGATGATGAAGCGGATATATGCAACATCCTGAAATTCAATCTCGACAAGGCCGGATATGAAACGGCCACGGCACTGTCGGCAGAAGACGCATTGATGAGAGGCATCATCGGCTATGACTTGGTGCTCTTGGATGTGATGATGGAAGGCATTTCCGGTTTCCAGATGGCTCAGATGATGAAAAAGAATCCGGAAAGCGCGAGAATCCCCATCATATTCATTACTGCCAAAGATACCGAAGAAGACACGCTGAAGGGTTTCGACCTCGGCGCTGACGACTATATCGCCAAACCTTTCTCCGTAAGGGAAGTGGTATCCAGGGTCAATGCCGTGCTCCGCAGAGTGGGCACTGCATCTTCCGATCCTTCAAGACTTTCGTACAAGACGCTCACGCTCGACATGAACGGAAAGAAAGCACTTGTGGACGGAAATGATACCGAACTTACCAAGACGGAGTTTGAAATACTCAGGATTCTCGTTTCCGACATCGGGCACGTTTTCTCAAGAGATGAAATTCTCGGCAAAGTCTGGCCTGACGACGTGGTAGTCTTAGGCAGGACCGTGGATGTGAACATCACCCGCCTGCGCAAGAAACTCGGCAAATACGGAAACAACATCTCCACGAGACACGGCTACGGCTACTGCTTCGAGGACAAGCAGTTACAGTCATGAAACACAGGTTCTCCTCCCTTGCCTCGAAACTGTTCCTGACAGTATCGATATTGTTCCTGTCATTCGCATTGTGCTTCATCTACTTCCAGTACCAGAGGGAGAAGAACTATCGGATCGAGAGCCTGAACACGAGGCTGCAGGACTGCAACAATGACATCCACGACTTTCTCGAGACGGATTCCACCGTTTTCCGGAACTATATAAGCCGTCTGAAAAAAGAGAACATTCGCGTGACGATCATGGACATTGACGGTAATGTCCGGTACGACAGCGGGACAGAAGGCGGCTCCGAACTGGAAAACCATCTGGACAGGGACGAGATAAGTGACGCGCTCAAGAACGGAAGCGGCTATGCCCTGCAGAGGGAGTCAAGGACATTGGGCGGACAATGGTTCTATTCCGCCACACTATTCAAGGACAACGGTCTGATAATCAGGACTGCACACATCTATGATGTGTCGATGGGACTGATGCTGGCTTCCGACAGGAACTATTTTTTCCTTGCGCTTGCCCTGTCGCTCAGCCTTCTGTTCATCTTCTACGTGTATCTGTACAAACTGCAGCTCAACATCAGCCACCTGAGGGAGTTCGCGGACATGGCGGAGAAGAATCAGGACATCCGGAATGCGGACATAACTTTCTCCAGCGACGAGCTCGGAGAGATTTCCCGGAACATCGTACACCTATATGCCAAACTCCAGAACAGCGAGGATGACAAGACCAGGCTCAAACGACAGCTGACGCAGAACATTGCCCATGAACTGAAAACGCCTGTCAGCAGCATTCAGGGCTATCTGGAAACCATCATTGACAATCCTGACCTCGATGAGACGACAAGAAACGATTTTCTGGAAAGATGCCACGCGCAGAGTGAAAGGCTCGGCAATCTGATTTCCGACATCACGCTGCTTTCCAAGATCGATGATGCCTTCACCTCATTCTCCACTGAGGAAATAGACGTGGAAGCGATGCTCCAGAACATCAGGAAAGCCACCGAGCTTGACATGGAAGCGAAAAAGATGAGATTCCTCATCCTCATTGCACCGGGCACGACAGTCCACGGAAGCCAGCAGCTCATCTATTCGATTTTCAGAAATCTGACGGACAATGCCATCGCATACGCCGGTGAAGGCACCACCATCACGGTCCAATGTCTCAAGGAGGAAAAGAACAAGCTCTGGTTCAGTTTTTCTGACAATGGGGCAGGTGTCCCTCCTGAGCATCTTACGCATCTGTTCGAGAGATTCTACCGCGTGGACAAAGGGCGCTCGAGGAAATTGGGCGGCACCGGCCTCGGACTTGCCATCGTCAAGAATGCCGTTCTGCTGCACGGGGGCACGATAAATGTCCAGATTGCCCATACCGGCGGACTCGACTTCCACTTTTCATTGAACAAGTAAGTCCGCCGATTCACAGATTATTCCTTGGCGAAATGCTTGGAGGCACGCAAAAGATGCTGCAGCGAGCTTGCTATCTCGTGGGTTTCCTGAAGCAGATTCAGATAGACATAGGAAACAGTAATGTTTTCCTTGGATGTCTGCATCCGCTCTATCTGGCCTTGTCTGGTAGATGACAGACAGCTTTTGAACTCCTCACATTGCTCGCGGAGCTTGTCAGAGTCAGTATAATTCTCTGTGGAGATTACCACGACAGCCCTCTTGAGCAGGTAGAGCAATGTATCCCGGAGCGGAAGGAATTCCTTGATACGGTCCTTTTCCAGCGGCACGAAACTGTTGTCGATATGTTCTTCGCACGGGTCACAGATACGCCTCAAACTGTAAAGCATATCCTCGCAGCTGTTCACGCCCAGGTGGAACCAGGTGCTCTTCTCAATCGCCACACCAGGATCTATCCGGCGCAGACCCAGCATTTCCTTACGCCTGCGTTGTTTCAGTTCCTGTCTTTGCTTCCGCATGGCGGACTCTGCTTTCTGGAGTCTGCTCAGGTCTTCGGAGATGAAGCCCTCAGTAACATTGAGATAATTGACATTGACAAAATCGAGGAACTGGCTCTGGCCCTGACGTATATGCTGGGTAAGAAGACGGAGAGTCTCGGCATTGTCCTCTGAGGTAATCATCTGATTGAAAACGACATCACCTTTCTCCTCTGCCTGCTTTTTCTTGTATTTGATGTTGCTGCGTACAAGGAGGACAATCGACAGGGCAATGAGAATGGACGCCATTGTCAGACCGCCGAGCGACATGGCCAATGCCACTAAGAAGCAGAGGATAAATGCTGCTCCGGCTGTGATGAACCATCCGCCGATGACTGAAATCACACCTGTAATACGGAACACGGCGCTCTCCCGTCCCCAGGCCTTGTCAGCAAGTGAAGAACCCATCGCCACCATGAAGGTCACATAAGTCGTGGAAAGCGGAAGGGTCAATGATGTTCCGAGAGCGATGAGCAGACTGGATACCACAAGATTCACCGTCGCCCTGATTTCGTCAAAGGCCGCACCCTGAGGAAGGACGACATTTTCATTGTCAAACCTCTTGGCAAACCATCTTTTCACGCCGTTCGGAACCAGTTCTGACAATGCTGAGGCCGTATTGGTACTGAAGCGCACCAGGACTCTGGCCATCTTCGAAGAGCCGAACATCTCGTCTCCGGCATCCTGACGGGCAAGGTCCACGGAAGTCTTCACCACATTGAAAGCCTTCTTGGAAGTGGCGAGAGAAATCACCATGATCAGTCCCGCAGCAATCAGGAAGAGGACAGGCGTATGGGCAGGACCGTTCAGGGAATCCATCATGTAGCCTGCCGCGTCACCACCTGCATTGGCCGAATAATCCTGGAAAGAGGAGTAGCCGGCCAGCGGAACGCCTATGAAGTTCACAAGGTCATTGCCCGCGAAAGCCATCGCCAATGCGAATGTTCCGGTGAGGACAAGTATCTTGAAAACATTGACTTTCAATACAAAGAGGACCTGGGAAAGGACGGCTGTGACGACGAAGCAGATTCCGCAGATGGTCCACGAATGGGTGTTTATCCACTCGTGTGCAGCATCGCTTATGAACGATACGTTTCCAAGTCCCTTAATCAGCATGAAATAGATGATGGCGGTGAAGGCCAGGCCACCGAAGATGCCGATTTTCCATTTAAGGGAGTTGTTCTTGTAAACGAAGGTGAACAGTGTCCGCGAAATGTACTGGACGAAGGCTCCGACCACGAACGCGATGGCCACGGAGACGAAAATCGCCATGATCATCGTGAGGGCCTTGCTGGTATTCATCAGGTCAGCCACGTGAAGCGAAGGATCACCCGCCACTTTCATCAATGCCAGCGCGAATGTTCCTCCGAGGAGTTCAAACACCATTGAGACAGTCGTGGAAGTCGGCATGCCCAATGTATTGAAAATGTCCAAAAGGACAATGTCCGAGGCCATCACTGCCAGAAAAATGAACATCACGTCCTGGAAGGAGAAAAACGAAGGATGGAAGACACCGTTTCGGGCGACTTCCATCATACCATTGCTCATGGCCGCTCCTGTAAAAATGCCGATTGCGGCGATTGTAAGAATTGTCTTGAACTTGGCCACCTTGGCGCCGATGGCAGACTGGAGGAAATTGACAGCGTCGTTGCTCACGCCGACCATGAGGTCGAAAATCGCGAGCACGAACAAAAACACCACAAACCCGAAATAAACTGTTTCCATACTTTACCTTTTTACATGGTGCAAAGATGGATTTATAGTGTTATACAGCAGTTTCGCAAATGTTAAGAAATTGTTTAATTTCCCTGCACAGCCTACATCGGGGAGAGTATCTTCTTGTATTCCACGGGAGTCACCTTGAGGAACTGACGTGCATACAAGTCCCAGTCATCCAATATCATAGAGGCAAGTGTGCTTCCGGTGTACTTCAGATGCGCGGCAATCAGCGAACGGAGTTCCTCACGGTCTGCGTCATCTTCCAGAAGCGTAAGCTCTATCATATCCATATTGCAGTAATAGTCGAAGGAGCTGTCCGGATCCCAGACGTATGCGATGCCGCCGCTCATTCCTGCCGCGAAATTCCTTCCCGTCTTGCCGAGCACAACCACCCGTCCGCCGGTCATATATTCGCACCCGTGGTCACCCACGCCTTCCACGACTGCCGTGATTCCGCTGTTTCTCACGCAGAAGCGCTCGCCTACCGCACCATTTATATAGAGTTCTCCGGATGTTGCACCGTAGGCGATAGTATTGCCTGCAATGATATTGTCCTCGGCCTTGAAATCCGTTTCCGGTGATGGAGTAAGGATTATCCTACCTCCGGAAAGGCCCTTGGCCACATAATCATTGGCATCACCTACAAGTTTGAAAGTCAAGCCCTTGCACAGGAATGCGCCGAAGCTTTGGCCTGCTGAACCGGTGAACTCCACATTGATGGTTCCGTCCGGCAATCCTTCCTGGCCGTAGAGTCTGGTGATTTCGCCGCTCAGCATTGCCCCGACACTCCTGTCGGTATTGCGGACAGGGACTCCTATGCTGAGTTTGTAGCCGGAAGTGACTGCCGGTTTGAGCACCTGCATCAGTTCCATATCCTTCACGCCTTCGAGTTTGTGCTCCTGAGGCGTGGTGAATACCCTGGCATTGTCCTTACAACTTTCAGGGATGTAGAGGACACGGTCGAGTGAGATTTCATTGGCCTTGGACCCTTCAGGATACGAGCGTTTCTTGAGAAGGTCAGCCCGGCCGATTACCTCCTGCATTGACTTGTATCCCATATCCGCGAGTCTTTCACGGACGCTTCGGGCGAGGAAACGGAAATATGTCACGATCTGCTCCGGCTTGCCCTTGAAACGCTTGCGCAGTTCAGGATTCTGTGTGGCAATTCCGACCGGGCAGGTGTTCTTGTTGCAGTTGCGGCATACCATACATCCTTCCGCCACCATCACGGCCGTGCCGAATCCATATTCTTCTGCACCCAAAAGCGCCATGAACATCACGTCACGCGAGCATCTCAGGCCGCCATCGACCTGCAGGCGGACTTTGCCTCTGAGGTCGTTCATGACCAATGTCTGCTGTATCTGGGCAAGGCCGGTCTCCGCAGGGCTGCCGGCATGCTTGACGCTGCTTGCCGGGCTTGCACCGGTTCCGCCGTCCGCTCCGCTTATCAGTATCACATCAGCTTTGGCCTTTGCGACACCGGCGGCAATCGTGCCCACACCGGCCTCAGAGACGAGTTTCACACTGATCCGGGCATGGGAATTGACATTCTTGAGGTCAAAGATCAGCTGCGCGAGGTCCTCAATCGAGTAGATGTCATGATGAGGAGGAGGCGATATCAATGTTATTCCAGGTATGGAGTGGCGTGTCCTTGCTATGAGTTCATCCACCTTGAAGCCAGGCAACTGCCCGCCTTCTCCAGGTTTTGCGCCCTGGGCCACCTTGATCTGGATTTCATCTGCATTGACAAGATAATATGTATCCACTCCGAAACGTCCTGAAGCGACCTGTTTAACAGCACTTCTTGTGCTCGTCCCGTCCGGACGTATCCTGTTGCGCTGCGGGTCTTCCCCACCCTCGCCGGTATTGCTCATTGCCCCGAAACTGTTCATTGCCAATGCGATAGTCTCGTGGGCCTCCTTGCTGATGGCGCCGAACGAAATCGCTTCGGCCACGAACCTTTTCATTATGGACTCCTCCGGCTCGACTTCATCTATCGGAATCGGCTGTCTGTCACTTTCGATTTCCATAAGGTCGCGCAGGTTCATCGGATGGTCATGGTTCTCTTCTGCCACACAGAACTGCCTGAACGACTCGTAATCATCATTTCTCACTGCGGTCTGCAGCAGTTTCACCCGTGAAGGCTCCCAGCAATGTCTTTCGCCGTCTTTCCTCCACGCATAGTTTCCGAAGTCCTCCAGATGGTCAGTGGCGGTCTCTACCAAAGTCTGTTCCTCCTTCATTGAGAACGCCTCGCTATGTGCCCTGGTCACATCCCGGGCAATGTCATCGATGGTAATGCCTTCTATCTGGGAGATGCCTCCGCCCATGTATTTCTCGAGCAATGAAGAACTTACGCCGAGTGACTCGAAAAGTGCCGCACCACGGTAACTTCTTATCGTGGAGATGCCCATCTTGGACAGGATTTTAAGCATTCCTTTGTTTATGGCTGTGATATAATGCTCCTCAGCTGACGGATAGTCGAGCTGTACAGCATTGTCAGACACGAGTTTGTCGAGGATGGAGAATGCCATATACGGGTTCACGCCGCTGGCTCCATAGCCCACGAGCAGAGCAACATGCATCACTTCGCAAACCTCTCCGGACTCCACGATAATTGCGGTCTGCCCTCTCTTCCTGCAATGTATGAGGTGATGATGCACCGCTGACAATGCCAGGAGTGATGGTATAGGAGCGTGCTCCGCATCCACTGCCTTATCACTGATAATCAGATAATTATACCCGGCGTCCACAGCTTTTGCAGCATCTTTGCAGAGCTTGGAGAGGGCGGCCTCCAGTGCCTGCGTTCCGCCTGACACTTCGAAAAGCATCGGCAGAGTAATGGTCTTGAAGCCCTTGTATCTGAGGTTCCTGAGCGTTTCCATTTCCCCGTTGGTCAGAATCGGGGATGTAAGTTTCACCACTTTGCACAGTTCAGGAGACGGACTCAGGATATTGCCCTTCACGGCTCCTATATAACTTGAGAGCGACATCACTGCCGATTCTCTGATAGGGTCGATCGGAGGGTTGGTGACCTGGGCGAATTTCTGACGGAAATAATTGAAGAAACGCTGCGGCTTGTCAGAAAGCACCGCCAGCGGAGTGTCGTCACCCATCGCATAAATCGGCTCGGCGCTTTTCACCGCCATCGGCACCATGATTCTGTCAATGTCTTCTTTTCCATAGCCGAAAGCGTGGAGTTTCTTGGAGTATTCCGTGACGCTCTGCTCGACTTTTCTTCCGCTCTTTATGTTCTTCAGGATTATACGGCCTGCATGAAGCCAGTCGCCGTAAGGATGCTCTGATGCCAATGCATCCTTGATGGTGTCATTGTCAATGATCTTTCCCTTCTTGGTATCCACCATCAGAATCTTTCCAGGATAGAGTCTGCCCTTGGACGCAACCGCCGACGGAGTGATATCACAAACTCCTGTCTCAGAAGCCATTATAAGCAATCCGTTCTTGGTGATGAAATACCTGCAAGGTCTCAGTCCGTTACGGTCCAGCATTCCTCCGGCATAACGTCCGTCCGAGAAAAGAATCGTGGCAGGGCCGTCCCACGGCTCCATGAATATGGAGTGATATTCGTAGAAGTTCTTAAGGTCCTGACGGAGCGGATTGCCTTCGCGGTAGCTTTCAGGGATCAGCATTGACAGTGCATGCGGGATTTCCATGCCGGCGCGGGTAAAGAATTCGAGCACATTGTCAAATGACGCACTGTCGCTCATTCCCGGCTGGATTATCGGGCTGATATTTTCGCTGATGCTGCCCAGATTCGGCGCCTTGAGAACTGATTCACGGGTCTTTATCCAGAGCCTGTTTCCGCGGATAGTATTTATCTCCCCGTTATGGGCAATGTATCGGAACGGCTGCGCCAGGCTCCACGTCGGGAATGTATTGGTCGAAAAACGGGAATGGACCATCGCGATGGCGCTTGTGAAATACGGGTTGGTCAAATCCGGGAAATAATGCCTCAGCTGCATTGTCGAGAGCATTCCCTTATAGACCAATGTCCTGGTGGACAGGCTGACCACGTAGCAGGCTGCCTTGTCTGTGATGGAAGATGAAAGGACTTTCCTCTCTATTCCCTTCCTTACCAGATAGAGTTTGTCCTCCAATACTTTGGGGTCGTCGCAGCCGGTTATGAAGATCTGCCTGATTTCCGGCTCGGTGGCAAGCGCATCCTTTCCCAAGATGGAACTGTCCACCGGGACTACCCTGCTGTGCATGACCTCCAGGTTGTTCGCCTCGACACATTCGTTGATGATTTCAGTGAAACGGGCATTGTCCCGCGGCTCTTTCGGCAGGAATATCATTCCTACGCCGTAACGTCCTTTTTCCGGAACAGGGATACCGTTGAGCAGAATGAACTCATGCGGTATCTGGACCATGATGCCGGCACCGTCTCCCGTCTTGGAATCAGCTCCTTCCGCCCCTCTATGGGCCATATTTTCGAGTACGGCCAGGCCCTTCTCGATAATGTCGTGATACTTGCTGCCGTTTATGTTCACAACAAGTCCGACGCCACAAGCATCTTTCTCATATTCAGGAGAATACAAGCCTTTTTCAAGTTCGTTTTTCATCTGTTTCCTATGTCTTTAGTTACCTCACTTGCCCGCCCCTCGAATTATTTCTGTCGTACAGCAGTTACTGCTTTTTCTTCTCGTCAGAATCGCCGGCAATCTTTTCTTTTACGGTATTGACACCATTGGTCACTCCTGCCTTGATCTTCTTCTTGGACTGATAGAATTTGGTAGGGTTGATTTCGGCGATGGTGCGGTAATAAGCGCGGGCCCAGTAGTTGCACAGGCCGATTCCGCCTGACTTGCCCTTGAACGGCCACACGTCGAGCACCTTCATCGTATCATTGTCGAAGAACACATAATAGAATGTGCCATAGTCAGTTCCCTTGTTCAGCTCACCTGCGAGAATGACAAGTCCGAGACCTTCTGCCGGCTTGATGTCCAAGTCCTGAAGTTCGAATTCGGCATCCTGTTCTGTCAATGGCTTAGGCGTGTGGTTAACCTTGAGTTCGCTTTCGTCGATAGCACCGATCTGGTTGATGACATTGTCAATGTCCACATAGACAATCTTCTTTTTCAGCCTGTCCTCAAGCGCGAGGATGTACTTGTCCGGCTCTGTAAGGAACAGATTGTTGATTTTACCGAAAGCATCGATAAACTCGCTCTCTGTTTCATTGGCCGCGACCACTTTTACCGGCGCGAAATCGATTCCGTAGAACCTGACTTCACTATAATCGTCCAAAGTCTTGACTTCCTGCGCCATAGACATAAAACTGCCTGCAAACAAAGCAACTGCTGCAAATAGAATCTTTCTCATAAACTTTTATTTGTTTTCTCTTTTGTCAATGAATTTTACGGGCTTGCGGCTCATCGGCGGGAAAATGATTTTCGCCACGTTTTCCGGAGTATCGAAAACCACGCCCGGAGCCACACGTACCTTCGCCCTGAATATATCCTTTATTTCTTTTTCAAATCTGTCGGACGGGGTCAATGTCCCTACTCTGACCACTACGTCATCAGTACCGAGTTCGCTTGTATCAACTTCCACGACATAGTTCTTCACCTCCGGAATATTGTCGAGAATGTCGAACAATGCCGGCGGATAGAGCGTGGTGCCCTTGAATTTTATCATCTGCTTCTTGCGGCCGACCACAGAACTTACCCGCACGGTGTTTCTTCCGCAGCGGCAAGGCTCGTCATAATGATATACCATATCCCCGGTCTTGAATCTGAGCAGCGGCATTCCGGTCACGCCAAGCGTAGTGATGGTCACTTCGCCCGCCTCACCCGGTCCTACCGGCAGATCATTGTCATCCAGGAATTCGACAATAAGCAGTTCAGGCTGGAGATGGCCGCCATTGAAATACTGGCAGTCCGTGAACGAGTGCTGCATCTCAGTGGATGCATAAGTGGTATATAACTGAAGTTCAGGCCATTTCGAATGAATAACCTGTCCCAATGTGTTCAGTTCAAATGTCTTCGGATCGCGCAGCGCCTCGCCGATGCAGACGCATTTTTTCATTGAGCAATTACGGTAGTCGATGCCGTGTTCCTCCGCGAATGCAATAAGTTTCACGAGGAATGACGGCACGGCCATGCCCACTGTCGGATGTATTCTGGAGATGGTGTCCCACTGGAGTTCCGGGATGCCGTTGCCTACCCTGACTACGCCCATGCCCAAGTCCCTGGCTCCTAAGAAATATGCCAATCCGGCCATGAAACGCCTGTCGATGGTCACCATCTCCTGCATTATGTCATTTGCCGTACAGCCTGCCGTCTGAAATGAAAGCTGTTCATTATAAGCAAGATGCTGAAGGTCAGCTTCAGTTTCCGTAAAGGTCACGGGATCGCCCAATGTGCCGGACGTGGTGGCATAGTCGATGACTTTGTCCGGTGTAACACACATGAAATCAGGACCGTTAAGCTGCAGGTCCTTCTTCGTAGTTACCGGAACATTGCGCAGATCCTCCAATGTCTGTATCGTGAACGGATTGATCTCGTGCGCAGCAAACATTTTTTTATAGAATGGAGAATGGCTCGACAGATACTCGAGCGCCTCACGAAGTCTCCGTTCCTGATACTTCTTGATCTCCGCCTTGGGCAGGAACTGTATTTCCGGATGCTTTTCCAATGTTCAGTTGTTTTTCCCTCTATATCTTTCACTATCTCCCCTCATCTCTCCCGACACAAACTTCAAAATTAGAAAAATTTCCGGCGAAATCAAACAGTATGAAGAAAGATTGCTACAATGTGATTACTTTATATTTAGGAACGAGTGCCTTCATTATCACCCAACCGATGAGGTATGAGGTTGCACAGACATAAAAGATGATGAAATAGCCGGCCGGCATTCCGCGGAAACCGAGGAAAGTCATATCGGTGACCTATTGCGAGTTTGCCTAAATTGCGTCCAAAAACGGATATTCAATAAAAACGTTGGCGTTTAGAAGAAAACACTATACCTTTGCAGACGAACAAGAACCAAAAATATAATAAAAAGGTTTCAAAAA
>QWCB01003431.1_pt1 | contig 12057 bp, 9 predicted proteins | sample 1972511 | NCBI WGS metagenome assembly QWCB01 (sample SAMN09866719, study PRJNA288562) | Human gut metagenome isolate term5_stool, whole genome shotgun sequencing... | isolation source: gut | host: Homo sapiens | place: USA: California
AACCTCGCCCGATGGCGGGAAGAGGACAGTAGTGAGACGGCCATGGAAGAAGCCTTCTCCGCCCACTTTCTGGAGTTGGAGAAGACGGAAGGCCCGGTGACTACGTCGACGAAGAAACGAGACAGAAGATACGTTCCTGCGCCTTTGACCACGAACTCCAGCTGGTTACCTATCAGATGATGATCGAAGAAGCCACGGGAGACACGCCTCCGTCGCTGGATCTGATCTACCTGGTCAAGACGAAGATGCCCCAGGTGATCCGGGTCAAGATTCACCCAGCCAACGAACAGCGCAAGCAACGCATCGCCGACTTGTACAGGATTGCCTGTGAAGGCATCACTACTGAACGTTTCCATCCCCAGCCCGGGATGCAATGCTCCTGGTGCCAGTACAGGAAGGAATGTTCCGGGTGGTGCAGGCAGTAAAGGGATGGAGATGCTGTCGATTCAGAAGCCTGCCATCAGGTGTGGCTGGCTTCTTTTTAGCTGTCACATCTATATTTCTTCCTCATCAGAGAAGAAGGAAGGAGTCAGTTCCAGAAGCTGGTAACGATTCTTTCTGACTCCCAGATTGTATTCCACAAGAAGAGAAACCAATTGGTCGCCGTCAATCAAATCGATGGGGGTATGGGAGGAGGTGCGCCTCGCTTCATCCCTGGCGCCTCTGGAAAAATTGGAAGTCGTCACAATCAGGCCGCGTTCGTCCGTCCCCAAGCTGCCGCGAAGTTGCTGGACGACAGGAGACTGCACATTGGCTTTCCATCGTTTGGCCTGTACGGCCAGCTTGATATGAATGACATCATGTACCGTCATAATGCCTCGCACATCAACGCCCCCGTCTCCGCCATAGGGAGTCCTGCTCACTTCGGAAAATCCCATTTTACTCAACAGAGTAGTAATCAATTCCTCAAAATCCTGCGGGTTTAATTGCATCATCCGTTCCATCAGGACTTTTCTTTGTTTATCATTGAACGAATCAATGTGACGTTCCAAGCCGGTTGATTTCCAGATGGTCAACCCAACCATTCCATTGCCCAACTTTTCGAAGCGGGGGATCTTCCCCTGTTTTTCTCTTCGCTGGATTTCTGTCAGGATTTGCGCGTACATGCTGGCCTCGGGAGTCAGCCCTTCCGTCTTGAGCCACCCCAACTCCAGGGCTTTGCTGGTAATATCCCTGTAGTGCATGGGGGCATTCCCTGAAAAGTGAAGGAGGACTTTTTCCGCACAGTCCGAAAAAGAATAGGAACCTGCTGACTTCTCCGGTTGTTTCCTTTTAACCGCTTTTCCTGCCTTTTCCCCTGAGTCCGACAATTCGATTTTCACGTTCGGGTTAAGCGCAAAGAGCCCTTCTGCCGCCTTGATGAACCGGGATTGATTTCCATGCTTTTTGATATCCTCATAGATACGCGCTCCGACTGTAGCGTCGGGAGTCTTTCCTTGAGATTGCCACATTCCCCGTTGGATGAGTGCAGCGGCAAGTTCTTTAGGACGCATGGGAGATACAGATTTTTGCAGAAGTAAATAAACGGAATCAAGAAGGCGGCTCATCTCAGGAATTGTCATAGGTTACCATCCTTTCCGGGGCGGGCAATCTCTTTTATCTCTGCTTCCCGTTTATCTGAGTACGATCCGTACCGAATAGGTCAGCATGGGGCCGCATGATTGTGCATCCAATAAGTGCGGAACAAATTTTTGATGAAATACTCTGAATGAGATGGCTGGATACCGCTTTGTATGGTACTTGTCTCTGTAGTTCTACATCTGTTTCATCTTATGCCCATCAAAAAAAGCCAAATATACTCTTCACTCTGGTCTGCCTGCGACGAATTGCGCGGCGGTATGGATGCCTCCCAGTACAAGGATTATATTCTGACTCTGTTGTTCATCAAATACATCAGCGATTTACACAAGGCCGGACGCCGGTCCCTGATCGTGGTTCCCCGGGGTGCGAGCTTCGATGACATGTATGCCATCCGCCACGAGGACGATCTGGGCGACAAAATGAATAAGATGGTCGAGAAGATCACCTCGGCCAATGCGGGGATCGGCAATATCAATGTGGCAGATTTCGACGACGGCAACAAGCTGGGTGACGCCCGAGAGAAAAAAGAGAAACTTGCCAGACTACTTGCTATCTTCAGCCGTCCGGAGCTGGATCTTACATCCAACCGTGTCGATGGGGACGATATTCTGGGCGACGCCTACGAGTACCTGATGAAGAACTTCGCCACGGAGTCAGGGAAATCGAAAGGCCAGTTTTATACCCCTGCCGAAGTTTCGCGCCTGATTGCAGCCGTCATCGGCATGAGTAACCGCCCTGCGGACGGCGAAAGCCTGGTGACTCTCTATGACCCGGCATGCGGCTCCGGCTCTCTCCTGCTGCGGGCGGCAGAGGCTTCCCCTGTCAAGGTATCCATCCACGGGCAGGAAAAGGACGGTTCCACAGCCGGCCTTGCCCGGATGAACATGGTGCTGCACGGGCAGGATACCGCCGTCATTCACGATGGCAACACGCTGGCCAATCCGCGCTTCAAGGACGGAGACGTCTTGCGGACATTCGACTACGTGGTCGCCAATCCGCCTTTTTCGCAAAAGAACTGGATGACGGGGTTCGAGCCTGCTGCCGATCTTTATCACCGTTTCGAGGACGGCATTCCCCCGGAAAAGAACGGAGACTATGCCTTCCTGCTTCATATCATCAAGTCCATGAAGCCCAAGACGGGCAAGGGCGCGTGCATTCTTCCCCACGGCATTCTGTTCCGGGGCAACGCAGAGGCGGATATCCGCCGGAACCTGATCAAGAGACGCATCATCAAGGCTATCATCAGCCTGCCGCCGAATCTGTTTTATGGGACGGGTATTCCCGCCTGCATCATTGTTCTGGACAAGGAAAACGCCGCCGCCCGGGATGGTATTTTCATGATCGACGCCAGCAAAGGCTTCATCAAGGACGGCGCGAAGAACCGTCTGCGCGAGCAGGATATCCAGAAGGCCATGGATGTCTTCCATGAATGTCAGGAGATACCGGGGTACTCCCGCATGGTTCCCTTGGCCGAAATTGATGCCAATGACTACAACTTGAATCTTCCGAGATACATCGACTCTTCGAATGATGAAGTGCGGCAGAACCTCTTTGCTCATCTCAACGGGGGGATTCCCGATGACGATCTCCGGGAGTTGGACGATTATTGGCAGGTATTCCCCCAGTTGCGTACACAATTATTTTCTCCGTCCGTTCATGTCGGGTACAGTGTATTGAATGTACCGTCCGGAAATATCCGTTCGTTGATTCTGGAAAGTCCCGAATTTCAGCAATTCCGCACTGCGGTGGAAAATCGCTTGTCGCGTTGGATGCAGCAGACCCGCGAGCTCATGATGGGGCTCCATGTCGGCGTGCATGCGAAGGACTTCATTCGTACGCTGGGCGACTCGCTGCGCGAACTCTTCCACGACATGCACCTTGTAGATGAATACGATGTGTACCAGCGCCTGATGGACTACTGGGAAGAGCCGATGCGGGATGATGTCTACCTCATCGCGGCCGAAGGGTGGATCTTCAAGACCAGCAACCTGACCAAAACAGACAAAAAGGGGAAAGAAAAAATCACGGGATGGGAAAGCCCCCTTCTACCGGAGACCTTGCTGCAACAGCACTTCTTCCCGGATGAAGTCGAGGAGCTTCACCAAAAACGACTGCAAGCCGAACAAATACAGACAGAGCTTGATTCGCAGGAAGAGGAACAACTGGGAGAGGACGGCTTCTTCTTCCAGTGGGAAAAAGTCGATCTTGCGGCATTGAAAAGCCGTATCAAGGAGATCAAAGGAGATTTGCTGAGAGCAGAAGAACTGGCCTTCCTCCGGGATTTTCTCGCCCGGAAGACAAGCGTCAATGAATTGAAATCCGACATCAAAACGTTGGAAACGAAGCTAAACCTTCGTACTCGGCAGGCGTGTGATGCTCTGACCGAAGACGAGGGGAAAATGATTGTCGTGAATCAAAAGTGGTTAGCGTCTCTTCGTTCCAGCATCCACGAAGATGCGGAACGAGTGATGCATACGTTTGCGCAGCAGTTGAAGATTCTGGCGGATCGTTATGCTACACCGTTGCCGGAGATTGAGCAGAACGTTGTTGAACTCAAGGATAGGGTAACCGCCCATTTGCAGAAAATGGGGCTGACATGGGAGGGGAGTCAGAGATGAGTAGTATTCCCAAAGGGTACAAAAAAACTGAAGTCGGGGTAATTCCTGAAGAGTGGGATGTACTAGATATTGATCATATCACTGATAAAGTTGGCAGTGGAATAACACCCAGTGGAGGCAGTCTCGTCTATTCAACAAATGGGCATCCGTTTATTCGAAGCCAAAATGTTGGTTGGGGAAATTTCATAATGGATGATATAGTTTACATAAATGATCATATACATAAAAAACAGTTATCTACTGAGGTAAAGTGGGGGGATATTTTACTTAATATAACAGGAGCCTCAATAGGTAGATCTTCGGTTGTGTTACGAGACGATTTGATTGGTGGAAACGTTAATCAACATGTGTGTATTATACGTTTATGTGATCAATATGATTCAAAATTTGTTAATATAAATATATTGTCTAATTTAGTTCAAAATCAAATCAAAGCATTTCAAGCTGGAGGTAATAGAGAGGGACTCAATTTTTCCCAAGTAAGAGTTATTAAAATGCCTTTCCCTCCTTCTTCTGAAAGGCAAGCCATTACCGAAGTTCTTTCGGACATGGACGCGTTGATTGAAGCGCAGAAAAAACTCATCGCTAAAAAACGGGACATCAAGCAAGGAACCATGCAGTATCTTCTTTCCGGGCGAGTGCGCCTCCCGGGGTATGAAACCAAAGGCTGGAAGCATACGGATATTGGAGATATTCCGGATGATTGGGTGGTGAAAAAGTTAGGAGATATTTCCGACTTATATCAGCCTAAAACAATTTCTCAAAATGAAATGCATGACTCTGGTCCTTATTTAGTTTATGGTGCAAATGGTATTATAGGACGTTATCACGAATACAATCACAAAGAATCAGAGATTATGATTACATGTCGAGGAAATACATGTGGCACAATCAATATATCATCTCCATATGCTTGGATTACCGGTAATGCCATGGTTGTTCGTATACAAAATAAAGAATTTATAGATAACAAGTTTATTTCATATTTTCTGAAATACACTTCACAAATTTTAGGATCAATTACGGGTGGAGCACAACCTCAAATTACCCGTGAACCTCTGAAAAAATTATGGATTTATTGTCCTCGTTTTTCCGAACAACAAGCCATTGCGCAAGTCCTTTCTGACATGGATAATGAAATAGAAACCCTCGAAGCGGAACTTGAGAAACTTAACCACATGAAACGCGGTATGATGCAGGAACTGCTGACGGGACGCATCCGCTTGATCTAAATACTTCTTCTTTACACCATCATGCAGGACGACACATACAACGAACTCGGGGCAGCCGAACGTGTGACACAGAACAAGGTTGTGGCCTTGTTCCGGGATCATCTGCAATTCACGTATCTGGGAAACTGGAAAGCATCTCCGGAAAATGCCCGCACGTCTCCCATCGAAGAAGGTTTGCTGCGTTCCTGGCTGGAACGGCGCGGAGGGGAAAGTGCTGTCTATGCTCCCAAAATCATTCAGACATTGAAGCGTGCCGCTTCGAATCCTTCCTGTTCTCTCTACGAGACAAACAAGGCTGTTTATTCTCTGCTGTATTACGGGGTGGAAATCAACCGCGAGGTGGGCCAATCTCACACCACGTTGCCCCTTATCGACTGGGATCACCCGGAAAATAACGAATTCGCCGTAGCGGAAGAGGTAAGCGTTCGCCGGGCTGACGGAAAGACGACGCGCCGCCCGGATGTCGTCCTGTATGTCAACGGGATTGCCCTGGCCGTACTGGAGCTCAAACGCGGCAGCGTGACCGTGAATGAAGCGATCCGGCAAAATCAGACAAACCAGCACGAGGGCGAAATTCCGCATTTCTTTTCGACTGTGCAGCTCGTCATGGCAGCCAATGAGACGGAAGGGCTGCGCTATGCGACGACTCAAACGCCCCCCAAGTATTACCTGACATGGAAACGCGATCAGGAAGATACGCCAGTCAACCATCTGCTCGAACACCTTCGGGAACTTTGCTCACAGAAACGCCTGCTGGAGTTCATCCACGATTTCGTGGTCTATGACGCCGGCATCAAAAAGGTGGCTCGCCCCCACCAGTACCGGGGAATCAAAAAGACACAGGAGTACCTGAGGCGGCGCGAAGGAGGAATCATCTGGCATACGCAGGGCAGCGGCAAGAGCCTGCTGATGATCTGGCTGGCAAAATGGATTCTGCGCAACACCCCCGATTCCCGTGTGCTGGTGATTACCGACCGCACGGAGCTTGATGAACAGATCGACCGCAACTTTAACCAGGCCGGAATTACCTCTTACCGGACAACATCCAGCCGGGATCTGTTCGCCAAACTCAACCGGGCGGAAGAACGCGTCATTTGCTCACTCGTCCACAAATTCGGGCTGCGCGAAGGAGATACTGATGACATCATCAGAGAATGGGATGATACGATTCCTGCCGATTTCAAGGTCAAGGGCGACTTGCATGTCTTCATCGACGAGTGTCACCGCACACAATCGGGCAAGTTGGCGAAGGCCATGAAAAGACTGCTGGGCTCGGGTATCTTCATTGGTTTTACAGGTACGCCTCTGTTCAAGTCGGACAAGGAAACCAGCCGGGAAACCTTCGGTAATTTCATTGATACATACAAATTCGACGAAGCGGTCAAGGATGGCGCCGTGCTTGACCTGCGTTACGAAGCTCGCAATGTGGATCAGGATTTTTCTCCCAAGGGAGATATCAAACTCGATGAGAGGTTCGAACGGCTGACGACCGGCATGACGGACGAGCAAAAATACCAGCTCAAGCAAAAATGGGGGACGATGAAGGCCCTGTACAGCAGCCGGGAGCGGCTGGAACGCATCGCCGCCAATATCTGCGAGGACATGGATCGTGATCCCCGGCTGCGCATGGATGCCGGAAACGCCATGCTGGTCGCCGACAATATTTATCAGGCTTTTCGATTTTACGAGATTTTTCAACGAACGGAATTGAAGGGTAAGTGTGCCGTGGTCAGTTCGTACATTGCTTCCAACGAAGCTTCGCGGACAGCAGGCTTGGGGGCAGCCCAGCAATCCGAGGAAATGCTCAAATATGAGACCTGCCAGCAGATGCTGAAGGATTTCGGCTTTCAGACGGCAAGCGTTACCGCCTGCGAAAAATTCGAGAGCAAGGTTAAAGAAATGTTCATCAAGGAGCCGGGGCGTATGAAACTGCTTATCGTCGTCGACAAGCTCCTGACGGGGTTTGATGCTCCTCCGGCCACCTACCTGTATATCGACAAGAAAATGCAGGATCACGGGCTCTTTCAGGCGATTTGTCGCGTCAACCGACTGGACGGCGAAAGCAAGGAATTTGGCTATATTGTCGACTACAAGGATCTCTTCCTGAGTCTGGGGGAAGCGGTCAAATCTTTCACGGCGGAGGCCTTCGAGCATTATGAATCCGCCGATGTGCAAGGACTGCTCAAAGACCGGCTCACAGAAGCGAACAAATTGCTGATGCAGCGCCTCGACCGGTTGCGTGCTCTTTGTGAACCCGTCGCGGAACCGAAGGGGCAGGATGAGTATCTGTCCTATTTCTGTATGGGCGAAAACCTGGAAAAACATCAACGCCAACGCATCGAACTCTATACGGGAACGGCGGCTCTGATGCGAGCCTATGCCAAAGTGTGCGATGAGCTTGATCTGGCCGGGTACAGCAAGGACCAGATTGTTTTGCTCCGGGAGGAGGTCGAACACTTTATTGATGCCAGAGATGCCGTAAAGCGTGCAAGTGGCGACTACATCGACATGAAGATGTATGAAGCGGAAATGCGCAATCTGATTGATACCTATGTGCATGCTTCGGACGCGGAAAGCGTCTCTACGATGGAGGATATGGGAATGGTCGAGCTGCTGGTTACCCGGACGGAAGAAATCATCCGCGACACCGAAAAAAAGACGGGCAAGCACGCGGCGGAGAGTATCGGCAACAACTTGAAAAAGGAGATTACGGAGAAACGTTCGCTCAATCCCAAATTCTACGACAGCATGGGAACGCTGTTGATTCGGCTATTGGAAGATCACAAGAAAGGAGCCATCGAGTACAAGGATTTTCTGGATGGCGTTGTGGAACTGGCTAAAAAGATAAGAGGCGGAGAGCGTCCGCGCCCGCAACCAATCAATACGCCACGGCTCAAGGCCTTGTACGACAATGCCCCTGTTCCGCGCAGGCATGCAGAACGATTCCCGGAGCAGTTTGCACTGATAATGGACAGGAAGTGCGCCGGAATGCAGGCGGGATTTAATGACCCCGTTTCGACACGTTATCGTGAGGCTTTCGTCTTGATTCGGGAAGGAATGGAAGAACTGGCTGGTGAATTCGATCTCGATATCAACGAGGAAATGATCGAGACTGTCTTCAATCTGGCGGTACAACATTACGGCAGATCATGAAGGTCGGCGGCATTAATGTGCGCATCGTAAGGAAAGGCGTCAAGCACCTCAGACTGTCGGTATGCCCTCCATCCGGTGAAGTCGTAATCACCGCCCCGCTGGCGATGGACGAGGATGCCGTGCGGTTGGCCGCTGTGCAGCGGTTGACCTGGATTCATGCACGACGCAGGGAATTCGATGATCAGGAACGCCAGAGCCTTCGCACGTATGAATCGGGAGAGACGCATTACTTTCTGGGTCGCCGCTATCGTTTGAAGGTGGTTCATATCCGTTCAGGAGAACCCCACTGCATCGAACCCAAGGGGAAATTCTTCGTGATGAACGTTTACGCTGAAACGACCCCCGGCAATCGTGAAGAGCTCCTGCATGCGTGGTACCGTCATCAACTGCGGGACATGGTAACGCCCTTGCTTGTCAAATGGTGCAAACGCCTTGAATTGACGGTACCAGTATTCACGATTCGAAAAATGAAGACAAAGTGGGGTTCTTGTGCTCCGGATGCCCATCGCATCCAGCTCAATATGGACCTGATCAAAAAGCCGCCTTTATGCATCGAATACGTGATTTTGCACGAACTGATTCATTTCTTTGAAGCGAACCACACTCCCCGGTTCAAAGCTCTTCTGTCAGCCCACATGCCCATGTGGGAACATTTGAAGGATGTCTTGAATCTGGCTCCTCTGGGCGAAGAGGTTTGGGAGGAAATGACGGAATAATTCATTTGTTTCTACACAATACATCATGATTGCTTGAGTAAGAATCACCTTCGAGTGTTTCCATTCTCAGCCCGGGACGAAATGCTTAGGGCGGGGAAGGAGGTAAAGGAATGAAGTCTATTCCGAAATCTGCCGTGAGGTATGCTTCTTTTTATCTGAAATCATTTACTGAATTCCGATTCCACAAAGTTCCGAATACGCTGTACGATGGCGGTAAACTCTTCAATTTCGCCAAACAACATCGGTTTCATTTGGATGTAGTCACGAGCCCAGGACTGATAACTGTGATCATCAGGAGGCAGGATATTCATATCGGAAGGACCCAGATGTTCGTAATCGATCCATGAATATCCATAATTGACTGCACGTTGTTGTTTGATTTGTTCAAACAAAGAGTTGTCGTACATGCCATTTCTGATCAGGGCGTCCAGATCATAATAGTGTCTGGCCAACCGTGGTTTGCTTGGGCCTCCCCGCACGTTTTCCTCATGCAGAATGAACGCCTTTTCCCAAAAGGTTCGTTTGGGAGAAACGACTTGCAGAGAAACAGGTTCTGCCAGTTCGGGAAAAACTTGGGCTATATAGGAGTCGATTTCAGCAGGAGAGGAAGGTGTTGTCTCTGCTCTGCCGCTTAGTTCCAGTTTGACCGCCGGAGCCACATAGGAACCGGCATCATGTTCCAGCACGGAAGGATAATGAATGAAAAGAACGAACGGGTCGCGAGCCTTACTGAGATCTTCCAGTTCAAAACGAACCCCTGAAATACCACGACAGTCAAAGGATTGCTGTAAGGCTGGCAGGATGAAGTCACACATCAGATTCCTGTAATACTCTCTCATCTTGCGCTGCTTGCGATCACGCTGCGACGAAGATTCACCAGGAACGGGGAGCAACTCTCTGGGCATGTCTGAAAAGAACGCAGGAGACAAAGCAATGTCTATGTCTTCAGAAAAGCGCTGGATGCAATGAAAGGCTTTTGACAAGGATGTGCCACCCCGGAAACACAAATGAGGCTCTAACGCTTGGTTTTCAAACAACATATCCAGAACCCGGCATACCCAGTAGTCTTTTTCCAGAAAGAGAGCTGGCAAACCTAATTGGTTCTGAGTTTCAGCAAGCACATCACGCTGCTGTTCGGGGACAAGCTGAAAATAACGAATCATGACGGCAAATTGCAGATAATGGGACGCATCCATTCAGGAGCTTGGGGTGCCCACCGGTTGAGTTGCTTCTTATCGTTCGATGAAAGGTTTTGAGACAAGCGGGAACGCACTTCTTCCACACTAGTCTGATTCTTACCGAGGAAACGCAATGCCATATATACTTCTCCCATGATGGTGCCTGACAAATCCATCAGGTTTTTGGCCGTGCGGCGTAACCTGATTTGCAAAGCCCCGATACGGAACTCTTTTGACCGTCCATCTGTCAAATACTCATAAGAGGCGGGAACCTGATCGCTCAACCCGAGTTTGTTGGCAAGGCTTGCCCCTGTCGGCATGATGCGGGAACCTGTTTTACGAGCCAGAGCCTGAATGATCTGATCCGGAGACGGAGGCAATGGCCGTTGAGAATAACTGCTGATTCGGGGCATGTAATACAACCCGGTTGCAATCCTGACAATACATCCTCTCTCTGCCAGCCGGGAAAGAGACTGATCCAAAGCAGCCCTGGTACCAAGTTCCTTCAAGTCTACAGCTGAGAACACATCTCCCAAGGCAAATCGCTTTTTGATTTGCTTCAGCATGTCGATTCTGGTTGCGGACAAGTTCATATCTTTCTGAGGAGCTGTAAATAATTTGCACGATCTCTGACATAAGGTCAAGATATATACTTGCACGATTTCTGACATCATGTATTTCGGGCAATCCATCATACGATTCAGGCGTGATGACTCGTTGGTTGATCAGAAAGACCATGAAGAGCATCATGGAAAGACAGCAGATCATTCGAAGTATTACCGCCTTCTTCGAAGATAGAGGTATTACCTGGAACAAGGTTTATATCGGAGTAACTAACAATGCAGAAAAACGCCTGTTTCAGGACCATAATGTGGACAGGAGGGAGGACGACTACATCGTCTGCCAATCCCGGTCTGCTGATGAAGCACGCAGTATCGAAGGATATTTCCAGGAGCTTGGGGCCTCCGGCTTCAATGGAGGAGGCAATGACACCAGCAGCATTGTCTACGCCTATCGCAAAAGGGGCTATACGATTGAATAAGCCTGTCTTTCGGATGGAGACATCCATCTGAAAATCCCCCTCTCTTCACGTCATATATCATTGAGGAAGTAGATGCTCTGCTTCCTGCCTGTGCCCGCCTCCCGGCTTTGTTCCGGGAGGCGGGCTTTTTGTTGCAACAAACCAATCATCAATGAACATGAATACTCGTACATCCACACGTGAACTCTATCGTAACCGAGATAACAGCCCTCTGGACAGATTCCAGATCCGGCGTGTCGCTCCCTCCGTCTTTGCCGACCGTGAGGACGACAGCCGTTCGGAGAAGTACCGTTTCGTCTCGTCCGACTCCCTGCTCGACCAGATGGAAGAGGCTGGATTCCTCGTCGTCGGAGCTCAGGAACAACGTACCCGGAAATCGGACGGCACGCCCACCCGCAAGCACCTGATTCGCTTCGCCCACCGGGACGTGCTGGAACACAACCGTGAGCAGCGCATCGAAGTGGTCATGATCAACAGTCACAACGGCAGCTGCTCCTACCAGCTCATGGCCGGTATCTTCCGGCTGGTGTGTACCAA
>QWCB01008316.1_pt1 | contig 12055 bp, 7 predicted proteins | sample 1972511 | NCBI WGS metagenome assembly QWCB01 (sample SAMN09866719, study PRJNA288562) | Human gut metagenome isolate term5_stool, whole genome shotgun sequencing... | isolation source: gut | host: Homo sapiens | place: USA: California
GGCTCATTTGCACCATAACTATAGATGGTTGCGATACGAAGTTTCTTCGTAGGATCCTTCTCCATCTGCTTTTTAAATTCCTGATAATATAACTTTGCCATAGTAACAGAGCTAACTGCAAAGATTGAGTTGAACCCACTTACACGTTGTTTCTGTTTAATTTCTTCTACAACAGCCTTCTTGCCGGATGCAACTTCTGAAATATTGGTAAGGGTGTTGTAAATATATGTTTTATTACCACGATAAGTTTTTTTATCAAAGTTGTTAAGAATATATTGCGTCACAAGCTTGATACGTTCAGGAGCCATCATAGCCTTTTCACGAGCAATATCCCACACCTGTTCATCATCGATATCTTCATCCATACCCATTGTCTTGACATAGTCAACTTTGAATGGAAGTACATTCTTATCATTGATGGCATCAACAATAGTATATGTATGAAGCTGATCACCAAAAGTCTGCTCTGTAGTAAAAAACTGAGTTCTACTGGAGCTTGTTGTATTTGCAGGAAAGATTGGTGTTCCTGTGAACCCGAATAAATGATATTTCTTAAAACTTTTTACAATAGCGGCGTGCATATCACCGAACTGACTTCTGTGACATTCATCAAAGATAATTACAACGTGTTTGTTGTATACTTCATGTTCTTTATTTTTCTTGATAAATGTTGCAAGTTTCTGAATAGTCGTGATGATAATGTGAGCATTGGTATCTTCCAACTGCTTTTTAAGAACGGCAGTAGACGTATTACTGTTAGCTGCACCTTTTTCAAAACGATCATATTCTTTCATTGTTTGATAGTCCAAATCCTTACGGTCAACTACAAACAGAACCTTATCAATGTACGGAAGAAGTGACGCCTGTCTTGCAGTTTTAAATGATGTAAGTGTCTTACCCGAGCCTGTTGTGTGCCAGATATACCCGCCACCTGCAACATCACCATATTTTTTATAGTTATTAGCAATTTCAATACGATTCAGAATACGCTCCGTTGCAGTAATCTGATATGGTCTCATTACCATAAGCATATTTTCAGAAGTGAAAATACAATACTTGGTGATTATATTAAGAATAGTATGTTTTGCAAAGAATGTTCTTGTGAAGTCAACCAAATCAGCAATAACACGATTGTTTGCATCCGCCCAGAAGCAAGTAAATTCAAAACTGTTGCTTGTTTTGCCTTTCTTTGCAGTAGATACAGCATTTACATCCTTTATAGCATTGAAACGGGTACTGTTAGAATAGTACTTTGTGTTAGTTCCATTTGAAATAACAAAAATCTGCGTATATTCAAACAGACCAGTTCCTGCCCAGAATGAATCACGCTGATATCTATCGATTTGGTTGAAGGCCTGACGAATAGGCACACCTCTGCGTTTTAATTCAATATGCACAAGAGGAAACCCATTTACGAGAATTGTAACATCATACCTGTTGTCGTGGTTTGCACCGTCAGCCTTTCCAATAACGTACTGATTGATAACTTGCAAAAAGTTATTGTGAATATTTTTCTTATCAATAAGTGTGATGTTTTTGGTACTGCCATCATCTCTCTTTAATACTTGAACATTATCCTCTTGAATTTTTCTTGTCTTTTCCACAATTCCTTCATTCTGATTGGCGATACAATTCTTGAAGAACCTATCCCATTCAGTTTCAGAAAATTGGTAAGCATTCAACCTTTCAAGCTGACTGCGAAGGTTGAAAATCAAATCTTTTTCTGTGTGTATATGAAGATACTCGTATCCTTGTTCTGTCAGCATACGAATAAACTCCTTTTCCAGTTCAGCTTCTGACTGATAGCTATTCGAACGTGCCTTCACAGGCTCGTATTCAGTAACAACTGTATTTTCACTTGTAGCTGCCACAATATTAAAATATGTCATACAAACACCTCCTTGTTAGATTATAACTGTTCGAAAGAAAGCAGCTTATCTCTATAAAATTCATATTGTTTTTGTCTTGCTTCTATTTCGGCAGGAAGACCAGTTGTAATATCGTTGCAAAGGGAATCAAAGCGGTCAAGAATTTCGACAATGCGGTCTTGCTCTTGTTTCATAGGAACAGGGAGAACAACCTCTTTTATCTGTCCGGCTGTCACAAGGGGCTGTCCGCCACCTTTCGCATATCGGTTCAATCCGATATTGACAAGCTGATAATAGATGTATTTCAAACTATATTCGCTCTTTACATCAACGATAAGTGTGTTATCGGACACATCATAACCGCCTTGTGCCAAATGGGTATATCCAGCATTTGCTCCGACACGGGCAACAAGAATATTCATCTTGTTGTAAACCGCATTGTCCGTTCTGGCTATAATACCAGTGGAACCATATACAGGATATTTTCCAATATCATCTTTTGTTTTTGCCTTGCCTGACGAGATAGAGTTGCATATTTCACTCAATGGAAGCATCACAAAGCCAAAAACATATTGACAAAGACGAATCAGCTCATTATACTCGTCTGTCTTTTTGTCTGTTAAGATTATCTTGCCTGTTTCTGCGTATGTCAAAAGTGCATCACGATAATATTCATATTGTTTTTGTCTTGCTTCTATTTCAGCAGGCAGTTCAATGTTTAAGTCAGAACAGATTGCATCAAAGTTATCCAGAACTTCTGCATAACGCTTTTGAACATCTAATCTAACCATAGGTATGTTTGTCTTTGGTTTTAATAATTCATCTCTATAATATTCATACTGTTTTTTACGAGCTGTAAGCTCTGCTGTAAGCTCCGCTGTAAGTAACGTGAAAGAGTCCAATATACGGACTATTTCACGTTGTACCTCCAACGGAGGTACGGGGAGCATAAACTCTTGTATCATTGGTTTTCTAATAGATTTAACTGTTGCACTAACAGCTTTCTTCATAATGAAGTTCTTAAAATTCGCACTAAAATAGTGATATGCGTATTTTGTATCAACTACATCCTTTGTAAAATGAATCCTGTACACTCTTTGATGTAGAGCGTATTTTCCATTTATGTAATGGTAGATTTCACCGATTCCACCTTCTCCCGGGATAATGATGGCTTCTTCGTTATATTCATAATTATTTTTTCTTTTTACACTTTGAGATCTTATGAAAAATGGATATTGGCCATCGTCAACAGCCTCGTTTCCATTACTACTTCCTGTTCCAACATCTGCGAGTTCTTTAATGGGATAGCAGTCCACCCCATCAGGGCATAATTCCTGAATTAATTCATCTAATCTACTCATTTACTGCACCACTATTTCTGCGATGATCTTATCAATCTCATCACGAAGAACCTGCTCACGAGCGACTATTTCTTTGATTTCTGCATTCAGCTTTACGATATCAATCTTCTCTCTTGTGTCCTCTGCTTCAACATAAGTGGATACCGAAAGGTTGTAGTCATTTTCTTCAATTTCATCGTATGTTGCAAGATGTGAGAAATGGTCAATTTCGCTGCGATTTGCAAAGCAGTTCACAATCTTATCCATATTATCAGCAGTAAGTTTATTATTGTTTGTGACCTTGATGCACTCTTTTGTTGCATCGATAAACAGCGTTTTATTATCTGTCTTGTTCTTTTTCATTACCATAATGCAGGTAGCAATCGAAGTTCCAAAGAAAAGGTTAGGTGGCAATTGAATTACACAATCAACAAAGTTGTTATCAATCAGATATTTTCGTATTTTCTTTTCAGCTCCGCCACGGTACATAATACCCGGAAAACATACAATCGCAGCTGTTCCGTTACTTGCAAGCCATGAAAGTGAATGCATGATAAAGGCAAGGTCAGCTTTGCTCTTTGGTGCAAGAACTCCTGCAGGAGAAAAACGAGGATCATTTATAAGTAATGGATTATCATTACCAGCCCACTTGATTGAGTAAGGTGGATTTGAAACGATAAGTTCAAAAGGTTCATCATCCCAATGTGCTGGAGCTATAAGGGTATCTTCGCAAGCAATATTAAATTTATCAAATCCAATATCGTGTAAAAACATATTTATACGACAAAGGTTGTAGGTTGTAATATTGATTTCCTGTCCATAAAAACCATTACGAATCTTATCTCTACCAAGTATTTTTTCCGCCTTTAAAAGCAGCGAACCCGAACCACAGGCTGGGTCATACACCTTGTTGATTTCTGTTTTTCCAACTGTACCAAGTCTTGTAAGAAGTTCTGATACATCAGCAGGAGTAAAGAACTCTCCACCTGATTTACCTGCATTTGATGCATACATTGTCATGAGGTATTCATAGGCATCTCCAAATGCATCAATATCGTGATCCTTAACATCTCCAAGATTCATATCAGCCACACCATCAAGAAGTTTACAAAGCTTTTCGTTTCTCTTTGCAACTGTAGAACCAAGTTTGTTACTATTTACATCAAAATCATCAAATAGACCTGCAAAGTCGGATTCTGATTCACTGCCTTTTGCAGATTCCTCTATGTGACGGAATGCCCTTTCAAGTGTTTCATTAAGGTTCTCATCATCCTTGGCTTTTGCCCTTACATTACAAAATAGTTCAGATGGAAGAATGAAAAAGCCTTTTTCTTGTACAAGACCTTCTCTTGCTTCTTCTGCCATCTCATCAGACATCTGTGCAAAATCAAAATCAACGTTTCCTGCTTCAATTTCACCGGTGTTTATGTAGTTAGTAATATTTTCAGAAATATATCTATAGAACATAGTACCAAGTATGTAGTTTTTGAAATCCCATCCATCTACAGCACCACGAAGTTCATCTGCGATTGCCCATATTGCTCTGTGAAGTTCGTCACGTTCCTGTTCTTTTTTATTATCAATAGCCATTATTTTTTTCCCTCCACTTTAAAATCGAGCCATGCCTCTTCAACGCCTGCATAATCAACATCATGTTCCAGGCAGAACTCTTTTATATTTTTCATAGCATTAAGGTTAGGCTTTGCTTTGCCACCTTCCCATCTATTCACAGTAGAAAATGCCACTTTAATTTCTTTGGCAAAGTCTTGCTGTGTCAGAAAGCATCGCTGTCTAATTCTTTTAATTTCATCTGGAAATCTCATTATGCATCTCCTTGCGTAAATGTTTCAATAATATAGCGTTATTGTACCATATAAACATAGTTTTTACTATCTCCCAAAACTCCTTGGTAGTGTGTTCTTCAATCATCCTGTGTCCGTTTAAGCAAACAATCGAAGCTGTATATTGTGAAATTATGTAAACAGTCAAGCCTTTTTGCTAAGAATTAAAATTTATAAAAAGCAAAAACATCGTAAAGGAGCGAATCATTCGGAAAAAATTGTTTTAAATTCAATCGAAAAGCAGATTACCAGTTTTGCTAAGAATATCATACGGAGAAAATTTCATTGATTTCAAATCGAAAAAATCCGCCAGAAATCGCACCGCTTGAGCGTGAGCGAGCTTGCGATTTCAGGATTTTGAGATTTAGAAATCACAAATTTTTGTAGTCTAGATATTCGTGCAAAATGCTTGATCTGTGTTGTTGTGCGAATAAGATTATTAAATTTTCACCTAGATATTCGTGCGAGATGTTTGCTTGCCATTCATCTACGTGTGTCTTGCAACTCTTTCTCCCCCCTCTCTCCACTAAAAAAGACGTATCACACGATACGCCTTTATTGTTGTCTATTATTTTTTGCTTTTTACTGCTTTTAATATTTCTCCTGCTGCGAATGGCAACAATGCACATGGAAGGATTACTTTGTAGTGTTCAAGGTGAAGTGGTATTGTTTCGAATACATTATTTACTCCAGGAATGTAGATTACTGCTAGCATTAATAATAATGAAAGTGATGTTCCCATTACTAATGCTTTGTTTGAGAATACTCCGATTTGGAATACTGATTTGTGTTCACTTCTTACTGAATAACTTCTTAGTAATTCTGATAATATCAATGTTGCAAATGCAACTGTTCTTGCAGATTCGATATGGCCATCGAAGTGGTTCAATCCGTAGTTGTACGCAAATAATGTCGCAACTGTGATTGCCAATGATTGAACGATGATGCTTAGTCTCATGTTCTTGTCGATGATTGGTTCTTTTGGTGAACGAGGAGCTCTGTTCATGATGTCAGCTGGTTCTTTTGGTGAACGAGGAGCTCTGTTCATGATGTCAGCTTCTCCTTTTTCAACTCCAAGCGCCATTGCTGGGAATGAGTCTGTCACTAAGTTTAACCATAATAATTGAATTGGGATAAATGGTGTGTCCCATTTGAACATTATCGCCAAGAATACGATAAGAATTTCTGCAATGTTACAGCTTAATAGGAATGATACGAATTTTTTGATGTTCGAGTAAATTATTCTTCCTTCTTCTACTGCATGAACAATTGTCGCAAAGTTGTCGTCTGTAAGGATAACTTCTGAAGTGTTCTTCGCAACGTCTGTTCCAGTGATTCCCATCGCAATTCCGATGTCTGCTTTTTTGATTGCTGGTGCATCGTTGACTCCGTCACCTGTCATTGCTGCAATGTGTCCGTTTTCTTTCAATGCTGTTACGATTTGTACTTTGTTTTGTGGAGAAACTCTCGCATAAACTCTCTTTTCTTTGACGATTTCACGGATTTCATCGTCTGTCATGTTATTAAGTTCAGCTCCCATGATTGCTTGTGAGTCGTCTGTACAAATCCCCAAATCTTTCGCGATTGCTACTGCTGTTTCCAAATAATCTCCAGTAATCATAACTGGTGTGATTCCCGCAGTTTTACATTCTTCGATTGCATCTTTTACTTCTAGTCTTGGTGGATCTATCATTCCTGATAATCCTACAAATACCATGTTCTTTTCGATGTTTTCAGATGTAATTTCATTTGGCAAATCATCGTGTTCACGAAGTGCATAAGCTAGTACACGAAGTGCTTGTTTTGCATATTCGCTGTTTTTATTCAACAATTTTTGTTTTAATTCTTCTGTTAGTGGTTTGATTTCGTTGTCGATTAAAATCTTGCTACATTTTTCGATAATTATATCTGGTGCACCTTTTGTGAAGGAAATAATCTTGTCAGATAAGAATTTGTCGTGGAATGTAGTCATCATCTTTCTTTCTGAATCGAATGGAATTTCTTCTATTCTAGGATAATTTTGATTGGATTCTTCTTTTGTGATGTTTTGTTTTCCTGCTGCTGTGTGAAGTGCTCCTTCTGTAGGATCTCCCACAATCTTGTACGTTCCATCTTCTTCGATTAATTTTGAATCATTTGTAAGACTCATTATGTGAAGCAAAGTGTTAAGAGATTTGATGTCATCTTCTTGCATTTTTTTGTCTTCTATCAAATAATCGCCTTCAGGTTTGTATCCTGTTCCTGTGACATCGACATCAGTTCCATCGACGTAGATTTTCTTCACAGTCATTTCGTTTTGAGTCAACGTACCAGTCTTGTCGGAACAAATTACAGTAGTCGTTCCCAATGTTTCAACAGCCAAAAGTTTCTTGACGATGGCGTTTTTCTCTGCCATTCTTCCCATTCCCAAGCTAAGCACAATTGTAACAATAGCTGGAAGTCCTTCTGGAATCGCTGCAACTGCAAGTGATACCGCAGTCATCAACATGTTCAATGCACCAAAATCATACAAGAAATATCCAACCGCAAATACAATTGCACACACAACAACAGTTATGATACCCAATTGCTTAGATAATTGTGCCAATTTTCTTTGAAGAGGAGTTTCTTCGTCTTCAACTTCTGACAAACTCGTTGCAATTTTACCGATTTCTGTATTTTGTGCAGTTTCTACAACGACACCCTTCGCTCTACCGTAGCTTACGATAGATGAGCTGTACGCCATGTTTGTTCTGTCGCCAATTCCTGCGTCTGTTGTGATTTCATCCTTTGCATTTTTTTCTACAGCAACTGATTCACCAGTCAACGATGATTCGTCGATTTTCAAGTTTGTAGATTCCAATAATCTCAAATCCGCAGGAATAATATCTCCCGTTTCCAATTCAACGATATCTCCTGGAACCAAATTTTGTGAATCCACTTCCATAATCTTGCCGTTTCTGATGACCTTGGCTTTAGGACTTGCCATTTTTTGCAAAGCTTCAATTGCTTGTTCCGCTTTACCTTCTTGATAAATCGAAAGCACCGCATTCACAATAACGATAGCGATGATAATAATACTATCTGTGACTTCCCCAATAGCCATGGATAAAATAGATGCCAATAGCAAAATAATTATCATCGGATCCAAAAATTGATCCTTTAATTTGGCTGCCATGGACTTTTTCTTCTTTTCTTTTAATACGTTCTTGCCGTATTTTTCTAATAAACTAGCTACCTTACTGTCGGATAGACCATTGTTTTCGTCAGTATCCAAACTTTTGATAACACTGTCATTAGATTCCTTGTACCAATCCAATCTCTTACCTCCTGTTAATTTACATAATAAAAAAAACTTTCACCATTTCTGGCAAAAGTCTTGCTAACCAAAGTGGCCTTGTGCCGGGTTTCAACCGTAATGACGACACAATATTTTTAAGCTACTCCCTTTTGTAATATTAATTTTACCAAAAATATTATATTAAATCAATTATTTTATTATAACTTGAAACGTATCGTGTTCTTTTTTCATATTCACAATCTTGCAATCCTCGTAATCGTGAGTGTCGATAAATTTGTCCACAATCGTTGGATCTTTTGTAAAATGCATTGGGAACAAAACTTTCGGATTGCATTTGTCGACAAATTCATTCACACCCAAATCGTATCTTTCCTTTAATCTAGGATCCACCGGGAAAAATCCAATGTCAACGTGTCCAATCTTGTCGATTTCGTTGGAGAAATCTTGTTGCATCTTTTGTTTTTCTTCTTCGGTGTCTTCTTCCCACACCCAATTGTTCAAATCTCCTGCGAAGAAAAATTTCAAATGGTTTGCTTCAAAATACACGCTAATTCCCATATCAGTCGAACCAAGTGCTGTAAAATCAACTCCGTAGACAGATGTCGATTCACCAACTTCAAGTTTGATAACCTTCTTATCGAAATGCTTTTTCAATTCTTCGATATTATCTTGTCCCAAAAACACTACATTGTCTTTCGTATCATAATCAAAAACCTCTTCGTAAACATCCTCTGAGACAATGTATGTAATGTCACTCGCATTTTCATAATCAAAAATACTCTCGTTGTAGTGATCTGCGTGAGAATGAGTCACCACGAAAATCACCTTCTTATCGTTCACATTTTTTGGCAAAGTTCCTTGAAAATAATCGAAAATAATAATCTTGTCTTCAAACTCCAAAGAAAATGAACTGTGGTATATATATCTAATGTTTAATTTGTGTTCCATTAAAATTCCTCCTCGTATATATTTACCCATAAACAGACAATTTACGCAAGTAAATATTCGATAAATTTTATAAAACAACAAATATTTTCACTTGTAGTATAATATTAATAATGAAAGGATGAGTTTATGAAAAAAACTAACGCAATGAGAATACTCGACAAACAAAAAATTGGGTATAAATATATAGAATACACTGTAGGAGACGATGTGAGCGGCGAAAATGTCGCAAGCAAATTGAATGAGGATGAAGCTTACGTGTTCAAAACACTTGTCACAGTTTCCAACACGAATGAAAATTTCGTGTTCGTTGTAGCTGTAAAAGACGAGCTTGACCTCAAAAAGTGTGCGAAAATAGCCGGAGTGAAAAAACTCGAAATGATTCATGTAAAAGATTTATTGAAAACTACCGGCTACATTAGAGGTGGTTGTTCTCCTATCGGAATGAAAACAAAATTTAAGACTTTTATCGACGAGAGTTGTGAAAATAAAGAATATATTTATGTGTCTGGCGGCAAAATCGGTGCGCAAATCAAAATTGCGCCCCAAGATTTGATAAAAATTTGCGATATTACTGTGGCGGACCTTAAAAAGGAGTAAAAATGGATTACGAAAAACAGCTTGAAGCTGTAATTAACTACATCAAAAGCGGAGAAAAACTAAAAGAAGATTTCACTATAGGAATGGAAATGGAACATTTCATCGTAGACAAGGATACTTTGAAGACTGTATCGTATTTCGGTGATAATGGAGTAGGTGCAACTCTCAGAGAACTTCACAATCATGGATGTGCAGCTTACAAAGAGGGAGATTACATCCTTGGACTTGAAAATGATGATTTGGCAGTGTCTACAGAACCAGGCAGTCAGTTCGAGGTTGCTTTGTCATCGAAGTGGAACATCGACGATTTGAAGGATATTTACATCAAAAATATGAGAAAACTTGTTGAAGTTTTCGATAAGAAAAACCAAGCGATGGTGACTCTGGGATATCATCCTGTGACTAAAATCGACGAGATTAAAATCTTGCCTAAGAAAAGATACGATTTTATGTACAAATATTTCAACGAAAGAGGAGACATGGCCCACAACATGATGAAAGGCACTTGCTCTTTGCAATGCAGCATCGACTATTCATCAGAAAAAGATTTCGTTAAAAAATATAAGATTTGTAACTGTTTGTCTCCAGTTTTCTACACATTGTTCGACAACGCATATATTTTCGAAGGGAAACCAGCGAAAAGTCGTAACATGAGAGAAATCATTTGGGAAAACACAGACACTGACAGATCTGGTATGTATAAGTTTAGCTTCGATGATGATTTGAGCTACAAAAAATACGCCGAACATATTTTGAACACGCCGTTGATTTTCTCAATTGATGAAAACCACGAGCCTTATTATGTTGGAAAGACAACTTTCAAGGAAGTATTTGAAGATGTGAAGGACACTGGTTTAATTTTCCACGCATTATCAATAGTATTTCCAGATGTAAGGGCGAAAAGATACATTGAAATCCGAATGATGGACGAAATCAAATATCCACTTAATTTCTCAGCAGTAGCCCTAATCAAAGGATTGTTCTACGACGAGGCTAATTTGGACAAATTATCAGAGCTTTTCAAAAACATGACGTATGAAAATTGCATGAAAGCAAAACTAGATGCACGTGAAAAAGGACTGGATGCTACATTCATGAATGTAAACATGTTAGAGTTTTGCAAAATGCTTGTGGATATGGCAAAAAATGGACTTCCTGCAAATGAAATCGGATATTTAATTCCACTAGAAGAAATGTTGGAAAAAGGAATGAATCCAAGAGATCAGTTCGAGAAAATTTACAAGGAAAAAGGACTTCGTGAAGCTGTAGTTGCAAATGAAATTAAAATGGAGGATTTAGATGTTTAATGACGAATATTCATTAGAATTATATAAAATAGTACGAGAAGACGAGGACATGTATTACAGGGATTTCGTGGATTTTATCGCCAAAACAAAAGTGTCAAAGGCGATTTATCACGGAGAACCAATCCCTATGACCTACCAAGGTCTTTTCTACAACAAAAAGAACCGCTCTGATTTTGTCTACATTTCAAATATTTTGATGAGCATTACTGATAAAATCACTAAAGAATTCGTAGAAAATCCTGAATATCGCAAAATATTCCAATTGGATCCTACAATTGAAGAGCTAGTGCTTCACGATCCAGGATACGATGTTCCAGTTCCGATCTGTCGCTACGATGTGTTCTACGACGGAGTAAACTACATGCTTTGTGAACTCAACACTGACGGATCATCTGCGATGAACGAAGACAACACATTAGGACAACTTCTTCTTCAAACAAAAGCTATGCAAAAATTCATGGAAAAACACTCAGTCGAAAACATCGACATGTTCACTCCATGGGTTTGGGAAACAGCTGATATGTACAAGAAATACGTATCAGATAAGAAACCAAACATTGCAATCGTGGATAATTTGGAAGTGGGAACTCCAAACGAATTTGACGAATTCAAAAGAGTCTACGAAGAAAATGGATTCAACTGCGAAATCATCGACATCAGAGATTTGGAATACAAAGACGGCAAATTGTGCCACGGAGATTATGTGATAGATTTGGTTTACAGAAGAATTGTAACATTAGAATTGTTGAAAATAAAAGATCAAATCAAACCATTTTTGGATGCGTACATGGACAATGCATTCTTCATGGTAGGATCATTCAGGTCACAATTGATGCACTCCAAGCTTATATTTGAAATCTTCAGAGACGAACAA
>QWCB01003435.1_pt1 | contig 12051 bp, 11 predicted proteins | sample 1972511 | NCBI WGS metagenome assembly QWCB01 (sample SAMN09866719, study PRJNA288562) | Human gut metagenome isolate term5_stool, whole genome shotgun sequencing... | isolation source: gut | host: Homo sapiens | place: USA: California
GGAGATTGCAGCGCATGGCGGCTGCAATCTTTTTTTGCGTCCAAAATCAAAGGAACGCGCAACAAATACCGCCTTTCGGTGGGGGTATGGAGTAGATAGACCAGCAAGCACAGCCAGTGAGTACCCACTGGCGGATTTTCAGTTTAGGGGGACCCCTGCCCCTAAACACAAAAATGCTTGCTGGGATAGTCCCAGACCCTTATGAGAACGGAGGCGGCGCAGCATGGCAAATCGAAAGCGGAATATCCAGATGAAATTCTGGGTCACAGAGGAGGAGAAGCGGCTCATTGATGAGAAAATGAGCCAGCTCCCCACAAAGCGGTATGGGGCGTACCTGCGGAAGATGGCGATTGACGGATATATCATCCAGGTGGACACCACTGACATCAAAGAGATGACTAAGGCCCTGGGCTCCATCGGCCGGAACATCAATCAGATCGCCAAGCGGGTCAACGCCGGCGGCCCCACCTATCAGGCCGACATGGAGGAGATCCGGGAGAGATTGGAGCAGATATGGCAGTTACAAAGACGCATCCTATTAAGTCAACGCTGAAAGCGGCCATTGACTATATCTGCAATCCTGACAAGACGGACGGGAAGCTACTGGTATCCTCCTTCGGCTGTACCGCCGAGACCGCTGACATCGAATTTGCCTGGACCCGCCGCCATGCCATCGACAAGGGCACGAACCTGGGCCGCCATCTCATCCAGGCGTTTGAGCCTGGGGAGGTCACGCCGGAGGAAGCCCACCGAATCGGCATGGAACTGGCGCGGGAGGTTTTGGGCGGCAAATATGAGTTTGTCCTCACCACCCATACAGACAGAGATCACATCCATAATCACCTGATATTCAATGCGGTCAGCTTCACCGACTACAAGCACTATCACTCCAACAAGCGGAGCTATCACGAGATCCGCCGCACCAGTGACCGTATCTGCAAAGAGCATGGCCTGTCCGTCATTGTCCCCGGCAGGGACAAGGGCAAGAGCTATATTGAGCATCAGGCCGCACAGAACGGCACCAGCTATAAGGCAAAACTGAAAGCCGCCATCGACCGGCTTCTCCCCGGCTGCACCGATCTGGAGGACCTGCTCCGCCGGCTCCAGCGGGAGGGGTACGAACTGAAACGAGGCAAGTATATCTCCGTCCGAGCGCCGGGCCAGGAGCGGTTTACCCGTTTCAAAACCCTGGGCGCCGACTACGCCGAGGAGGCACTGACCGCCCGGATCGTCGGAAGGCCCCGGCCCTCCCGCCAGCCGAAACAGCGCACCGGGAAGCCCAGCCTGCTCATCGACATCCAGAACAATCTCAAAGCCCAGCAGAGCGCCGGCTATAAGCACTGGGCGACCATCGAGAATTTGAAGCGGGCGGCGGAAACACTGAACTATCTGACCGAACAAGGGATCAGCAGTTATGAGGAATTGTCCGAGCGGTGCGACGGTGCGGCGGCGGCCGCCGCCAGGGTAAAGGCAGATCTTCGGGAAACCGAAAAGGAAATGGAGCGGCTGACCCTCACCATGAAACACGCAGCCACCTACCGCCAGCTCCGTCCCCTGTATGACCAATACCGCCAGTCCAGGGACAAGGAGAAATTTCTCCGGGGGCATGAGGGAGAGATCATTCTGTTCGAGGCGGCGGCGAGGGAGTTGAAACGCCTGGACGCCGTACCCCTGCCCGCCAACCAGCGGCTCCGGGCTGAGATGGATGAACTTACTGCCAGGAGGACCGCTCTGCAATCAGAATACAGGAAAGCACAACGGGAGGAGCGGGAGTATGACACTCTCCGCCAGAATGTGGAGGCCCTGCTGGAAAAGCCGAGAGAGGCCGAACATCAGAGGCAACGGAGCAACGAACTGGAATAGTGACGGTTGTGCGCTTTGCCAGACTTTTCAAAAGCCCCTGGGCGCGGTCAGATTTTCCCGGTATAATCAAGACAGGACACCCATGAGGAGAACAGAGACTATCAAGGAGTTTTTCAAGCAGGCAGTTTTACCCGTTGCCATCGCCGGGCTACTGTACTGCATTTTCAAATCCGCCTGTATCCGAAATGGAGAGTTGGATCTCCTTTGGCTATGGATACTCTGCGGCCTGCCCTTCGGCATCCATCGGATGTGCGTCTGGATGGTGCCGGGCGGCTCCCTGGGCAGCGGCGCCGCGCTATTCGTGCTGAATTTCATCATTGGCGGACTCATCGGCGGCTTCGTCCTGGTTTGGCGACTGCTGGTGGCGGCGTGGTACGTGCCCCTTACCATCTACCGCCTGATCGTGGGATAACCGCGCTATGGAAATGTGGAAAACGGTCGCTCCGCCGAAGGAAAACAGATATTCACGGCCTGATGGAAAAGCCGCCGGCTTTCCCACAGCCCGCAAACATCGTTTCCCACAGCTCCACCAGCATGACCGTTTACGCACATTCCCACAGCGCCTACTGCGGCGAATATCCTTCCTGTCCTGTCCTGATTGAAAGAGAAAAAAGAAAAAAAGCGGGAGCGTCACCCTTGGCATTGACCGAAGGCGGCGCTCCCGCACTGTTATGGAAAAGTGTTCAAAATTGCCTGTCTGCACCCCTTAAATCAGAGAGGCAAGCCCACATGGAAAATCATAAGGGCGGCTCCCGGAAAAGCCGCCACAGACGAAAAATCCGCCCCTTTTCGACCTTAATCCCCGCACTTTTTGGAGCGTGCGGACTGGTAATGGGGGCAGGAGATAAGGACCGCCCGGAAACTCTGCTTGCAGGGATGAACACAGCCTTTGCAGACCTTGTTGTACTTGCGGCGGCCGTTCTCTCCCAGGAAGAACGCCCACTCCAGCCGCCATTTCCTGCTCCGGCTCATAGGTCATGCTCCGGGGTCTTTTTCTGGTGTGCCTTGTCCGGTGGCTTGCGCTCGCCGCACTCCTTTTTCGCCTCCGCCAGCCGCTCCCGGATGGAGGTGCGCTTCTCCGGCGCAGTCCGGCGTGCCTCGCCCTGGGCCTTCTCCTGCTCCTCGCCCCTGCGGCCATTGTTCAGCACACCATCGATCATCCCATAGTCATCCTCCAGAGTCATCTCGGCGGTGCGGAGAGGATTCTCCTGCTCCACCGGCAGGGCGATGATCTGCCCGTTCAGACTGATGAACTGCTCCGGCTGCTTGAAGTGTTCGGTGTACTTCTGGATCATGTCCGGGGACAGAGAGGTGAAACTTTCCGCCCCCAGGCCCACCACCAGGAAGCTGCCGGCCACAATGTCGTAAATCTCCCCATGCTCGTCCCGGAGGGAACGGTTCAGGTCCAGACCGATGAGTTTGCCTTCATCATTCAGCACCAGCCCCACCGGATCGTCAAAGGGATAGGAGGCGGCAATATCGCCGCCCACCTCCGCTTGCAGCGAATGGAGGCCGGGGTCGATCTCCTTCACATAGGGCTCCTTCATGGGCTCCACCACCAGGACGGTCAGCTTCTCCGGGGCAGTATGCTCCTGGATCTCCTCATTGCGGATGGCAAAGGCCCTGGAACCATTGCCCATAATGAGATACTTCCCATCGTCAGACTGATGGTGGAAACCATATCCGGCCGCCTCCATCTGCTCCCGGCTCATATCCGTCACATGAAAGGTGCCCCTGGGGGTCTGCACCGTTTCGCCGGTCTCCAGGGCATCCGGGCTGGGCGCCGCCGGCTGCCCGGACAGCTCCGCCTCATACTCCCGGCCCGCCTGTTCCGCAAAGGCCAGCATCTCATCCACATGGGTCTTGTCCGGGTTCTGGATGGCCTCACGGATCGCCGCCGGGTCCACATCCAGAAATTCCTCATAGCCCACAGCCTCCTTAAACTTCTCCAGTTCGGAGGGGAGGTAGTCCTCCGGGGTCTGGCCCAGCGCCTTCAATTTTTCTTCCAGAGCGGCGATGCGGCAATCGGAAAGGTTTTCGTAAATTTCTTCCTTCGCCGCGTGTTCTTCCGGGTGTTCGGCGGCATACTGCGGGTCATGCTGGCGGAAAAATTCGTCCATATCGTAGGCAAGGTCCATGGCCCATTCCGAAATTTCTTCTTCGGGGATGTCGTCCTGGAAGGTCATCACCCTGTATTCCTCCGGGATGCTGCCGCGCTCACCATCGTACACTTCATCAAAACGGTCCCCGGTGTCCCGCACATAGCCGAAATCGGTGAACTCACCTCCCTCCTCCAGGGCGATGTCCCGCCCGTAGGCCTCATAGTCGATGTAATTACGCAGATGCTCCGGCACCTGCATGGCGTCCAGTTCCTCGATGTAATACCGGCCCAAATCGTCATGGTCGTGGATGTCGGGGTACACATCGTAGCAGTCCAGATTTTCCGTCAGGTTGATGATCTCCTGGATACTGCCCGCATGGTCGCCGATCTCCATGGCCGCCTGGAACTGTTCATACTCGCCCTGGCTCATTTCGTCCAGCTTGGAGGCCAGGTAGTTGAGCTCGTCCAGGTTTTCATACTCGCCCAGCTTGTCATAGAGGCCGTCCACATAGCAGTCATAGTCCGTGATGAACCACTCCTCATAGGGCTGCCCAAACTCATCCTTTTGCCCGATGCCTATGCGTTCAAACACCTTCTGCATCTCCTCCGGCGTGGTGGGGAACTTCACCCATTCGCCCACCAGGTCGCCCTCGTTGTACTTGCCCAGGTTGGTGATGAAGGCGGCAAAGGGATAATCCTTGTCGTACTCATAATGGGGCATATACGCACCTCCTTTACAGTTCCGGCTCAGGCTTTCCCTTGTGGGGCGCCTGGGTCTTGTTTTTGTTCATGCACTCCTGGCGGCTCTGTTCCAGCCGCTCCTTGATGGAGGGCTTTTTCTCCGCCTGTTTCTCCTGCGGGCGGTCATGCTCCCACTCGTCGCCGGAGAGGGTGAGATAGCCTCGGCTCGTAAAGCACCCCTGTTCCTCCTGCATGGCGTGGTTGCCGAAGGGAACGGGATCAATGGCGTCCAGCAGCTCCGGGGGCAGAAGGATGTCCAAATGCTGCGCCAGATAGCGCCACCCTACATCCTCCACTTTGCTGATATTGGCCTCCAGGACAAAATACTCGGTGTTGGCGGGAAACTCCCGGAACTGCTCCAAAGTGGTCAGCCGGAAGGGGGACTCCTGCACAGCGGCCAGGAGGTCCCTATTCTCCGGGGAGAGGGCGGACAGAGCTCGAAGCGCTGCCTCCTGCTCCGCAGGTTCCCCCTCCTGGGGGAGCATTACCTTCAGATCGTTCAGCGAAATATCCGATTTACTTTTTGCCATTCACGCCCTCCTTCCGTTTGGGAAACTCCAGCTTGAAGCGGACATACTTTTCGCCGGTATCGTCCAGCACCACCACCGCGTCATAGGTGGTGCCCTTCTTCTCCGACCACATCCTCTTGACGGAGGTACGGCCCTTCTTCAGCAGATCGGCCGCCATCTTTCGGGTCAGTTCCTTTTTGCGGGTGGTCCAGAAGCGGTCATCCTTCCACAGGACAAAGCGGCAGGAGCGGTCAGAGCAGTAAAAGTTTTTCCTGCCCTCATAGACCGGCTTGCCGCAGCGGGGGCAGAGACCCACCGCCTCCCGCTCCGGGGCGAACAGCTTTTGCCCCTCCTCGGAGATATGGGAATATGTTTTCACCAGATCCCGCGTCATTTCAGAGATCCCCGCCATGAACGCATCGGGGTCGCCCTCGCCCCTGGCGATGGCGGCCAGTTTCTGCTCCCACTCCGCCGTGAGCATGGGAGAGGTCAGCGTGTCCGGCAGGATGGTGACCAGGTTGATCCCCGCCTTGGTTGGAATCAGGCTCTTGCCCTTACGCTCCACAAAGCCGGCCGCCACCAGCTTTTCCAGGATCGCCGCCCTGGTGGCCGGGGTGCCCAGCCCCTTGCGCTCGGCGTCCTCCGGCATTTCTTCTTTTCCGGCAGTCTCCATCGCCGCCAGGAGGGTGTCCTCCGTGTACGCCTTGGGCGGAGTGGTGAAATGTTCGGTGACAGCGGCCTCCACCCGGTCAAAGGCCTGCCCCTCGGTGAAGTCCGGCAGCGGGGCGGGCTCCGCCTCGTCCTCCGGCTTGTCCTTCAGGGAGGTGCGGAAAATGCGGTCGATCTCACGCCAGCCCTCAGAGAGGATGTGCCGCCCCTTGGCGGTGAAGGTCTGCCCGGCGCAGTCAAAAGCGGCCGTGACCGCCTCATACACATACGGCTCCGCCGCCGCGCACAGCAGCTTGCAGCAGACCAGCAGAAGGATGTTCCGCTCGCCCACGGGCAGTTCGGACGGGTCGGCTTTCTCCAGCTCCAGCGTGGGGATGATGGCGTGGTGGTCAGACACTTTCCCGTCGTTCACCAGCAGGGATACATCCGGGAAGAACCCGGCGCACCCGTCAAAGGGCGCCACCTGGGCCGCCAGATGCAGGACTACGGAGGCGGTCTCCGCCATGTCGGCGGTCAAAAACCGGCTGTCGGTCCGGGGATAGGTCAGCAGTTTCTTCTCATACAGGGATTGTGCGTAGTCCAGGGTCTGCTTGGCCGTGTAGCCGAACACCCGGTTGGCCTCCCGCTGCAAGGTGGTCAGGTCATAGAGTTTGGGCGGCGCCTCCTTTTTCTGTTCACGGGTGACGGAGGAGCAACGCGCCGAAGCCCCGGCACAGGCCGCCCGCAGGGCCTCCGCCTCCTCCGGGGAGGTGATGCGCTCGCTGACCGCCTCGGCCCCTTCCAGGGTGAGGCGGACATGGTGGTACTTCTCCTTCTTGAAACTGGTGATCTTCCAGTCCCGGTCCACCAGCATGGCAAGGGTGGGCGTCTGTACCCGCCCCACATTCAGAGTGCGGTGGTACAGCACCGAAAACAGCCGGGTGGCGTTGATGCCGATGAGCCAGTCCGCCTTTTGGCGGCAAAGCGCCGACTGATACAGCGGGTCATAGTCCCCGCCGGGGCGCAGGTCCTGGAAGCCCTGCCGGATCGCCGCGTCCTCCATTGAGGAGATCCAGAGGCGGGAGAAGGGCTTGGAGCATCCGGCGGCCTCATAGACCAGCCGGAAGATCAGCTCGCCCTCGCGCCCGGCGTCGCAGGCGTTGACCAGCTCGGTGACATCGGGGCGGCCCATGAGACGCTTCAAGTTCTGGAAGGCGTCCTCCTTGCCCTTGGCCAGCACATAGCGGAAGGGCTCCGGCAGGATGGGCAGATCATCATATTTCCACTTCTTGTAGCCGGGGTCATAACCAGCCGCGTCCATCGGGGACACCAGATGTCCCACGCACCAGGAAACGAGATACCCATTTCCCTCAAAACAGCCATCGGCCCTGGATGTGACACCCAGGGCCGACGCAACGGCTTTCGCAACGCTCGGTTTCTCGCAGATCACCAGCTTCATTTCGTCTCCTCCGTTTCTTCTTCCGGTTCAGGCTCATCCTCGTTGATGTAGTCCTCCTCGTCCTCAAAATCATAGTCGTCCGGGTCTGCACTGGCCTTGGACGCCTGCTTGGGCTTGATAAACTTGATGTAGGCGAAGGCCCCGCCGCCGCCCAGCACCGCCAGCACCAGGACCAGCGCCAGGGCGCCCATGCCGCCGGATTTTTCCTCCTCCGGCTCCGGTTCGGGCTCGACCTCCGGTTCCACGCCGGCGCACTCGGCCATATTCACCGCGCACACCTCGCAGGAAGTGTCCACCGCCCCCGCCTGGCACTTCTCCGTACAGGTGCAGACCGCCGGCGTCTCCTGGACTTCGCCATCCTCCATCAGGGCCAGGAGGTCAGCTTCGTCCACCTGGTTGAGGAAGTGGACCGTCTGGGTTCCCTCGTCATCCCGGTCAATGATGAGATAGAATACATTGCCGCCCTTTGTCTCCAAGGTGATGAACTGCTTGCCGGAGGAAGCCCCACCCAGGTCGTCAATGAGGGACAGGTTCCCGTCCGGGGTCAGGGCGGTCCCGCCGCCCCCAGAGAGGCCGGAACCGAACAGCTCCAGCAGGGCGGAAAGGTCCGTCCCGTCCAGGGAGAGGGAGAAACTGCCTGTATCCGTGATGGTCAGGTAGTCGGAATGGACATAGCCCTCTTTTTCCGGCAGAAGTACCTTGACCCATTCTCCCTCGGTGCCGATGACCTCTACCTGCGCCCCATTGGGAAGCTGGGTGAAGGCATCGTTGTCCAGCCCCGCGCCGGTGCGGACATTCAGATTGCCGCCGCAGGTGGTCACGGTGCCGGTTCTCAGGGGCTCCAGCCCCTCCAGGTCAGGGGTGAACAGGATGCCGTCCTCGGTGACGGTCACAGTTCCCAGGCCGCCCAGCAGCTCGGTGAGCTGGTCCAGGGCGTCGCCGCCGGCCTCCGCGCTGTCATCGGCGGTATCTTCGCCATCGGTCACAGTGACCACCGGGGCCTCGGCGTCCTCCCCAGGGTCCGCCTCCGTCCCGGCCGTTTCGGTGTAGTAGGGCTCACCCTCCCCGCCGCCGGCAAAGGCGGGGACCGCAAAGGTCGTGGTGCAGAGCGTCACGGCCAGGGCCGCCGTAAACAGGCGGATGATCTTCTTATTCTTCATACCCGGTATCCTCCATCTCGTCCGCGCCGTGGTCCGCCGCGGCCTCCGCCTCCATCATGCCCTCCGGCAGGGTGATGAGGCCGCTGGCGTAGGCCTTCAGGAAGGCGGTCAGTTCCTTATTGTCCATCTTCACCGCCTTGACCATGCGGACGATCTCCAGGTTCTCCTCCTCCACAAGCTGCGCCTCCAGAGAGCGGAGGCGCTTCTGCTGCTCGGAGATCTTCTCCTTCGTCTTTTCGATGTCCTTGCGGATCTTCTCAACCGTTGCCATGTTCGCAAAACTCCTTTCCAAATCGTTCTTTCCATGAGTAATTCCGTCCCAGGCCCTTGACTGTTTTCAAGTTGGGACGGGCGTTGTCCTCCAGGGCGATGGCCCGGCGGAACAGGTCCGGGTGGTGGTCCCGCAGACGGATGATCTCCTCCGCCCTCATGCTGGGGCAGAAAAAACAGGACGATTTTCCCGGTTGGGGTAGCCCTGCCGCCTCGATCTGCCGGATACAATCGTCCCGCGTCCATCCCCATTCCATCAGGGGATACCACTTGCTGTATTTTCGGTCGGCCAAGTCTCCCAACAGCACCTTGTCGTTGCGGTAGCCCTCGCCCGCGTCGTAGCCGATGAACTTGACCACCCGTTTGCCCGCCTCCCAGGTTCGGCGGCATGGCCCGTAGTGGTTGCAGAATTTTTCCTGCGGCCCGATCTTGTGTTTCAGGGAACACCGCTTGAAGCCGTAGGCGATGGAAGGGAGACTGCCGCTTTGCAGGCATTCATCCTCCAGCGTCAGCCGTTTCCCGTCACGGGTGGTCTTATACACCCTGGCGATGGGCGGCATCCCGTGGTCCTTCAGCCAGTCATCCATCACCTCCAGATAGGCGTAGGTGTGGGGATGCTCCGCCCCCGTATCCGCAAAGAGGATCAGGTCCACCGGGATACGGTGCTGGTGCAGCCCAATCAAAAGGGCGGTGCTGTTGGCGCCGCCCCCATAGGAAACCATATTGATGCTTCATCACCTCCATCAGTTGTACGGCGGCCTGCCGTATGCGTAGAAATGAGACTGCCAGTAACTTGTATTCAGGTTCGTGTAAGAGATTGGATCTCCACAATGCAGCATCATCCCGTCGCCCACATAAATACCCACATGGGACACGCCGCTTGTGTCATAGGTCCCCACGAAGAACACCAGATCGCCGGGCTGGGGATCAGAGACCGGCGTGGAAATGTTATAGAGCCCTTGGGCGCCCAGCCGCCCGGTGTTGCACAGCCCGGTGCTGGTCAGCACATAGCTCACGAAGCCGGAACAGTCAAAGGAGGTCTCCGGGCTGCTCCCGCCCCACACATAGGGGTATCCCAGGTATTTTTCCGCCTCGGTGATGAGGGTGTTGAACCGCTCGTCCGTGAGATATTCAGCGGGAATCTCCCAGGCAGTCGGCGGGTTCTCGATGTACTTGCCCACATACCCGGAGGACGGGAACAGGTCCGGCCGGTTTCCCAGGGTGGACATATACAGGGCATACATGGAGAGCTGGTCCTCGCCCATGATGTAGACCGGCACATGGGAGAGGTCGAAGTTCTCCAGCGTGACGGTGCAGATCGTCCAGGTGTAAGGCACCTGGACCGTGTAGGGATTGCCCTCACTGTCCGTTCTCGTCTCCGTCCGATACCGGGTTTCCATGGTCACTGTCTCGGTGAGGATGTACTGCTTGTCAAAGAGGGTTTGAAGGTCGCCCTGTACCTGGTCGATGGTGAACACCCCCTCATGGAGGGCGGACAGGATGGACAACAGCACATAGGGGTCATGCTCGATCTCGTCCAGGTCAAAATGGTACTCGTCATAGTCGTGGGTGCTCTCGTAGGTGTCCAGATATTCTTGCAGCTCCGTCTCCATCTCACAGTAGGCGGCCTCGGCCCCGGTGAGGTCCGCGTCCTCCGAGAGATAGGAGGACCCCACCAGGCCGGAGGCGCCGCCCCCGAACATGGAGGTGCAGGACTGCATCAGGCCCAAAATCATCATAAGCATCAGACCGATGCCGCCCACAATGAGAAGGGTGTGCTTGTTTTTGGTGACGAAGCCGCCCAGCTTCTGGGTGACAGTCCCGCCGCCCTTCTTTGCCGCGGAGGCGGCAGCCTGGGACGCCTTGCCCGCGGCCTGGGCCGCGCCGGTCCCTGCCCGGTGGGCGGCGGCGTACTGCTTTTGCAGCCGCTTTTTCTGCCACAGGCGGGAGATAGGATTGCTGGACGCAAGCTGGGGGTTCTCCATGACCGACTTCCGCCAGTAGAAATCGGCATTGGCTTTCACCGCTGCCTGCTCCGCCTGCTTCACATCCCGCCAGGGTTTCAGTTTCCGGTCCGCACGCGCCTGATGGAAGCGCCGGCCGCCATAGCCCACGGCCTTCTCGATCTGCCGCTCCCCCAGGTGACCCGCCTGGACGCCGGAGTTTTCGCCCTCCACCTTACTCACCTCGCCGTGGAGGGTGGATTTGACCTCCTGCACCGGCCGGGCCAGGGGGGTCCCGTGTTCCTTGCCGGGCGGCTTCACGGGGACGGCGGCCTTCGCCGCGTCCAGCTTGTCCGCCGCCTTATCTGACCTGCGGATGGCTTTTTGCAGTTCCGGCGCCGCCCGGTCCGCCTCCGAAAACTGCAAACGGGAGGATGGACGGTCTTTGGCCGCCTCGCCCTCCCGGAAGGTTTCGCGCCGCTTGCGCCGCGCCTTTTTCGACTGGCGCCGTTCCCGGTGTACCACCACCTCGTCCGCCGCCCGGTTCAATGCTCCCGCTGTTTCATCAGCGGAGGAATAGTTCTGCTCCGGGGGACGGTCTGAAACATGGGTGGCCTCGCCGGTCACCAGGTTCACCGAGATGGCCCCGTCACGGGTCATCTTCTGCGCCTCCTTCTCAGAGGCCTTCCACTCCTGCATTTATCCGTCACCTCCTCCATAGGGGCAGATGCTGGCACACGCCCCGGTTTCTATCAGGGAAATGTAGTGAAAAATGGGATAGGCCTGGGGCGGGCAGACTGCGTTCCCCAGGGTTTTCAGCCGCAAGGCCCGGTCCTTCGTATCCTCCGTTATGCGGGGGATGTCTGCGGGTTCCTCTCGCCAGAGGATACGGCCGTCCATCCCTGGGGGAAGCCCATGAGCCATTCCACCCAATCCGGGTTCAGCGCCGCCTTCTCCGACAGGGGTTTCTCCTGGCGAATCACCTGAGCCGACAGGTTGGCCGCCGGGGATTTGTCCCGGAACGCCGTGGGTTTCAGGGTGGAGCGGTAGCCCTCCGACGCCGCCGGCGTCAGGTAGTACACCGCCGCCGACAGGGACAGGCTCCAGATCGTCCCGTCCCGGTTCTTCTTTCGGAAGATCCCATTGTCCGACAGGTACACATCCAGGCCGGCCGCGTCCTTGCAGGTGGATTTGTCGGAGGCAAGGGGCGTGGGAAACATCAGCCGCGACGATAAAAGTTCGCTGGCGCTCATGCCACGCGCCGACGCCGCAAGCCGGAAATACGAATGGGAGAACAGCGTATCCCGCTTTTGCCAGGTCAAAAATCGTTTTGTCGAGCCCCATATTGATGAAGCCA
>QWCB01003438.1_pt1 | contig 12048 bp, 9 predicted proteins | sample 1972511 | NCBI WGS metagenome assembly QWCB01 (sample SAMN09866719, study PRJNA288562) | Human gut metagenome isolate term5_stool, whole genome shotgun sequencing... | isolation source: gut | host: Homo sapiens | place: USA: California
GTTCCACCTGTTCCCATTCCGAACACAGAAGTTAAGCTTACTTGTGCCGAAGATAGTTAGCTGGAAACGGCTTGTGAAAATAGGTAGTCGCCGACTTAACAAAGAGCTCTGAGATGAAAGTCTCAGGGCTTTTTTGTTGCGCTATATGCCAAGGGGTTGCAGAACAGGGAAAAAGTTGGTATCCTCAAAGCAGGAAGGGGTGAGAATATGCGTTCGGACAGAACCCGCAAGGATACAGCAAAGCGTTATATAGCGGTACTGGCGCTTTTACTGTTCTGCAGCATCGTATTTAATGTGCAGACACATTATCAGCGCACCACGGCAATCCGGCCGGAGGACGATTATCGGGGCAGGATATCGCAGTTTCATAGTAGCGTAGATCGGGATGATGACGGCGTAGACGATCAGTTGGATATTCTGAACGGCGCACTGGCCTATGTGAGCACACATCCAAAATACAAAAGCCGCTATTATGAGACCGGTTATCCTGACGATGGTTATGGCGTTTGCACCGATGTAGTTGCATATGCGTTGAAGAATGCGGGATATGATCTACAAGAGCTTGTGGACGCAGATATCCGGGAGCAGCCACAGGATTATATGGTGGAAGAACCGGATGCAAACATAGATTTCCGACGGGTACGAAACCTGAAGGTGTTTTTTGCACACACAGCAGCTGCCCTGACCACAGATGTCTCAGAAATAGAGGAATGGCAGGGCGGCGATATTGTGATCTTTGAAAGACATATCGGCATCGTGTCCGACCGGCGAAATAAAAACGGAGTGCCTTATATCATTCACCACAATGACCCATGGCAGACAGCTTACGAACAGGACATTCTGGAAAAACGAACCGACATCGTGGGGCATTATCGAATTTCAAAATAAAAAGCGGCCCCGCTGCACTGTGCATAACAGTGCAGCGGGGCCGCATACTTTATTGGGTGGTGTACCGGTTACGATACAAGCCTCAGCTTAGCCCTTGCCTGCGCAGCCGAACAGCTCGATCTTCTCCTTGCACTTAGCCTCGATGGCCTTTGCGCCGGGAGCCAGCAGCTTGCGGGGGTCGAAGCCCTTGCCCTGCTGATCCTTGCCTTCTTCGATGTACTTACGGGTGGCCTCAGCAAACACCAGCTGGCACTCGGTGTTGATGTTGATCTTGGAAACGCCCAGGCTGATGGCCTTTGCGATCATCTCGTCGGGGATGCCGGTGCCGCCGTGCAGAACCAGAGGAATGTTGTTGGTGGCCTTGTGGATGCGGTCCAGAGCCTCGAAGTCCAGACCCTTCCAGTTTGCGGGGTAGACGCCGTGAATGTTGCCGATGCCGGCAGCCAAGAAGTCGATGCCCAGAGCGGTGATCTTTGCGCACTCCTCGGGATCAGCAATCTCGCCAGCGCCTACAACGCCGTCCTCAACGCCGCCGATGGAGCCGACCTCGGCCTCGATGCTCATACCATGAGCGTGTGCCAGAGCAACCAGCTCCTTGGTCTTTTCCACGTTCTCCTCGATGGAGTAGTGGCTGCCATCGAACATGATGGAGGAGAAGCCGGCCTCAACGCAGGCCTTGCAGCCCTCGTAGGTGCCGTGATCCAGATGCAGAGCAACGGGAACGGTGATGCCCATGGAATCGACCATGGCGCTGACCATGGCGGCAACGGTCTTGAAACCGGTCATGTACTTACCAGCACCCTCGGAAACGCCCAGAATGACGGGGCTCTTCATTTCCTCGCAGGCGGTCAGGACTGCCTTGGTCCACTCCAGATTATTGATGTTGAACTGCGGCACACCGTAGTGGCCATCGCGTGCCTTGAGCAGCATTTCGGTTGCATTTACCAACATTATTCATTACCTCCAAAAATTATCGGGGTTCCGGCTCTGCCACACACCGCATTGTGCATGGTTTAACAAGCCCACATGGCTAGTATACCCCAAACTGCGCCTAAAATCAATCCGAACAGGCGCTTTTTCTTGCATAGAGCTGCTGCGGAACAGTCACGGCACAAAACGGCTGATGCAGCTGCGGCAGAAATACTCTGTGCTTGACAACAAAAATCCATGTACGATGCAACATCCGCCTTGTGCGGAAGCGGCGCGGGTTTTCAACAGATTTTAACATTCGTCAAAATGATGTTGGAGGAAATTGCAAAAGCGGACAATTTCCGGTTCAAAAAATTGTCATAATTCCAACTTGAATTTTACAAATTGTAAGGCTTTTGCCAGGATATGGGGGAACCTGCTGTTGAAAACCCGGTGGAAATTGTTTAATTCCACCCGAAAAACAGGCGCTGCGGCTGGACTTTTACACACTTTCCACTGAGTTTTCAACTTGTGGAAAAATCATAGGCTGTTTACGGAATGTATAGACACATTTTGTGGAAAACTTTTTGCTTTGGCAAAACAGCGGAAATGCGCCGTGCTGCCCGGGCAGCGGGCAAAACATTTTTACAGCTGCCCTGTCCGGCGGGGAAGCTGCGTTTTACTGAAAAAATTTTAGGCGTCAGAAAATAAAATCCCAGCAATTTGTGGCGAAGCCGGGCGAGATATGGTATACTTTATCTTGGATTATCATAAACAAAATAAAACGTTCCGGTGCGGCGCAGCCCGCCCGGAACGGAAGGAGCATAAAAAGATGGAAGAACGTAACCAGCCGCGCCGTCCGCGCCGCGATGCAGAGCAGCCGCAGCAGAAAAGTGAGAGCCTGATCTACGGCAAAAACCCGGTGACCGAGCTGCTCAAGAGCGGCTCCGGTGTGGACACCGTGCTCATTGCCGAGGGGATGGCCCCGGCAGTGGCGGCATACTATACGGCACTGGCCAAGGAGGCCGGTGCAACGGTCAAGCGGGTGCACCCTAACAAGCTGCGCCTGATGACCGGCACCGAGAGCCATCAGGGCGTGGCGGCCTTTGCCAGCGAGATCGAGTACGCGACCGTGGAGGATCTGTTGGCCGCAGCCAAGGCCAAGGGCGAGCCGCCCTTTCTGGTGCTGAGCGATGGCATTGAGGACCCCCACAATCTGGGCGCAGTCATGCGCAGCGCACTGCTGTGCGGTGCCCACGGCATCGTCATTCCCAAGAGGGGCGGCGCATCCGTCACCCCTACCGTCATCAAGTCCAGCGCAGGCGCTGCCGAGCGCCTGCCGGTGGCGCGGGTGGCTAACATCGGTGAGACCATCCGCCGTCTGAAGGAGCAGGGCGTGTTTGTCTACTGCGCCGACATGGACGGTGTGTCCCTGCGCAAGAATAACCTGACCGGCCCCATCGCACTGGTACTGGGCAGCGAGGGCAGCGGGGTATCCCAGCTGGTCAAGAAGCTGTGTGACGGCGTGGTGCGGCTGGACATGGCTGCCCCCGGCACCGGCGTGGACAGCTATAACGTTTCGGTGGCAGCTGGCATCATCCTGTACGAGATCCAGTCGCAGCGCGCCGTAGAAGAATAAAACAAGCGGTAAACTCCATCCAGAACAGTGGGAGGGACAAGGATGCCGAACAATACAAATGAACGCAAGGGCAAGCAGGCGGGGGAGCTCTCGGCAGAAGAGCGGTTCCGCAACTTTTTCAGCACCAGTGTGATCGATCTGCCCGAGGAGATGACCCGCCGGGACGAGCCTGCCCCGGTGGAGGAAAAGCCCAAGGCCGGGTTGCTGGGCAAGCTGTTCAGCCACGACAAGGAAGAGACGCCCGCCCCGGCACAGCCTGTGCTGGAGATCCCCACCGGTGAGATCCTGCTGGGGGCAGATGCAAAGCCGGTGCAGCCGGAGCAGGAGGACATGGCGCTGGAACTGCGTACCGCAGACCCTGTTCCGGCAATGCCGATGCAGCCCGCCAGCCCAGAGCCTGTCAGGGCAGTTCCGGCAGAGCCGGTGCCTGCACCCAAGGCGGCTGCTGCTGTGCAGCCGGAGCCGGAAAAGCCCGCGCCCCAGCCGGAGCCGCAGCCTGCTGCGGCCCCCAAAAAGCAGCCTAAGGCGAAGAACGCCCCGGAGACGCTGCTGCCGCAGGAGGAACTGGAGCAGCGGGAGATGCAGCAGCTGAAGGATATGCTCAACGGCATGAGCGGCAAGGCAAAGTCTGCCCCGCAGCCCGCAAAGCCCGTACAGGCAGCGCCACAGCCCAAGGTGCAGCCCGCGCCTGCACAGCCTGCGGCAGAGCCGGAAAAAGCCCCGGCAAAGGCTGCACAGAAGCCTGCTGAGGAGCTGCCGCCGGCGGTGTTTGCCAGCGCTCCGGCAGACCCGGAAACGCTGCCGAAAAAGCCTGAAAAAAAGTCGATTTTCCAGATGTTCGGCACGGCAGAGGACGAAAAGCCCGCCGCCCGCAAGCCGGAAAAAGAGGATACTATGAGCCTGCCCCTGCTCCCGCTGGAGCAGGACGGCGCTCCTGCTGAGACGGCACCTGCACCGACAGCTGCCGCCCCTGCGGCTCCGGCACAGCCGGAGGACGCACCCACAGCAGAAACCGCTGCCCCTGCCGAGGAAACTGTGCCGGAATCCACCGCCGACAAGCTGCACCACATGGCTGCAGAACTGACCCTGCGGTGTGTGCTGGCTGGCATTCTGGCCGTAGTGCTGCTGCACCTTGGGCTGACGGCAGAGCGTCTGCTGCCGCCGCTTTCGGTGCTGGACCCGGACGCTGCCCCGGCGGCGTTCTATGCCGCCAATCTGCTGCTGTTTGCCGTCAGCCTGTTTGTGGGCTACCCGGTGCTGCGGGACGGTCTGACCGGTCTGCGCGGCCGTCCCAGTGCGGACACCATGCCCGCGCTGGCCGCTGTGGCAGCGCTGCTGCAGGCGGTGGTGGCCATGCTGAATGCCAACGCCTACCGTAGCACCGAGGGCATCGGTCTGCTGACCGGTATGGCTGCGCTGGGGTTGTTTCTGGCGCTGGTGGGCAGTCGGGTGATGCTGGCTGCCGTGCAGGGCGGCTATGCGCTGGCAGCAGAGAGCGGCGAACTGCGGGGCGCTTACCGCACCCGCGATAAAGACCTGATCCGCGCCCTCGCCCGGGATCTGGAGCAGAAGGACCCGTGGGTGCTGCTGAGCCGCCCGGTACAGACCGCCAGCAATGACTTTGTGGAGCAGAGCCTCAGCGAGCGCGCCAGCGAGCGCCGTGCCCGGAAGGTGGCCTGTATCCTGCTGGCGGCGGCAGTGCTCAGCTGCGTAGCCTTCCTGCTGTTCGGCGGCGGGATCAACTGCGCCGTGGCTGCGGCGGCTGCCGTGCTGTGCATGGGCGCACCCCTTTCCTCGGTGCTGGTGCCCGGTCTGGCGGCGCTGCGTCTGCAAAGAGCTGCTGCCGCTGTGGGCGCTGTGGTGCCCGGCTGGGCGGCAATTGAGGAGCTGGGCGGCATCGACACCATTGAGCTGGACGCCGACGACCTGTTTACCGCCGACAGCGTAACGCTGGAGGATATCCGCATCTTCAAGGGCGGTCGCATCGACCGCGCTATCCTGTATGCAGCCAGTGTGCTGAACGAAAGCTGCGACACCCTGCGCGGGTTGTTCAGCCAGATCATCGAGGACCGCACCGATATCCTGTTCCCGGTCAAGGATCTGGAGCAGCACACCGGGCTGGGCTTCTCGGCATGGTGCGACAATAACCGCATCCTCATCGGCACCCGCCGCTACATGGAGCAGGAGGGCGTGACCCTGCCGGAGCAGGATTACGAGGACGGCCACTCCAAAAACGGTGAGCTGCAAATTTTGTATCTGGCAGTGTCCGGCAACCTGCACGCCATGTTCGTGCTGCGCTATGTGGGCGGCCGCAATGTGGCACGCAGCCTTGCCTCCCTGCAAAGGGAAAACATCCGTCTGCTGGTCACCAGCAAGGATCCCAGCCTGACGGCACGGCACATCACTGAGGCCTACCATCTGCCGGAGGGCATGGTCACCGTGCTGGACGGCGACCAGTGTCAGGCCATTGAAGCCGCCGATGCTGCCCCGGAAAAGCCCGACTGCTGCCTGTACCACCACCGGGGCTTTGCCAGCCTGACCGGCGGCTTACAGGCTGCAGATCAGGCACAGAATGCCGAGACCAGCGCTACTACGGTGCAGCTGGTGTCGGTGTGCTTCTCGGTGTTCATTGCGGTGCTGCTGACCTATGCGGGCAGCATCTGGCAGCTGTCCATCGCCACGGTGCTGATGTATCAGGCCGCATGGAGCGCCCTGAGCATCGCCGTCTGCGCCCTGAAGCAGCATAGCTGAAAGCTTTCGCATATTACAAAACGGGCTGTTGCACAGAACCTTGTGCAGCAGCCCGTTTTTGTGATCTTATTTTATTTTCTTGCGCTTTTCGTAGTCGTTCAGGGCGGTCAGCGCCTCGCCGGAAAGGGGAACGAGCGCCAGCATATTGAAGATGGTCATCAGCCCGATGCCAACATCGCCCAGATCCCACACCACGGTGTAGGCCTGTGTGCCGCCCACCAGCAGCATGGCCAGCGCCAGCAGCTTGTAGGCGGTCTGGCTCCACCAGTTGTCGCCGCACAGGTAGGCCACATTGCCCCGGGCGTAGTACAGCACCCCCAAAAAGGTGGAAAAGCTGAACAGTGCTAAGATCACCGCAATGAACACGATGCCAAAGCCGCCCAGATGGTACTGCATGGCGGTCTGCAAAAGGTCCATGCCGGTCAGTCCGGCGGTGATCTCCTGCGGCACCAGCAGCATCAGAAAAGCGGTGCAGCTGCAGATGACCACGGTATCGATCAATACGCCCAGCGCCTGTACAAGACCCATCTTTACCGGGTCGTCGCACTCCGCAGCGGCAGCGGCGCAGGGGGCAGAGCCGCTGCCCGCCTCGTTGGAGAACAGCCCGCGCTTGACACCGTTCATCAGCACCGCGCCAAAGCCGCCTGCGGCCACCTGACGCAGGCCGAAGGCCTCGGCAAAGATGCGTGCCAGCACGGCGGGCAGCTGCCGGAGATTCAGCACCACGATGCCCACCGTGATGACAAAGTAGCACACCGCCATGACCGGCACGATGAAGTCAAGGCTTTTTACGGTGGCATTCTTGCGCAGCACGATCAGCGCTGCCAGCAGGGTAAGCACCACGGTGGTGGCCAATGGCGGGACGTGAAAGGCGTTTTCAAAGGCAGAACTGACTGAGTTGGAGATGACCTGGCTGATGCCGCACCAGCAGATCAGACCGGACACCGCAAACAGTGCTGCACACACCGAGCGGCGAAGCTTTTTGCCCCGCTTGCGCTCGGCCAGCACATGGAGGTAGTAGGCCGGGCCGCCCCGCCAGCCGCCGTACAGCGGGTCCGGCACGCGGTATTTCTGCGCCAGAGTGGACTCCACAAAGGAGGTGGAAGCACCCAGCAGCGCAGTGACCCACATCCAGAACACCGCGCCTGCGCCGCCCGCTGAAACAGCGGCCACCACGCCCACAAGGTTGCCCATGCCCACCCGGGTGGCGGTGGAGATGACCAGTGTCTGGAAGGAGGAAAGCCCGCCCGCAGCCTGCTTTTTTTCGCACACTGCGCCGATCATATCCCGGAACAGTCGCACCGGCAGCAGCCGGGTGCGCAGGGTAAAGCCGATACCGGCTGCAAACAACAGCACTACCATAAAGGAGATGCCAATGCCGCCCGCCACCGGCAGGGTGAATAAATCGCCCCATAGCAGGCGGTAAAACGCTTCAATCAGATCAACTATCAAGAAAACAGCCTCCTGTACTTTTGAAAAATAAAGTCGTTACTTCATTATAGTACAGCACAGAAGAATTGTAAAATCTAAAAAATTGATAGAATAGATTGACCAAACTGAACGCAGTGCAGCAAATGCAAAATAATAATTCCACTGAATGTGCCGCAGCTCGGCAGCGGAGGGCATTTTAAATCGTCCCACAAAAAAAGGACTGCCGCACGGTTTGTGCAGCAGTCCCGGAGGAAGAAGCGCCTTTCAGCGCGGGGAAAGCTTACAGGATATCGATGTATTCACCGGCCAGTGCCTTGTTCATGCTGCGCACGGCGCAGAACTTGCCGCACATGCTGCAGGTGTCGCTGTGGTCGTCCTCAGGCAGGCGGGCGTCGCGGATGGCCTTGGCGGTCTCGGGGTCCAGCGCGCAGGCGAACTGTGCATCCCAGTCCAGTACGCGGCGGGCATCGCCCATCTTGTCGTCAATGTCCCGGGCGTGGGGGATTCCCTTGGCAATGTCGGCGGCGTGAGCGGCGATCTTGGAGGCCACGATGCCCTGCTTTACGTCATCTACGTTGGGCAGAGCCAGATGCTCGGCGGGGGTCACATAGCACAGGAAGGCTGCACCGCTGGCGGCTGCTACTGCGCCGCCGATGGCAGCGGTGATGTGGTCGTAGCCGGGGGCGATATCGGTGACCAGAGGTCCCAGCACATAGAAGGGGGCGCCCATGCAGATGCTCTTCTGCACCTCCATGTTGGCAGCGACCTGATTCAGGGGCACATGGCCGGGGCCTTCTACCATCACCTGCACGTTGTGCGCCCATGCGCGCTTGGTCAGCTCGCCCAGACGCACCAGTTCTTCAATCTGGCACACGTCGGTGGCGTCAGCCAGACAGCCGGGACGGCAGGCATCGCCCAGAGAGATGGTCACATCGTGCTCGGCGCAGATCTCGCAGATCTCGTCAAAGTGCTCGTAGAAGGGGTTCTCGTTGCCGGTCATGCTCATCCATGCAAACACCAGAGAGCCGCCGCGGCTGACAATGTTCATCTTGCGCTTGTGCTTGCGGATCTGCTCGATGGTCTTGCGGGTGATGCCGCAGTGCAGGGTGACAAAGTCCACACCGTCCTCTGCGTGCAGGCGCACCACATCGATGAAGTCCTGTGCGGTCAGCTCAGCCAGATCGCGCTGGTAGTGGATGACCGAATCGTACACCGGCACGGTGCCGATCATCACCGGGCACTCGTGGGTCAGCTTCTGGCGGAAGGGCTGGGTGTTGCCGTGGCTAGACAGGTCCATAATGGCTTCGGCACCCATGTTGACGGCGCTCATCACCTTCTGCATCTCCACGTTGTAGTCCTTGCAGTCGCGGGAGACACCAAGGTTCACGTTGATCTTGGTGCGCAGCATGGAGCCGACACCCTCGGGGTTCAAACACTCGTGGTGCTTGTTGGCCGGAATGGCTACCTTGCCCTCGGCCACCCACTGGCGGATCTCCTCGGTGGTGCGATACTCTTTTTTAGCCACGATCTCCATCTGCGGCGTGATGATGCCCTTGCGGGCAGCATCCATCTGAGTGGTATAAGTCTGCATACGCTCTGTTCCTCCAAATGACAGTTTATCTCTGAACAGCAGGGTGCTGGTCATACAAGGGTAGGGAAAGGCAGCCGTCATTCAGAAAAAACAGAACGTTCTGGATGCCGGCACCTGCGCAAAATACGCTTTTCATGTTGGTTTTCTCCATGAATTTTATAACGCGGCCCAAGGTGGTGTCCCCGGTTTGCCGCGGGATCGGTCAGATGATCTGCTCCGACAGGGCTTTCAACTCTTTGCACTCGGTCTCGATGTCGTCTGCTGCAAAGATGGCGCTCACAAGGGCCACGCCATCCACACCGGTGCCCTTGAGCTGCAGGATGTTCTCCTTGTGGATGCCGCCAATGGCCACCACCGGGATGTCCACGGCATCACAGATGGCCTTCAGGGTCTCGTGGGGCAGAACATCCACATCGGTCTTGGTGTGGGTGGCAAAGGCTGCGCCCACGCCAAGGCAGTCTGCGCCGTGCTTGACGGCTTCCCGTGCTTCCTCCACACTGTGGACGGAAACGCCGATCATCATACCGTCGCCCACACGGGCGCGCACCTGCGCTGCGGCCATATCCTCCTGCCCCACGTGCACACCCTCGGCGTGGCAGCGGATGGCAATGTCCACATTGTCGTTCACAAAGAACGGCACGCCGTAGCGCTGGCACAGAGCATGGATCTCCACAGCCTCTTTCAGAAAGGCTTCGTCGTCCAGCTCTTTTTCACGCAGCTGCACACAGGTGACACCGCCCTTCAGGGCGCTCTCCACCTGTTCATAGAGGGTCTGCTTTCCCACCCATGCGCGGTCGGTGACGGCATACAGAAGCATGTTCTGCTTATCGCACTTCATAGTTTGCTCCTTCTTCCAGCTGATCCGGGGTCATATTGTAAATGGCATCGATGATATAATTGCGGTAGGTGGAGTTGCCGTCCAGCGGGGTCAGACGCTTGTGGGCGGTCTCGCCCGCAAGGCCCATGGCGCACACTGCAGCTGCAGCGGCTTCCAGCGGATGGCCGGGGTTGGCGGTAACGAACGCCGCCGTCAGGGCCGAAAGCTGGCAGCCCGTACCGGTGATGCTGCTCATCATAGCATTGCCGTTGCGGATGCAGTAGGCTTTTTCGGCATCGGCCACGATGTCGATGGCACCGGTAATGGCAATAACGACACCCGTCTGGGCTGCAAAGGCCTTGGCAAAGGCCACGGCAGAATCCAGATTTTCCTCAGTAACTTTATCGGCCACATCGGCATCCACGCCCTTGGTGGTTCCCGCGCCGGAGGCCAGCGTTTTGATCTCCGAGATGTTGCCGCGGATCACGGTGAACTTTACGTCCCTGAGCAGGCGGAAAGCCGTGTCGGTGCGCAGGCGGGATGCACCCGCACCCACCGGGTCCAGCACCACAGGATGGCCCAGCTGGTTTGCCTTTTTGCCCGCCAGCAGCATGCTGGTGATGGTGCGGCTGTTCAGGGTGCCGATGTTGATGTTCAGACCGCCGCAGATGGTGGTGATGTCCTCCACCTCGGCGGCATCGTCGGCCATGATGGGCGAAGCACCGCAGGCCAGCACCATGTTGGCGCAGTCGTTCACGGTGACGTAGTTGGTAATGTTATGGATGAGCGGGCAGGTGCGGCGGACATTTTCAAACTCTGTTTTAAACATTTGCACGCACCTTTATTAAGAAAGGCTGTTCTGCATGGAGCGCAGTGCGCCGGAGCGCTGCAGGCTGTACACCAGCACGCCCGCAATGATGGAACCCACTGCAGTGGAGATGAGGAACGGCACGATGTAGGCATAGAACGCGATGTCGCCGGCGCTCTTGCCCATGAGGAAGATGGCCACCGGGTAAGCGCACAGGCCGCCCAGAATGCTGGTGCCGAACACCTCGCCCACCATGGTGGCAAGGATGTTTTTGGTCTTATGGTACACAAGGCCGCACAGCAGTGCGCCGAACATGCTGCCGGGGAAGGCCATCAGGCTGCCCAGACCCAGCAGGTTGCGCAGCAGCGAGGCCACAAAGGCCACGCCCACGCCCCACCACGGGCCAAGCAGCACCGCGCAGGTCACATTGACCATGTGCTGGATGGGTGCACATTTGCTGCCGAACATGGGGAAGCTGAATACGCTGCCCACCACGCACAGAGCGCACAGCATGCCGGCCAGCGCCAGCTTTTTCACAGAAAGTTTTTTCATAAGGCAAGGCTCCTTTCCAAACCTGCGGAAGCAGCAAAAACCATACAGCGCCTCCGCAAACAGCCCGCACCCGGTGCCAGACCCGGCGCAGGAACTATAAGAAGCGGTCGAGACTTTCTGGTCTCCTCTCACGCCGGAACACGGCTTCCCATCGCTGACGGTCACAAAGCTCAGGGCGCTCCCCCTCAGCCCGCTGCGGCACTTCCGCAGAAAAGTACAAGGCATCCTCCTTAATGGTAATAGGTACACAACAAAAAAACAGGAGACACCTTCCGCGGTGCCTCCTGCAAAAAATCATCCATTCTGACTTCCTACGGCGGCATTATCCGCATCAGGTAAAAGGGTCGAAGTTTAGGTACTTCCTCTCAGCCTGCTTCACAAGCTCCCCTGTATTTGATTGTGACTGTATTTTACACCCTTTGCGCACAAATTGCAAGAGGGGGCAAAGGCGCGCACAGCGGTGCAAAACGTTTTTCACGCAGTTTTTGGGGCGTTTCACGCAGGTTTTATTGCAAAAGAAGGTGAAATATGGTATTTTCAAGGTGGACGCATACCCCCCTCCCGTAAGCAAAAAGGAGGAATTCCGTATGAAGCAGACGACCCTGACCCAAAGGCTGCTTTCGGCCCTCGTGGCGCTGTGCATCGGCTTTTTCATGATCCTG